>Ga0255127_1000014_pt1 | contig 100341 bp, 80 predicted proteins | sample Law_Miss_RepB_8d_FD_188555 | JGI IMG/M metagenome (GOLD analysis project Ga0255127, IMG submission 188555) | Freshwater microbial communities from St. Lawrence River, New York, United States - Law_Miss_RepB_8d | ecosystem: Environmental > Aquatic > Freshwater > River | place: USA: New York...
CTTCTGGAAGGCCGTGCCCAATGCCATCACCGAACTGGTGGACCGCAGCCACGGCATGGTGCGCACCGAAACCGTGTGCAGCCAGTGCGGCGCCCACCTGGGCCATGTGTTCGAAGACGGCCCCGCGCCCACCGGCCTGCGCTACTGCATGAACTCGGCCTCGCTGGAGCACCGCGAATGAGCGCCACCCCCGCGCTGTCCATGCTCGATCTGGTGGCCGTGCGCGAGGGCGGCACCGTGGCCGACGCGCTGGCCATCGCCCGCCGCACCGCCCAGCACGCCGAATCGCTGGGCTTCACGCGCTACTGGCTGGCCGAGCACCACAACATGAGCGGCATCGCCAGCTCGGCCACCGCCGTGCTGGTGGGCCACATCGCGGGCGCCACCGAGCGCATCCGCGTGGGGTCGGGCGGCATCATGCTGCCCAACCACGCCCCGCTGGTGGTGGCCGAGGCCTTTGGCACCCTGGCCGAGCTTTACCCCGGCCGCATTGACCTGGGCCTGGGCCGAGCCCCCGGCACCGACCCGCTCACCATGCGCGCCCTGCGCCGCAACCGCACAGAAAGCGAAGAAGACTTCCCGCGCGACGTGGCCGAGCTGCAAGCCCTGCTGGGGCCTCTTCAGCCAGGCCAGCGCGTGATGGCCATGCCCGGGGCGGGCACCAAGGTGCCCATCTGGCTCTTGGGCTCCAGCCTGTTCTCGGCCCGACTGGCCGCCCAACGTGGCCTGCCCTTCGCCTTTGCCTCGCACTTCGCGCCGCGCTACCTGCTGCAGGCGCTGGAGGTGTACCGCAGCGAGTTCCAACCCTCTGAGGTGCTCAGCAAGCCCCACGCCATGGTGGGCCTGCACGTGGTGGCCGCCCCCACCGACGAGGAAGCCCAGTTCCTGGCCAGCAGCACCTACCAGCGGGTGCTGGGCATCCTCACCGGCCGGCGCGGGCAGCTGCCGCCGCCGGTGCCGGGCTTCCTGGAGGGCTTGCACCCGCAAGAGCGCGCGGCGGTGGACGACTTCCTGGCCGTGGCCGCCATCGGCTCACCCGCCACGGTGCAAGCGCGCCTGCGCCACCTGATGGAGTTGACCGACGCCGACGAGCTGATGGTGGTGTGCGACGTGTTCGACCTGAACCTTCGCCTGCGCTCGCTCGACCTGGCGGCACAGGCTGTTCACGCCCTGGCCACCGACAACGCGCCCGCCTGAGGCGGCAGCGCCGCCCGCCATCAGGGCGTGCCGCGCACCATCTGCATGATCTGCGCGGCGTCCAGCGTGGCCGCCTTCTGCTGAATCTGGGGCAGGTAGCTTTGCTGCATTTGCTTGGCCGGGCCCAGCAGGCCCTGGAAGGTCTCGCGCAACACGGCGCTGTTCATCACCCGCCCACCAGCGTAGTACCGCTTGGCCAGCTGGCCCAGGGCATACGTAGTGGCAAACGAAAACGCCATGCCGGTGGCGGCCGACCCGACTCGGCCCATGGTGCGTCCCGCCGCCTTGCCCAGCAGCCCACCCAGCAGCTTGCGGCCAAACTGCTCCAGGTACTGCGAGGTCAGGCCAACGCCAGCTGCGGCAATGAACTCGCGAATGTGGCCCTGGTCCAGCTCCACCCCATGCGCCTTGCCCACGCCGTACACCATCTTGATCTGCAGCGGGATGATGGCCATCGACGCCCACGACTGCGGCAGCAGCTCCAGCGCACCGTTGAGCAAGGCGTACTGAAGAATGGAGCGGTCCAGCTCAGCATCCACCGCCGAGGGCGCTGCGGGTGCGGCCACGGGCGCAGGTGAGGTGTGGCGCGTGGCCTCGACCAAGGCCGATTCGTCTCGCTCAAAGCCCTGCACCGCCGCCCCATCCAACCCCAACCGGGCCTTCAGCTCGGCCAGAAAAGCGGCCTCGGCCGAGGTGCGGGCGGCGTCGGCATCACAGATGCACACCGCCATCTCATAGGCCAGTTGCCGGTGGGCCGGGTCGGCCAAGGCCGCCACCACCGAATCGAGCGACACCCGCTTGAGCAACACGTCTTGCACCAGGCGCGGCGGCACAGGCGCGCCAGCGGGCTGGCCCAGGTTGTCCGCCCATTGACGGATCGATTCGCGCTCGGCGTCGGCCTGGTGCCCGTCGGCAAAGGCGGCCATCAGGGCAATCGAGAGAAGGGCATTGCGTTCCGAGTCTTGCATGGGTGGGTCCAGAAATGGCGGGAATGAACCCCTGATTGCCCGCCGCGCACAAAGTTCAGCCTTGGGCGGGCGCCCCCCGCAGGCGCATGGCGCGATGGTGGGCGCGCCAGCGCGCCCCTACCCTGCGTGGCTCCGTCACACAAGCTCAACGACCCAAGACAATGCCTGGCGCCTACGCCCACATCACCCTCCTTCACCTCGGCATTGCGCGTGCGCGCGAGAGTAATGCCTTGCCCGCCGACCGCCTCCAGGCACTCAACCGCTGGACCGCGCATGCCGAGTTCGGCGCCCTCAGCCCCGACTTTCCCTACCTTGCAGGTCACACAGCCTGGGCCGACCTCATGCATCACAGCGGCAACAACACCCTTCTGCATTGCGGCCTGCACGCGCTGCAAGGCCTGGCCGGCGAGCCTCGGGAGCGAGCCTTCGCCTGGCTGATGGGCTATGCGGCGCACATGGTGGCCGACATGACCATCCACCCTGTCATCAATCGGCTGGTTGGCCCTTACGAGGCCAACAAGACCGCCCATCGAACCTGCGAGATGCACATGGACGTGCACGCCTTCGCCCGGCTGGGCTTGGGCGACGCCGGGCTGACGCGGCACCTGGAAGAGCACCTCGCCTCGGTGGAGACCGACCCAGCGCGCCACCTCATCGACCCGGCGATCGGCACGATGTGGGCCCAGATGCTGTCGCAGACCCACCCGGACACCGCCCGCGACGACCCGCCGGCGCCACACGCCTGGTACCGCTCATTCGTGGGCGTGATGCACACCATCCGGGGAATCAATCGCAAGTTGCCGTTTGCCCGTCACCTGGGCGCAGGGTTTCACCTGGACTACCCCCATCCCAACGAACTTGATCCTCGTTACCTCAACCACCTGCCCACGCCCCATGGCCCCATGTCATACGACATGGTGCTCTCGCTGGCGGTGGCGAACATCCAATCGTTCTGGCGTGAACTGACGGCCGCCATCGACCCGCCACACCACCTGAACATGGAAGCCTGGAACCTGGACACCGGTCAGAGCGCCGAAGAGCCCGAGCGGCTGGTGTTCTGGCCCGTCGCCTGACGAACCCAGGTTCGGGCCCGGCGGATAATCCGCCGATGCGCTTTCTCATCGACTTCTTTCCCATCGCCCTGTTCGTGGCTGCTTACAAGCTGCACGACATCTACGTGGCCACCGGCGTCTTGATGGCCGCCACCATCGTGCAGACCGGCATCATTTACGCGGTGGACCGCAAGCTGCAGACGCTGCACAAGGTCACGCTGGCGCTGGTGCTGGTGTTTGGCGCCCTCACCCTGTTCCTGCAAGACGAGCGCTTCATCAAGTGGAAACCCACCGTGCTGTACGCCAGCATGGCGGTGGTGCTGGCCGCCGCCCTCTGGGTCTGGAAAAAGAACTTTCTGCAGGTGCTGCTGGGCAGCCAGCTCAAGTTGCCCGACGCGGTGTGGTCGCGCCTGACCGTGGCCTGGGTGCTCTACTTTCTGTTCATGGCCGGCATCAACGCCTGGGTGGCGGCCTACTTCAGTACCGAAGACTGGGTGAACTTCAAGCTTTGGGGCTACGTCTTCCCGGTGGTCTTCATCGTGGGCCAGGGCCTGTACATCGCCCGCTACCTGAAGGACGACAACGCATGAGCGCCGCCATTCCCACCGCGCCAGCCATCGAAGCCCGATTGCGCAGCGCCCTTAACCCCTCGGTGCTGGAAGTCATCGACGAAAGTGCCGCTCACGCCGGCCACAGTGGCGCCAACGGGCTGGGTTACGGCACGCATTTCCGGGTGCGCATCGGCGGGCCGGCATTCGTCGGCCTGAGCCGCGTGGCGCAGCACCGCCTTGTGTATGATGCGCTGCGCGATTTCACCGCAGCGGGCCTTCACGCGCTGGCCATCGAGATCCAGAACTGAAACACCTGGCAACGCTCTCATCCCGGCACCGAGGAACCGCCCCACACGCGGGCGCATCAGACCCCTCTCCATCCCCCTTGTAGGACTCCCATGAAACTGACCCTGTCGGCCCTGACCGCGGCCGTGCTGATCACCACCGCTCCCTGGGCCGCTGCCCAGAACGTGGCCATCGTCAATGGCAAGCCGGTGCCGACGCACCGCGTGGACGTGCTGGCCAAGCAAGTCGAGGCCTCGGGCCGCCCGGTGGACGACCAGGTCCGCGCCCAGCTCAAGGAAGAGGTCATCCTGCGCGAGATCTTCATGCAGGAAGCGCAAAAGCGCGGCATCGGCGCCAGCAAGGACTACCAGGACCAGATCGAGCTGGCCCGCCAGACCATCATGATCCGCGCCCTGTTCACCGACTTCCAGAAGAAGAACCCGGTGACCGACGCCGAAGTGAAGGCCGAATACGACAAGTTCGTGGCCGCCAACAGCGGCAAGGAATACCGCGCCCGCCACATCCTGGTCGAGAAGGAAGACGAGGCCAAGGCCCTGATCGCCGACCTCAAGAAGGGCGCCAAGTTTGAAGACCTGGCCAAGGCCAAGTCCAAAGACCCGGGCTCCGGCGCCAACGGTGGCGACCTGGACTGGGCCGCCGCCGCCAGCTACGTGCCCGAGTTCTCGGAAGCCATGGTCAAGCTCGAAAAGGGCCAGCTGACCGAGGCCCCGGTGAAGAGCCAGTTCGGCTGGCACGTGATCCGCCTGGACGACGTGCGCCAGGCCGAGCTGCCCAAGCTGGAAGAAGTGAAGGCCCAGATCGTGCAGCAACTGCAAGGCCAGAAGCTCAACCAGTTCCAGCAGGCCCTGCGCGAGAAGGCCAAGATCCAGTAAGGACGAGCGGCGCCATCACGGCGCCAGCCCCTCCAGCAGCGCGGCCCCGGCCGCGCTTTTTTTTGCCTCAACCCTGCAGCCACACCCAGGCCGTGAGCAGGCCCAGCAGCACCGGCTGGTGCAACAGGTAGTAGCTCAAGCTCCAGCGGCCCAGCGTGGCCAGCGCGCCACCGCCGCCAGGCGAACCCAGCCAATGCGGCCGCCGGTGCAGCAGCCATTGGCCACTGGCCACGCCCCACCACATCAGGCCCAGCCAGGGCAGCAAGGGCACGTAGTCTTCGGTAATGGGTTTGCGGCTGATGAAACCCAGGGCGTTCCAACCCGGCTGGTTGAGGAACTCCAGCGCCGGCCAGGCCGCCATGGCAACGGGGGCCAGCCAAGGCAGCGCGATGGCGAAGGCCCCGAGGGGCCACAACCAGCGCCCCCAGCCCGCGCTCAAGCGAGCCACGATCAGCATCACCGCCATGGCGTGCAGCACGCCGAAGTAGATGAAGGTGCGGGGAAACATGAGGGCCGAGCCGGCCGTCACCAGCACGGCCGCCCCGGCCACCTGGGCCCAGCGCCGCCAGAAGCGCGGCCAGGCCACCCCTTGCTCGCTGGCGATCGCCTGTGACACACCCGCCGTGAACAGAAACAGGCTCACGATGGCGGTGCGCTGCAGCGTCCAGAACGGGTCGGTGAGCATGTCGGCCTGGATGAAGCCGAAGAAATCCAGGTCAAAGCAGAGGTGGTAGGCCGTCATCCACAGCATGGCCACGGCGCGCAGGCGGTCGATGCGGTCCAGCCGGCCACCCGGCGCGGGAACGATGAACGACGGTGCACTCACAGGGCTTCTCCGGGACAATAGCGGGTTTCGCGATTTTGCCTGCCCTGCCCCATGCTGCCCCACCAGATCGAACTGCTCTCTCCCGCCCGTGACGCCGACATCGGCATCGAGGCGGTCAACCACGGGGCCGACGCGGTCTACATCGGTGGCCCGTCGTTCGGCGCCCGCACCAGCGCCGACAACCGGGTGCAGGACATCGCCCGCCTGGTGCGCCACGCGCACCGCTTCGGCAGCCGCATCTTCGTGACGATGAACACCATCTTGCGCGACGACGAGCTGGAGCCGGCTCGCAAGCTGGCCTGGCAGCTCTACGACGCGGGCGTGGACGCGCTCATCATTCAAGACATGGGCTTGCTGGAGATGGACCTGCCGCCCATTCAGCTGCACGCCAGCACCCAGACCGACATCCGCACGCCCGAGAAGGCCCGTTTTCTGCAAGACGCCGGCCTGAGCCAGATCGTGCTGGCGCGCGAGCTGACCCTGCCGCAGATCGCCGCCATCCGCGCCGCCACCGACCCCGAGCGTTGCACGCTGGAGTTCTTCATCCACGGCGCGCTGTGCGTGGCCTACAGCGGCCAGTGCTACGTGAGCCACGCCCAGACCGGGCGCAGCGCCAACCGCGGCGACTGCTCGCAAGCCTGCCGCCTGCCCTACGAGGTGAAGGACAGCCAGGGCCGCATCGTGGCGCACGACAAGCACGTGCTCTCGATGAAGGACAACAACCAGAGCGACAACCTGCGCCAGCTCATCGACGCGGGCACGCGCAGCTTCAAGATCGAGGGCCGCTACAAAGACATGGGCTACGTGAAGAACATCACCGCCCACTACCGCCGCCTGTTCGACGAAATCCTAGAGGAGCGCCCCGAACTGGCGCGCGCCTCCAGCGGGCGCTGCACCTTCACCTTCACGCCCGACCCCGACCAGAACTTCAACCGCGAGTTCACCGACTACTTCGTCAACGGCCGCCAAGACGACATTGGCGCCTTCGACACGCCCAAGAACCCCGGTCGCCCCATCGGCTGGGTGACCGCCGTGGGCGAGAACTGGGTGGAGCTGGAAACCGACGACCCGGCCACCGTGATCCACAACGGCGATGGTCTGTGCTACCTCGACCTGCACAAGGAACTCGTGGGCCTGCAGATCAACCGCGCCGAGAAAGCCACCCAGACCGGGCGCTGGCGCGTGTTCCCCAAGGACGCCATGGAAGGCCTGCGCCACCTCAAGCGCGGCACGGTCATCAACCGCAACCGCGACATGGACTGGGTGCGCCGGCTCGACAAGAAGTCGGCCGAGCGGCGCATCGGCGTGTGGCTGAAGCTGGAAGAAACACCCGAGGGCCTGCGCCTGCACGTCACCGACGAAGACGGCCACAGCGCCCACGCCGACCTGGCCTGCACGCTGGAACTGGCCAAGGACACCACCCAGGCCGAGGGCAAGCTGCGCGAGAGCCTGGCGCGGCTGGGCGAGACCATTTTTGAGCCGCTGGACGTGAGCCTGGCGATGTCACGGCCCTGGTTTGTGCCGGCCTCGCTGCTGAACCCGCTGCGCCGCGACGCCATCGCCGCTCTTGAGGCCGCGCGCGCCAAGGCTTTCGAGCGGCTGCCCCGCGCCCAGCGGGTAGAGCCGCCGGTGCCCTACCCCGAGGACACGCTCACCTACCTGGCCAACGTCTACAACCACAAGGCGCGCGACTTTTACGCCCGCCACGGCGTGAAGGTGATCGCCTCGGCCTATGAGAGCCACGAGGAAGACGGCGAGGTGAGCCTGATGATCACCAAGCACTGCGTGCGCTTCTCGCTGAGCTTGTGCCCCAAGCAGGCCAAAGGGGTCACGGGCGTTCAGGGCACGGTGCGGGCCGAGCCCATGACCATCACCCATGGCAACGACAAGCTCACCCTGCGCTTTGACTGCAAGCCCTGTGAGATGCACGTGGTGGGCAAGATCAAGCCGGCTATTCTGAAGGCCACGCCTGCCGCGCCCATCACCTTCTATCGCACCCGGCCCGCCACTTCGACGGCCCCCTGATCAGAGGCGCCGTCGGCCTTCGGCGCTCAGATGTGGGCGTTGAAGGTGGGCTGGTGGCGCATGTGCAGCGACAGGCCGAGTGCGGCCATGTGGTTGTCGTTGCGGCCCAGAATGGTGTGCGCCAGCGGCAGGAATTCGCTTTCCTCGAAGCGCGCGTGCGCGCTGTATTCCCTGACCAGGCGGTGTACGTCGACGGTGTCCAGGTCAGCGTCCATGCCCTTGGCCACGCGCTTGAGGTCTTTCTCCAGCGACTTCCACAGCTCTTCCAGCACGCGGTGCTCGCGCGTGAGGCGGTCGGCCATGCTCTGCACCCGCTCGCGCTCGCTGCCGGCCTCGGCGCTGGCGATCACCGCGGGGAAAAGCTCGCGCTCTTCTTCCAGGTGGTGCTCGAAGATGGCTTCTCGGAAAAACGAAAGCGCCTGCTCGGCAATCAGGCGGGCCCGGGCCGCTGGGCCCAGCAGGCCGGGCAGCTCGTCGAGCATGTTGAGGCGCCGCAGAATGCCACCGTGGCAGTTGCTGAACTGGTTCAGCGGTTCGTCGCCTTGGGCCTGGGTGGTCGGTTCGGTCATGGTGGTCTCCAGTGAATACCGGCAGTCTAGAGACCGTGTGCGTCAATGGGTTGACGCAAATCAACCCCCTGGGGTATTGATCAGGCGCCCCGCCATCGGCGCACACCGGCCAGCAGGGCCACCACCACCGCCCCGGCCACCATGCCCAGTGCAGCACCCGCCAGCGCATTGAGCACCGCCGACCAGCCACCCAGGGGCGCCGACAGCGCCTCCACCGCATGGGCCAGGGCCGGCAGGCCGTGCAACAGAATGCCGCCGCCCACCAGGAACATGGCCGCCGTGCCCACCACTGAAAGCGCCTTCATCAGCCATGGTGCCAGCCCCAGGATGCCGCGCCCCAAAGAAGCCTTCCAGGCCTGGGCCTGACGCGCCAGGTGAAGGCCCAGGTCATCAAGCTTCACGATGCCGGCCACCAGGCCGTACACCCCCACCGTCATCAGCAGAGAAATGCCCACCAGCACCGTCACCCGAGTGCCCATGCCGGCCGTGGCCACGGTGCCCAGGGTGATGACGATGATCTCGGCCGACAAGATGAAGTCGGTGCGCACGGCGCCCTTGATCTTGTCTTTCTCGCGCGCCACCAGATCAACCGACTCGTCGGCCACCGCCCGCGCCAGCTCGGCGTGCTCGGCCCGCGCCTGGTCCTTGGGCCCCCAGGCATGCACCAGCTTCTCCACGCCCTCGAAGCACAGAAACAGCCCACCCAGCATCAGCAGTGGCGTGATGGCCCAAGGCGCCACGGCGCTGATGAGCAGGGCCAGGGGCACCAGAATGGCCTTGTTCACGAGCGAGCCCTTGGCCACCGCCCACACCACGGGCAGCTCGCGGTCGGCGCGCACGCCAGTGACCTGCTGGGCATTCAGGGCCAGGTCATCGCCCAGCACGCCAGCGGTTTTTTTCGCGGCCACCTTGGTCATCACCGACACGTCATCGAGGATGGTGGCAATGTCGTCGATCAGGGCAAGCAGGCTGGCAGCGGCCATGGTGCGCTCCTTTAGGCAATGAAAAACGGCGCCCGAAGGCGCCGCGAGAACCGGGGCTTAACCCACCCAGCGGCGGGCGTTGCGCCACAGGCGCATCCAGCCACTGAAGGCCGAGGGGTCTTGGTCCGTCCAGCTCATCTGGACGTTGCGGAACACGCGCTCGGGGTGCGGCATCATGGCCGTGAAGCGGCCGTCTGCCGTGGTCACGGCGGTCAGGCCACCCGGGCTGCCGTTCGGGTTGAACGGGTAACGCTCGGTGGCAGCACCGGTGTTGTCGACGAAGCGCATGGCCGCGATGGCCTGCGCCGGGTTGCCACGGTGGCGGAAGTTGGCGTAGCCCTCACCGTGTGCCACGGCGATCGGCAGGCGGGTGCCGGCCATGCCCTGCAGGAACAGGCTGGGCGAGTCCAGCACCTCCACCAGCGACAGGCGGGCTTCAAAGCGCTCGCTCTGGTTGGTGGTGAAGCGGGGCCAGGCCTGGGCACCAGGGATGATGTCGGCCAGCTCGGCAAACATCTGGCAGCCGTTGCACACGCCCAGGCCGAAGGTGTCGCTGCGGCCGAAGAAGGCCTGGAACTGCTCGGACAGTACCGGGTTGAAGGTGATGGAGCGGGCCCAGCCAATGCCGGCGCCCAGGGTGTCGCCATAGCTGAAGCCGCCACACGCCACCACACCCTTGAAATCGCCCAGCTTGGCGCGGCCGGTCTGCAGGTCGGTCATGTGCACGTCGAAGGCCTCGAAGCCTGCCTGGGTAAAGGCATAGGCCATTTCCACGTGCGAGTTCACGCCCTGCTCTCGCAGGATGGCCACGCGCGGGCGGGCCAGGTTCAGGAAGGGCGCGGCCACATCCTCGGCCGGGTCGAAGCTGAGGTGGGTGTGCAGGCCGGGGTCGGCCGGGTCGCCAGCGGCGGCGTGCTCGGCATCCGCGCAGGCGGGGTTGTCGCGCTGCTGGTTGATCTTCCAGCTCACGCTGTCCCACACCTGCTGCAGATCGCTCAGGCTGGCCGAGAACACGGCCTTGGTGTCGCGCCACACCTGCAACTGGCCCTTGCCCACCTCGATGGTGGAGGCCTGCGGGCGGGTCTTGCCAATGAAGTGGCTGTGCTTGGACAGGCCATGCTCGCGCAGCACCTGCATCACCTCGTTGCGCTCGGCGGTGCGCACTTGCAGCACCACGCCCAGCTCTTCGTTGAACAGGGCCTTGAGCGTGAGCTCTTCGCGGCGGGCGCTGACCTGCTGGCTCCAGTTCTTGGCGTCGCCGTACTCGGCGCGGCTGTCGCTGATGCCATCGCCTTCGGTGACGAGCAGATCGACGTTGATGGCCACGCCCACCTGGCCAGCAAAGGCCATTTCGGCCACGGCGGCCAGCAGGCCACCGTCGCTGCGGTCGTGGTAGGCCAGCACGCGGCCCTGCGCGCGCAAGGCGTTGACGGCGTTGACCAGGCTGACGAGGTCTTGCGGGTCGTCCAGATCGGGCACGTCACCACCGGGGTGGCCCAGGGTCTGGGCCAGGATGCTGCCGCCCATGCGGGCGCGGCCCTTGCCCAGGTCAATCAGCACCAGGGTTGTGTCTTCGGTCTCGCGATCGAGCTGGGGCGTGAGCGTGCCGCGCACGTCGGGCAGGCTGGCGAAGGCGCTCACGATCAGGCTCACCGGCGCGGTCACCTTGCGGGTGTTGCCGTCTTGTTGCCACTGGGTGCGCATGGACAGGCTGTCCTTGCCCACCGGGATGGAGATGCCCAGTGCCGGGCACAGCTCCATGCCCACGGCCTTCACGGTTTCATACAGCGCGGCGTCTTCGCCGGGTTCGCCACAGGCGGCCATCCAGTTGGCCGACAGCTTCACGCGCGACAGCTCGAACGGCGCGGCCAGCAGGTTGGTGATGGCCTCGGCCACGGCCATGCGGCCTGAAGCGGCGGCGTCGGTGGCGGCCAGCGGGGTGCGCTCGCCCATGCTCATGGCCTCGCCGGCAAAGCCGCTGTGGTCGGCCAGGGTCACGGCGCAATCGGCCACGGGCACCTGCCAGGGGCCGACCATCTGGTCGCGGTGGCTCAGGCCGCCCACGGTGCGGTCGCCGATGGTGACGAGGAAACGCTTGGAGGCCACGGTGGGGTGGCTCAGCACGTCAATCACGGCCTTCTGCAGGTCAACGCCGGTCAGGTCGATGGCGGGGGACTGGCGCGCCACGGTCTTGACGTCGCGGTGCATCTTGGGCGGCTTGCCGAGCAGCACGTCCATGGGCATGTCCACCGGGCTCTCATGACCTTCGTCCACCAATTGCAACTGGCGCTCGTCGGTGGCGACGCCCACCACCGCGAAGGGGCAGCGCTCGCGCTCGCAGAAGGCGCGGAAGGTGTCCAGCGACTCGGGCGCGATGGCCAGCACGTAGCGCTCCTGGCTCTCGTTGCACCAGATCTCTTTGGGGGCCAGGCCGCTTTCTTCCAGCGGGACGGCGCGCAGGTCAAAGCGCGCGCCACGGCCGGCGTCGTTGGTGATCTCGGGGAAGGCGTTGGACAAGCCGCCGGCGCCGACGTCGTGGATGGCCAGAATGGGGTTTTTCTCGCCCTGCTGCCAGCAGTGGTTGATGACCTCTTGCGCGCGGCGCTCGATCTCGGGGTTGCCACGCTGCACGGAATCGAAGTCAAGCGAAGCGGCGTTGGTGCCGGTGGCCATGGAACTGGCCGCGCCACCGCCCATGCCGATCTTCATGCCCGGGCCGCCCAGTTGAATGAGCAGCGTGCCGGCGGGGAACTCGATCTTCTTGGTCTGCGTGGCGTCGATGCTGCCCAGGCCGCCCGCGATCATGATGGGCTTGTGGTAGCCGCGCTGCACGCCGTCCACCACCTGCTCGTATTCGCGGAAATAGCCCAGCAGGTTGGGCCGGCCGAACTCGTTGTTGAAGGCGGCGCCACCCAGCGGGCCCTCGGTCATGATCTGCAGCGGGCTGGCGATGTGCTCGGGCTTGCCGCCCGGCTGGTCGCTCAGGCCGCCCCAGAGCTTGCCCACGGTGAAGCCGGTGAGGCCGGCCTTGGGCTTGGAGCCGCGGCCAGTGGCACCTTCGTCGCGAATCTCGCCGCCGGCGCCGGTGGAGGCACCCGGGAAGGGCGAGATGGCGGTGGGGTGGTTGTGGGTTTCCACCTTCATCAGCACGTGGTGGGTGGCCGGCTCGGCCTGGTAAACCGGCAGGCCCTGGCCGTCAAAGCGGGCCACGAAGCGCTGCACCGCGTGGCCTTCCATGATGGAGGCGTTGTCGGAATAGGCCACCACCGTGTGCTGCGGGCTGGTCTGGTGGGTGTGGCGGATCATGCCGAACAGGCTCTTGTCTTGCAGCGCGCCGTCAATGGTGAACTGGGCGTTGAAGATCTTGTGGCGGCAGTGCTCGCTGTTGGCCTGCGCGAACATCATCAGTTCGACATCGGTGGGGTTTCGACCCAGGCCCTGGAAGGCCTTCACCAGGTAGTCGATTTCGTCGTCGGCCAGGGCCAGGCCCCAGGCAGTGTTGGCCTGCTCCAGCGCGGCGCGCCCGCCGCCCAGCACGTCCACGTGCTCCATGGGCGCGGCCTGCAATTCGGTGAACAGGGCACGGGCCTGATCGCGTTCGGTGGTGACCGATTCGGTCATGCGGTCGTGCAGCAGCGCGGCCACGGCCTGCAATTGCTCGGTGCTCAGGCTGGGCTTCTTGCCCAGCAACCCGGCCTTCAGGTCCAGCCGGTACTCCACCAGGCGCTCCACGCGGTGCAGGGTGAGGCCGCAGTTGTGGGCAATGTCGGTGGCCTTGGAGGCCCAGGGCGACACGGTGCCCAGGCGCGGCATCACCAGCAGCGCGGGGGCGCCGTCGGCCTGCAGCTTCAGGTGCGTGTCGGTGGCGGGTTCGCCATACGTGAGCAGCTCGCCCAGGCGCTGCACGGTGGCCGCATCGGGCTCGGCGTCGAACGAGGCCAAGTGCACGAAGCGGGCGCTCAGGCCGGTGATCTTGTCGGAGATGCCCGCCAGCCGGGGCAGAAGTTGCTGGACTTTGAAGTCGCTGACAGCGTTGCCGCCGTCGAAAAAGCGCAGGTGCAGGGACACGTTGGGAGCCTGAGGTGCGTTGACCCGGGGACGGGCGGAAAAACCGGCATTTTACCCGGGGGGCCCACCCATCGGCCCTGCTGGCGGTGGGGCGTGGGGTGCGGTGGGATAATCGCGCGCCATGAGCATCACGTACAAGGACGAGGCCGGCATCGCCGGCATGCGCACCGCCTGCCGACTGGCCTCGGAGGTGCTGGACTACCTCACCCCCTTCATTCAGCCAGGCGTTACCACCCTGGAGATCGACCGCCTCGCGGCCGCGTACATGAAGCAGCAGGGCACGGTGTCGGCCACCATCGGTTACCAGCCCAATGGTTACCCCCCCTACCCCGGCCACCTGTGCACCTCGATCAACCACGTGGTGTGCCACGGCATCCCCAACGAGAAGCCGCTGAAGAAGGGCGACATCCTCAACGTGGACGTCACCGTCATCAAAGACGGCTGGTTTGGCGACAACAGCCGCATGTTCCTGATCGGTGGCGAGGCGGCCTGCTCGGTGCAGGCGCGCCGCCTGTGCCAGGTCACGTTTGAGGCCATGTGGAAGGGCATCGACATGGTGCGCCCGGGCGTGCGACTGGGCGACATCGGCCACGCCATTCAAACCTACGCCGAGGGCAACGGCTTCTCGGTGGTGCGCGAGTTCTGCGGCCACGGCATTGGCCAGAAGTTCCACGAAGACCCGCAGGTGCTGCACTACGGTCGCCCGGGCACGCTGGAAGAGCTCAAGGTCGGCATGACCTTCACCATCGAGCCCATGATCAACGCCGGCAAGCGCGACATCAAGGAAATGGGCGACGGCTGGACCATCGTCACCCGCGACCGCTCGCTCTCGGCACAGTGGGAGCACACGGTGCTGGTCACCCCCACCGGGTACGAAGTGCTGACCCTGTCGGCCGGCAACCTGCCGCCGCCGGCCTTCGTCAAGGGCAGCCCCGTTTCCGCTGGCTGACCCATGACCGAGCTGGCGAACCTGCGGCAGCGTTACCGCGACGACAAAAACGCCCTCTTCGCCGAGCTCAGCGTCAGCGGCGCCTCCACCCGGGGCGTTCGCCGCGCCCTGCAGCGCCTGGCCCGGCTCACCGACAACACGCTGCGCGAGCTGTGGCAGCGCGCCGGCTTCGGCGCCGACTTCGCCCTGGTGGCCGTGGGCGGCTATGGCCGAGGCGAGCTGTTCCCGCACTCCGACGTGGACGTGCTGGTGCTGCTGCCTGACGGCAGCCAGCCCGATACCGACCAGGCGCTGAAGACGCGCCTAGAGCGCTTTATTGGCGACTGCTGGGACCTGGGGCTGGAAATCGGCTCCAGCGTGCGCACCATCGACGATTGCGTGGCGGAGGCCGAAAAGGACATTACCGTCCAGACCTCGCTGCTGGAGTGCCGCCTGCTGGCAGGCCAGGCCCGGCGCTTTCGTACCCTGGTTCAGCGCCTGGGTGCGGCGATGGACCCCAAGGCCTTCTTCGTGGCCAAGACGCTGGAGATGCGCCAGCGCCACCACAAGTACGAAAACACGCCCTACGCGCTTGAGCCCAACTGCAAGGAGTCGCCAGGCGGCCTGCGCGACCTGCAGATCATCCTGTGGGTGGCCAAGGCGGCCGGCCTGGGCAAAAGCTGGGACGAGCTCGCCCGCAAGGGCCTGGCCACGCCGCTGGAGGCCCGCCAGATCAAGGCCAACGAGGCCCTGCTCAGCCTGATCCGCGCCCGCTTGCACCTGCTGGCCCACCGCCGCGAAGACCGGCTGGTGTTTGACCTGCAGACCGCGGTGGCCGAGTCGTTCGGCTTCAAGGCCCAGGTGCCAGGCCCCGGCGACCAGACGGCCCGCAACACCCGCCGCGCCAGCGAGGCGCTGATGAAGCGCTACTACTGGGCCGCCAAGGCGGTGAGCCAGCTCAACCAGATCCTGCTGCTCAACATCGAAGAACGACTGGCCAGCGCCGAACCGGGCGTGCAGCGCCTGCGCCCCATCAACGAGCGCTTTTTCGACAAGGGCGGCATGCTGGAGGTGGCCAGCGATGACCTGTACCTGCGCCAGCCCCAGGCCATTCTGGAGACCTTCCACATCTACCAGACCACGCTGGGCATCAAGGGCCTGTCGGCGCGCACGCTGCGCGCCCTCTACAACGCCCGCCCGGTGATGAACGCGAAGTTCCGCGCCGACCCGGCCAACCGAGAGACCTTCCGCCGCATCGTGATGGAGCCCGAGGGCATCACCCACGCCATGCGCCTGATGAACCAGACCTCGGTGCTGGGGCGCTACCTCTGGGTGTTCCGCCACATCGTGGGCCAGATGCAGCACGACCTGTTCCACGTGTACACGGTGGACCAGCACATCCTGATGGTGCTGCGCAACGTGCGCCGCTTCTTCATCGCCGAGCACTCGCACGAGTACCCCTTCTGCTCACAACTGGCCGCGGGCTGGGACAAGCCCTGGATTCTGTACGTGGCGGCCCTGTTCCACGACATCGCCAAGGGCCGTGGCGGCGACCACTCCGAGCTCGGCGCCAAGGACGTTCGCACCTTCTGCCGCCAGCACGGCATTGATCGCGAAGACGCGCGCCTTATCGAGTTCCTGGTGAGCGAGCACCTCACCATGAGCCGCATGGCCCAGAAGGAAGACCTGAGCGACCCCGACGTGATCTCCGCCTTCGCCAAGCGCGTGGGCAACGAGCGCTACCTCACCGCGCTGTACCTGCTCACCGTGGCCGACATCCGCGGCACCAGCCCCAAGGTGTGGAACGCCTGGAAGGGCAAGCTGCTGGAAGACCTGTACCGCTACACCCTGCGCGCCCTGGGTGGCCGCGCGCCCGACCCCGGCGCCGAGGTGGAAGGCCGCAAGCGCGAAGCCCTGCAGCAACTCGCCCTGCACGCCCTGCCCCACTTGGCCCACAAGGCGCTGTGGGACACGCTGGACGTGAGCTACTTCATGCGCCACGAGGCCGATGAAATTGCCTGGCACACCCGCGTGTTGTCCAAGGAACTGGCCCGCCTGGCGCCCGGCCAGGTGCTGGACCGCAGCATCGTGCGCGCCCGCCTCTCGCCCGAGGGCGAGGGCCTGCAGGTGCTGGTGTACGCGCCCGACCAGCCCGACCTGTTCGCGCGCATCTGCGGCTACTTCGACACGTCCAACTTCAGCATCCTGGACGCCCGCGTGCACACCACGCTGGAAGGGCACGCCCTCGACACTTTCGAGGTGATCGCGCCCACCATGACCGAGCACTACCGCGAACTCATTGGCATGGTCGAGCGCCAGCTTGCCCAGACCGTGGACGAGCGCGGCCCCTTGCCAGCGCCCACCATGGGCCGCCTCTCGCGCCGGGTGAAGAGTTTTCCCATCAAACCGCGCGTGGACCTGCGCCCCGACGAAAAGGCGCAGCGCTGGCTGCTGTCGGTCTCGGCCAGCGACCGCGCCGGGCTGCTTTACTGCATCACCCGCGTGCTGGCGCGCTACGAGATCAGCGTGCAGTTGGCCAAGATCACCACGCTGGGCGAACGGGTGGAAGACACCTTCCTCATCAGCGGCCCGCAGTTGCAGGTGAACAAGCGCCAGATCGACCTGGAAACCGACCTGCTCGACACCCTGGAGGGCTGAGGCCAAGCCTCGCCTTCGATTTTTCCCACACCCGCGCACCACCCCTTGGTGCGCGGCGGCTCAGCCCGACGCCAGGCCGCTTCCCGCCCAACGATGCATGCCCAGCGCTGATTCCCTGACCTCGCCTCAAACCCGTTTGCCTGCCCAGGCCGTCCGCATGTTGCCCGTGCTGGCCTTGCTGTCTGCCGTGGCGCCCCTGGCCACCGACCTGTATTTGCCGGCCTTCCCCGACATGGCCACCGACTTCGGTGCGCCCGCCAGCCGCATTCAGCTCACGCTCACCGCCTTCCTGTTGGGCATGGCCCTGGGCCAATTGCTGGTCGGCCCGCTCTCAGACGGTTGGGGCCGACGCCGCCTGCTGCTGGGCGGCACCGCGCTGTGCTTCGCCTCCACCGTGGCCTGCCTGCTGGCGCCAACGGTGGACGCCTTGATCGTGGCCCGACTGTTGCAGGGCATCAGCGGTGGGGCCGGCGTGGTGCTGGCGCGCGCCATCGTGGCCGACACGGTGCAAGGCCCGTCCATGGCCAAGATGATGGGCGCCATGATGCTGATCGGTGGCATCGCGCCCATCACCGCCCCCTTGCTGGGCAGCTTGCTGCTGCCCCTGGGCGGCTGGCGCCTGACCTTCGGCGTGCTCGCCGCCCTGGTGGGCCTGATGTTCCTGGGGGCCTGGCGCCGTGTGCCCGAAACCCTGCCGCCCGAGGGGCGCCACGGCGGCGGCATCGGCGAGTTGCTGCGCAGCAGTCGGCAAGTGTTGGGCAACCGGCGCTTCGTGGGCTACCTGGTCACCGGCTGCGGCGGCTTCGCGGCCCTCTTCGCCTACATCTCGGCCTCGCCCTTCGTGGTGCAGGGGGTGCTGGGCCTGTCGGCGCAGGCCTATGGCCTGGCGTTTGGCGCGAACGCGATGGCCCTGGTGGCCAGTGGGGCGTTGGCGGTGAAGCTGGCCGGGCGGGTGTCGCTGCGCCGTGTGCTGGCCATTGGCCTGGGCACGCTATGGACAGCCTGTGCCCTGCAAATAGCCAACCTGGTGCTGCTGCAATCGGCCGCCGCCACCCTGGCGCTCATGGGGCTGGCCATCGGCGCCCTGGGCCTGGTGTTCGGCAACAACCTGGCCCTGGCCCTGGCTGAGGTGCCACATGCCCGTGGCACCGCGTCGGCCTTCATGGGCTCGCTGCAGTTTGGTGTGGGCGCGGCGGTGTCACCCCTGGTGGGCATCGCCGGCCCTCTGGATGCGCGCCCCATGGCGCTGGTGATGCTGGCGGGCGCCAGCGTGGCGGTGTGGGCCTTCGTGCGGCTGTCGCGCGGGCCTGCCAGGGCCGCCCCGCCGCAACGGCACTGAGCGCGCCAGCCGCGCCCGGCCTCAGTCGTCGGCGCTGGCGTCAAGGCCCGGGAACAAGACCTCGGTGAAGCCGAAGCGGGTGAAGTCGCGCACCCGCATGGGGTAGAGCTTGCCCCAGAGGTGGTCGCACTCGTGCTGCACCACGCGGGCATGAAAGCCCTCGGCCTCACGGTCGATGGGCTGGCCGCGCACGTCAAACCCCTGGTAACGAATGCGCCGCCAGCGGGGCACCACGCCGCGCAAACCCGGCACGGAAAGACACCCTTCCCAGCCCTCTTCTTCCTCGTCGCCCAGCGGCGTGATGACGGGGTTGATGAGCACCGTGCGCGGCACCACGGGCGCCTCGGGGTAGCGTGGGTTGGGCTGGTCGCTGCCGAAGATCACCACCTGCAGGTCCACGCCGATCTGCGGCGCCGCCAGGCCCGCGCCGTTGGCCGCGGCCATGGTATCGAGCAGGTCTCGCACCAGGGCATGCAGCTCGGGTGTGTCAAAGCGGGTGACGGGCTGGGCGTGGCGCAGCAGGCGCGCGTCGCCCATTTTGAGTATCGGGAGAACAGCCATGGGCAAACCGGTGGGTGGGGGCTACAGTCGAAGCCACCATTGGACACCAAGCAGGAGACACCATGAACGCCCATGCCATTTGGATTGCCGGCCTTGCCGCCCTGTCCAGCGCCCTGCCCGCCCATGCCCAACCCTTTGCTGGCGCCGACCTGGCCCTGGGCCAGCGCCTGATCACCCAGCACCGCTGCGCCGAGTGCCATGCGCAGAAGGTGGGCGGCAATGGCGATGCCATCTACCGGCGCGGCAAGGTCACCAACCCCGAGCGACTGCGCACCATGGTGGAAATGTGCAGCACGCAACTGAACCTGCAACTCTTCCCCGAAGAGATCGAGGCCGTGGCCGCGGTGCTCAACCGCGACCACTACCGATTCAAGTGAGGTCGCTTTCGCCGCCCGTGCCCGTGCCCAGCAAGGCCAGCATCTGCGCCTCGTCGATCACGGCCACGCCCAGTTCCTGGGCCTTGTCCAGCTTGCTGCCCGCCTCTTCGCCGGCCACCACGTAGTCGGTCTTCTTGCTCACCGAGCCGGCCACCTTGGCGCCGGCCGCTTCCAGCATGGCCTTGGCCTCGTCGCGCTTAAGCGTGGGAAAAGTGCCGGTGAGCACGAAGGTCTTTCCCAACAGGGGCTGCGGCGCGCGCTCGGCCGGCTCGCCCTCGGGCCAGCTCACGCCAGCGGCGCGAAGCTGCTCCACCACCTCGCGGTTGTGCGGCTGGTCGAAGAAGGTGCGGATGCTCTGCGCCACCACCGGGCCCACGTCGTTCACCTGCAGCAGCTCGTCCACGCTGGCGTCCAGCAGGCGGTCCAGGCTGCCGAAGTGGCGGGCCAGGTCTTTGGCCGTGGCCTCGCCCACGTGGCGAATACCCAGGCCGAACAGAAAGCGCGGCAAGGTGGTGGTCTTGCTCTTGGCCAGCGCGTCCAGCACGTTCTGGGCGGACTTGTCGGCCATGCGCTCCAGGCTGGCCAGGGCCGTGAAGCCGAGCTTGTAGAGGTCGGGCAAGGTATTCACCACGCCCGCGTCCACCAGTTGCTCCACCAGCTTGTCGCCCAGGCCTTCGATGTCCACCGCGCGGCGCTGCGCGTAGTGCAGGATGGCCTGCTTGCGCTGCGCGGCGCAGAACAAGCCCCCGGTGCAGCGGTAATCGACCTCGCCCTCTTCGCGCACGGCGGCGCTGCCGCACACCGGGCACTCCTGGGGCATGGTGAACACGGGCGGTTCGCCTTCGCGCTTGTCCAGCAGCACCGACACGACCTCGGGAATCACGTCGCCCGCACGGCGCACGATCACCGTGTCGCCCACGCGCACGTCCTTGCGCCTGGCTTCATCTTCGTTGTGCAGCGTGGCGTTGGTCACCGTCACCCCGCCCACGAACACGGGCGCGAGCTTGGCCACGGGCGTGAGCTTGCCGGTGCGGCCCACCTGCACGTCAATGGCCAGCACGGTGGTGAGTTGCTCTTGCGCCGGGTACTTGTGCGCCACCGCCCAGCGCGGCTCGCGGGTGACAAACCCCAGTTGCTGCTGCAACGCCAGCGAATTCACCTTGTAGACCACGCCGTCGATGTCGTACGGCAGCTGGTCGCGCTGCGCGCCAATGCGCTGGTGGAAGGCCACCAGCTCTTCGGCCCCACGGCACACGGCCGTCTGCTCGGCCACCGGAAAACCCCAGGCCTTCAGGCGCATGAGCCAGCCAAACTGGGTGTCGGGCGCACGCTGGTCGCCCACCACCTCGCCCAGGCCATAGGCAAAAAAGCTCAAGGGCCGCTGGGCGGCGATGCCCGAGTCAAGCTGGCGCACCGCGCCAGCCGCGGCATTGCGCGGGTTGACAAAGGTTTTTTCGCCCTTGGCACCGGCGGCGATCTTCTGGCGCTGGCGCTCGTTCAGGGCCTCGAAGTCGTCGCGGCGCATGTAAACCTCGCCTCGCACCTCCAGCACCGCGGGCACCGGGTCGCCCGCCGTGGCGGCCGCGCCGTCGATGCGCAGCGGAATCTGGCCGATGGTGCGGACGTTGTGCGTCACGTCCTCGCCGCTCTCGCCGTCGCCGCGCGTGGCGGCTTGCACCAGCACGCCGCGCTCGTAGCGCAGGCTCATGGCCAGGCCGTCAAACTTCAGCTCGGCCACGTACTCCACCGGGCCATCGCCCTCGGCCAGGCCCAGTTCGCGGCGGATGCGGCCGTCGAACGCGGCAGCGCCCGTGGCCTCGGTGTCGGTTTCGGTGCGGATGCTGAGCATGGGCACCGCATGGCGCACCGAGGGCAAAGACTTGAGCACCGCCCCGCCCACGCGCTGGGTGGGCGAGTCGGGCGTCAACAGCTCGGGGTGAGCGGCCTCGATGGCCTGCAACTCGCGAAACAGCCGGTCGTACTCGGCATCGGGAATCTCGGGCGCGTCCAGCGTGTAGTACAGGTGCGCGTGGTGGTGAAGCTGCGCGCGCAGCTCGGCCGCGCGCTGGGCCGGCGAAGGCACGTCGGCGAACAAATCCGGGTGGGTCATGAAAACAGTCGTCGGGCCTGGGCCGAGCCGGCCGAGAGGTCGCGTGCGTCCAGCGCGTCGTAAAGGCTTTCGAGGTCGGCGCCGATCTGGTCCATCACGTCGCGCGACAGGGGCTGGCCGGCGTCATCGGTGATCACGCCGTCCATGGCCTCGGCCAGGGCCTGGGCCACCTGGCGCATTTGCACGAAAGGCTGCTCGCTGCGCGGCACGTGGGTCACCTCAAGCGACAGCGCCAGCTCGCGCAAGGCGCTTTGTTCGGGGTCGTCGGCCATGGCGGCCTGCGGGTCAAAGGCCAGGCTCAGGATGGGCGCCTGTCCCGCCTCGCTGCCGGGCAGCACCATGCGCCCCGGCAAGGCGCCAGCCACGAAGCCGAGCTTGGCCGCGTGCTGGGCCACGTAGCCGGGGCTCCAGGCCGCGCGGCGGGCGCGCAGGGTGAAGCCGAGCTGGGCGTCGTGGCCGCCGGCGAAGGCGTCCAGCTCGCGGGCCCGCGACACCTCGGCGCGCATGTCGGGGAAATCGGGTGCGGCACCGATGGCATCGGCAAAGGCCTGGGTCTTGACCACGTATTCCGAGAACTCGATGTCGTTGAGCGCGCCCGAGCGGTTGGCCAGTTGCACCCCGGCCTGCAGGGCGCGGTAACGCTGGCCGGCGCGGGGGGCCTCCCAGTCGCCAGTGGTTTCGTTCTGCCCTTCCACCGCGAAGGGCTTGCTGCCCACGCGACGCGTGGCCGGCAGGGCCGCCAGCACGGCGTCGCCCGAGACCTCGGCCTCCAGCGCCAGCGGGGCGATGACGTCGATCAGCGCGTCCAGCCCGGGGCGCTTCTCCGGTGCGCTCACCATGGCGCCGAGCGTGGGCTCGGCCTCTGGCTTGGTGGCGGCGGGCATGTCACCCAGCACGGGTTCGATGCGATCGTCTGCGTCTGACGCGGCAACGGGCGCTTCGGGTTCAGCGGCTTCCACCTGCCGCTCACGGGCGGTGCGCGGTGCGCTCTGGCGGGTGACCCAGGCGTTGTAGGCCACCACGGCCGCGAGCACGAGGCCACCAAGAATGGCAAGTCCGAGTTGAAGGTTGCTCATGGGAAAGAGGGGGTTCAGGTGGGTTCGAGCATGCCGGCGGCCGATTCCATGTCCACCGCCACGATGCGCGACACGCCCTGCTCTTGCATGGTCACGCCGATGAGCTGCTGCGCCATTTCCATGGCGATCTTGTTGTGGCTGATGAACAGGAACTGCGTCTCGCCCGACATGGCGCTGACCAGCTTGGCGTAGCGTTCGGTGTTGGCGTCGTCCAGCGGCGCGTCCACCTCGTCCAGCAGGCAGAAAGGCGCCGGGTTGAGCTGGAAGATGGCGAACACCAGCGCGATGGCCGTCAGCGCCTTCTCGCCGCCCGACAGCAGGTGAATGGTCTGGTTCTTCTTGCCCGGCGGCTGGGCCATGACTTGCACCCCGGCGTCCAGGATTTCCTCGCCCGTCATCACCAGGCGCGCGTTGCCGCCGCCAAACAGCTCGGGGAACATGCGGCCGAAGTGGCCATTGACGGTCTCGAAGGTGCTGCCCAGCAGTTCGCGGGTCTCGTTGTCGATCTTCTTGATCGCGTCTTCGAGCGTGGTCATGGCCTCGACCAGGTCGGCCGACTGCGAATCGAGGAAGGTCTTGCGCTCGCGCGCGGCGGTGAGTTCGTCCAGCGCGGCCAGGTTCACCGCGCCCAGGGCCTGGATGTCGCGGTGCAGGCGGTCGATCTCACCTTGCAGGCCCGTCAGGCGCACATTGCCTTCCACGATGCTTTGCGACACGGCGGCCAGGTCGGCCTGCGCCTCGGCCAGCATCTGGCTGTATTGCTCCACGCCCAGGCGAGCGGCCTGTTCTTTCAGCTGGAACTCGGTGATGCGGCTGCGCAGCGGGTCCAGTTCGCGCTCCAGCTTGAGGCGGTGCTCGTCGCTGGCGCGCAGTTTCTGGGTGAGGTCGTCGTACTGGCTGCGCAAGGCACCCAGTTCGCGCTCGCGCTCGGCCTTGGTGTCCAGCGCTTGCTGCAAGCCGCCTTGGGCGGCGGCGTCGCTCAGGCGGGCCATCTCGTCGCGGGCGCGCTGCTGTTCTTCGATCAGGGCTTTTTCCTGGCTGCCGGCGGTCTCCAGCGCGCGCTGCAGTTCGCCGCGCCGGGCTTGCAGGCTGCGCAGGGCAAAGGCGGCCTCTTGCGCGTTGCGCTCCAGGGTGCGTTGCTGCTCACGGGCCTGGGCCAGGCGGCGCTCGGCCTCGATCACCTTGTCGTCGAGTTGGGCGTGCCGCTCCTGGCTGTCGGCCAGTTGCATGTCGAGCTCTTCAAAGCGGGCCTCGGCGGTCACGCGGCGCTCCTGCAGCTCATCGAGCTGGGCGTCCACCTCGGCCAGGTCGCCTTCGATCTGCTGGCTGCGGGCGCGAGTCTGCTCGGCCTGTTGCAGCAGGCGCAGGGCCTCAACCTGCAGTTCGTGGGCGCGGCCCTGGGCCTCGGCCGATTCGCGCCGCGCGGCCACCAGGCGCTGCGAGGCGTCGGCATAGGCGGCCTCGGCCCGCACCAGCGCGGCCCGGGCCTGCTCGGCCAGCAGCACCTGGGCCTTCAAGGCCTTGTCGAGGTTTTCGATTTCCTGGGCCCGCGCCAGCAGGCCCGACTGTTCGCTGTCGGGTGCGTAGAAGCTCACGCTGTGGGCCGACACCGCGTGGCCCGAGGGCACGTACACGGTCTGGCCGGGCTGCAGGTGCTCGCGCTGGGCCAGGGCTTCTTCCAGCGTGGCGGCGGTGAAGGCGCCGTGCAGCCAGTCATTGAGCAGGGCCTGCAGGCCGGCGTCGTTCAGACGCAGCCAGGCCGCCAGCGGCTTGAGGCCGGCCGGGGCCGAGGGCACGCCAGCACCCGCTGCCGTGGGGGTGTAGAAGGCCAGCTTGGCCGGGGGTGCGTCGTTGGCGAAGGCCTTGACCATCTCCAGGCGAGACACCGACAGCGCGCTCAGGCGCTCGCGCAGCGCGGCCTCCAGGGCGTTTTCCCAGCCGGGCTCCACGTGCAGGCGGCTCCAGAGGCCTTGCAGGCCGTCCAAGCCGTGCTTGGTGAGCCAGGGCTTGAGCTTGCCGTCGGTGCGCACTTTGTCTTGCAGGGCCTTGAGGGCCTCCAGGCGGGCGCTCAGGTCGGCCTGACGGGCCGACTCGGCGTTCACCGCCTGCTGCGCGGCGCGACGATCGTCGTCGAGCTGGGGCACGGTGTCTTGCAGCTCTTGCAAGCGCGCGGCCAGCATCTCGGCCTGCTCTTGCGCCTGGGCGAGCTGGTCTTGGGCCTGCTGCACACGGGCCTCGTCGGGCGCGGCCAGCGCGTTGCGGTCGTTCACCAGGCGCTCGCGGCGCTGGTTGAGCGCGCGGCTCTGTTCGTCCAGGCTGCGCTGCTCGGCGGCCAGCACCTGAATCTGCTGCTGCACCTGGCCCACACTGCTGCGTTGCTCATTGGCGCGGGTCTGGGCGGTGCGCAAGGCGTCTTCCAGGGCGGGCAAGGCACCGGCCTGCTCTTCGCCCTGGGCGGCCAGCACTTCAGACTGCTCTTCGGCTCCCACCAGTTGTTCGGCCAGCTGCTCCAGCTCGGCTTCGGCGTCCTGGCTGCGCGTGGCCCAGGAGGCGATTTGCTCCTGCAACTGCTTCAGGCGCAGTTCGACGCGCTGGCGGCCTTCCACCACAAAGCGGATCTCGGCTTCGAGCTTGCCCACTTCGGCGCTGGCCTCGTACAGCCGGCCTTGGGCCTGGTTCACCTGGTCACCAGCGGCGTAGTGGGCCTGGCGGATGGTTTCCAGCTCGGCCTCGACACGGCGCAGATCGGCGGTGCGCGATTCCAGGTCGTTCACGGCCTGGGCGGCGTCTTTCTGGACGCGGGCCTGGTCGTTCTCGGCTTCGCTGCGCTTGAGGAACCAGAGCTGCTGCTGCTTGAGCGTGGCGCTGGCGTTGAGCGCGTGGTACTGCGCCGCCACCTCGGCCTGTTTCTCCAGCTTTTCCAGGTTGGCGTTGAGCTCGCGCAGGATGTCTTCCACCCGGGTCAGGTTCTCGCGCGTGTCGTTCAGCCGGTTGGCGGTTTCGCGGCGGCGCTCTTTGTACTTGGAGACACCCGCGGCCTCCTCAAGGAACAGGCGCAGCTCTTCGGGTTTGCTCTCGATGATGCGGCTGATGGTGCCCTGGCCAATGATGGCGTAGGCGCGCGGGCCCAGGCCGGTGCCCAGGAAGACGTCTTGCACGTCGCGGCGGCGCACCGGCTGGTTGTTGATGTAGTAACTGCTGTTGCCGTCGCGCGTGAGCACGCGCTTGACGGCGATCTCGGTGAACTGGCCCCACTGGCCACCAGCGCGGTGGTCGCTGTTGTCAAACACCAGTTCCACGCTGGCGCGGCTGGCCGGCTTGCGCGTGTTGGTGCCGTTGAAGATCACGTCCTGCATGGACTCGCCACGCAGCTCTGAGGCCTTGGACTCGCCCAGCACCCAGCGCACGGCGTCCATGATGTTGGACTTGCCGCAGCCGTTGGGGCCCACCACGCCCACCAGCTGGCCGGGGAGCATGAAGTTGGTCGGTTCGGCGAAGGACTTGAAGCCTGAGAGCTTGATCGAGTTGAGACGCACGGCAGGTCCGGTGGCGACGGTCGTAGGGCGCTGCGCCTGGGCGCATGCGGCCGGAAATCATAACTGGCGGGTCAAACCCCCCAGGGAATGCCAAGCAGCGTGACAAATTTCATCGGAACGGCCAATGCATTGCGGTTTCGCCCTCGCCCGAGAGACCTCATCGCCCCATCTCAATCTAGATAGGACACAATTGAACTGCACATTATCTTTTGATACCAATCAGTTCACAAAACAACTCTTTCAACATGAACACCCCCGTCAACACCCAATTCGACCTGGCGCTGGTCGCCCTCTCCTTCCTGTTCTCCGTGGTGGGCTCATTCGTGGCCCTCACCGCGGCGAACCGCGTGAAAGACGCCAACGGTCGCATCAGCCGCGCCAATCTGCTGGCCGTGGGTTTGGGCCTGGGGGGCGTGGGCGTCTGGTCCATGCACTTCATCGGCATGCTGGCACTGCGCATGGACGTGGGCAGCAGCTACGCCATGACCGAAACCTTCGTGTCCCTGGGGGTTGTGGTGATCGCCGCCATGCTGGCGGTTCGCTACGCCGCCGCCAACCCCAACAGCCTGCCCCGCCTGTCCCTGGCCGGCACCGGCCTGGGCGCGGGCGTGGTGGTGATGCACTACCTGGGCATGTTCGGCTTGAAGATTTATGGCTACATCACCTGGAACACGCTGCTGGTGGCTGCCTCGGTGCTGATCGCGGTGGTGGCCTCCACCGTGGCCTTGTGGCTGGCCTTCAACACCCCCAACCTGGCGCGCCGAGTGCAGGCGTCGGTGGCCATGGGCGTGGCGGTGTGCGCCATGCACTACACCGGCATGGCGGGCGCCGAGTTCGTGTGCACCACCGATGCCCGGGCGGCCATTCCTCAGGGCGCCGATTTCATCAGCGCCTTCGAGTTGCCCATGCTCGTCATCGTGGCCACGGTGTTGATGGTGCTGATGCTGGCCCTCGACCAGGGCATGCAATACCTCATGGCACGCCGGCCGAAGGCCCAGGCAAGCCCCCTCGTCGCGCGAGGCGCGGTCTCACGCCGGGGCTGAGCGCCCAATGGGGTTCAAGCCCGATAATCGCGGGCCATGAACCCCAAGTTGAACCTGCTGCAGCCCTACCCCTTCGAGCGGCTGCGTCGTCTCTTTGCTGACGTCACCCCCAACCCGGCCCTGCGCCCCATCAGCCTGGGCATCGGCGAGCCCAAGCACGCAGCCCCCGATTTCCTCAAGCGCGCGCTGGCCGACGCACTGGGCAGCGGCCTGTCCAACTACCCCGCCACCGCCGGCGAGCCGGCTTTGCGCGAGGCCTGCGCGGCCTGGGTGCAGCGGCGCTACGGCATCGCCCTGAACCCGGTCACCCAGGTGCTGCCGGTGAATGGCTCGCGCGAAGCGCTGTTTGCCTTCGCCCAGACCGTGATCGACGCCACCAAGCCCGGTGCCACGGTGGTCATGCCCAACCCCTTCTACCAAATCTACGAAGGCGCGGCCCTGCTGGCCGGCGCCACGCCGCACTTCGTGCCCAGCAACCCGGCGCGCAATTTCGCCGCCGACTGGGACAGCGTGCCCGACGAGGTGTGGGCGCGCACCCAGCTCATTTACGTGTGCTCGCCTGGCAACCCGGCCGGCGCGGTGATGCCGCTGGACGAATGGCGGCGCCTGTTCGAGCTGAGCGACCGCCACGGCTTCGTGATCGCGTCTGACGAGTGCTACAGCGAGATCTACTTCCGCGACGAGCCGCCCCTGGGCGGCCTGGAAGCCGCCCAGCGCCTGGGCCGCACCGATTTCAAGAACCTCATCAGCTTCACCAGCCTGTCCAAGCGCAGCAACGTGCCGGGCCTGCGCAGCGGCTTCGTGGCGGGTGACGCGGCGCTGATCAAGCCCTTCTTGCTCTACCGCACCTACCACGGCGGGGCCATGAGCCCGGTGGTGCAGGCCGCCAGCGTGGCCGCCTGGGGCGACGAACACCACGTGATCGACAACCGCCGCCAATATCGCGAAAAGTTCGCCCAGGTCACGCCCCTGCTTGCCCGGGCCCTTGACGTGGCCCTGCCCGATGCGTCTTTCTATTTGTGGGCCGGCGTGCCCGAGCGCTTTGCCCAGGCAGTGCCGGGCCTCAGCGCCGACGAGGCCTTCGCCCGCGAACTGCTCGCTCAATACAATGTCACGGTTCTGCCGGGCAGCTACCTCGCGCGCACCGTGAATGGCCACAACCCCGGCGCCGGCCGCGTGCGGCTGGCACTGGTGGCCGAGGTGGACGAATGCCTGGAAGCCGCGCAACGCATCGTGGCCTTCACCGAAGCCACCGCCTGAGTCGCCCGTCTCCCAATCTCCCGAATCTCTCGTTTCCCCTAACCTTCAAGCACCCATGAGCCAACAACTCCAGACCCTGATCGACAACGCCTGGGAAAACCGCGCCCAGCTCTCCCCCGCCGCCGCTCCCAAGGAAGTGGTGGACGCCGTGGAGCACGTGATCGCCGAACTCAACAACGGCAAGCTGCGCGTGGCCACCCGTGAGGGCGTGGGCCAATGGACGGTGCACCAGTGGATCAAGAAGGCCGTGCTGCTGTCCTTCCGCCTGAAAGACAACGAGATCGTGCGCGCCGGTGACCTGGGCTTCTACGATAAGGTGCAGACCAAGTTCGCCCACCTCAGCCCCGAGGAAATGAAAGCCACCGGCGTGCGCGTGGTGCCGCCGGCCGTGGCCCGCCGCGGCAGCTACATTGCCAAGGGCGCCATCCTGATGCCCAGCTACGTGAACATCGGCGCCTACGTGGACGAAGGCACCATGGTCGACACCTGGGCCACCGTGGGCAGCTGCGCCCAAGTGGGCAAGAACGTGCACCTCTCTGGTGGCGTGGGCCTGGGTGGCGTGCTGGAACCCCTGCAAGCCAACCCCACCATCATTGAAGACAACTGCTTCATCGGCGCGCGTTCTGAAATCGTGGAAGGCGTGATCGTTGAAGAAAACTCGGTGATCTCCATGGGCGTGTACATCGGCCAGAGCACCCCCATCTACGACCGCGCCACTGGCGAAGTGAGCTATGGCCGCGTGCCATCCGGTTCGGTGGTGATCAGCGGCAGCCTGCCCAAGGACGGCGGCAAGTACAGCCTGTACGCGGCCGTCATCGTCAAACGCGTGGACGCCCAGACCCGTGCCAAGACCAGCCTGAACGACCTGCTGCGCCCCTGATCGGCGCCACCGCTGGCCACCCCACCTCGGTGGCCAGCGCCCCCATCGACACCCAACAGCGTAGGAACCCGGCATGAGCAGTGGAACGATGGAGCGCATCCTTCGCCTGATGGCCGACAAAAAGGCCTCGGACGTCTACCTGACGGCCAATGCGCCGGCCATGATCAAGATCAACGGCCACACCATCCCCATCAACAGCCAGGTGCTGCCCAGCGAAGCGCCGCGCCACCTGCTCGCCGAGATCGTGCCCGCCACCCGCATGGAAGAGCTGCTGGAAACGGGCGAGTTGAACACCGCGGTGCTCATCGAAGGCGTGGGCAATTTCCGGGTCAGCGCGTTTCGCCAGCGCTCCAGCTACGCGGTCGTCATCCGTTTCGTGCCGGGCGAAATCCCGGCGCTCGAAACCCTGAACGTGGCCCCCATCCTGGCCGAGCTGGTCATGGAGAAGCGTGGCCTCATCCTGATGGTGGGCTCCACCGGCGCCGGCAAGAGCACCACGCTGGCGGCCATGCTGGACCACCGCAATGCCCACGCCAGCGGCCACATCCTCACCATTGAAGACCCGATCGAGTACACCTACCGCAACAAGAAGTCGGTGGTGAACCAGCGCGAGATCGGGCCGGACACGGCGTCGCTGCAGATCGCGCTGAAGAACGCGCTGCGCCAGGCGCCCGACGTGATCTTGATTGGTGAAATCCGCGACCGCGAAACCATGTCGGCGGCCATCGCCTACGCCCAATCGGGCCATCTGTGCCTGGCCACCCTGCACGCCAACAACAGCTACCAGGCGCTCAACCGCATCCTGAGCTTCTACCCGGTGGAGGTACGCCCCACCATGCTGGGCGACCTGGCCGCAGCGCTGCGCGCCATCGTCTCGCAGCGGCTGCTGCGCACCGAGACCGGCTCGCGTGTGCCGGCCATGGAAATCATGCTCAACACCGCCCTGGTGTCCGACCTGATTCAGAAGGCCGATTTCTCTGGCGTGCGCGAGGCCATGGAGAAATCACTGGCCGAGGGCTCACAAACCTTCGAGCAAGACCTGGCCCGGCTGGTGCACGACGGGCTGGTCAGCCGCAACGAAGCCCTCGCCCACGCCGACTCGCCCAACAACCTGCTCTGGCGCCTGCAAAACGACTTCCAGGCCAGCCGCGCCAGCCCGCTGGAGGCCCTGGCAGACGACGCCAGTGACCCCGACGGCGCCTCTTTCACCGAGTTCACCCTCGACGTCAAATTCTGATGACCGACACCCTGCGCCTGACCGAGGCCCTGATTGCACGCCCCTCCATCACCCCGCGCGACGAGGGTTGCCTGGACCTGATCGCCGAACGCCTGAGCCGCATCGGCTTTCGCTGCGAGCGCGTGGACAGCGGCCCCGACGATTTCCGCGTCAGCAACCTCTGGGCCCGCCTGGGCCAAGGCCAGCAACCCACCCTGGTGTTCGCCGGTCACACCGACGTGGTGCCCACCGGCCCGGCCAGCGCCTGGGCCAGTGACCCCTTCGTGCCCACCCACCGCGACGGAAAACTCTTTGGCCGTGGCGCCAGTGACATGAAGGCCTCACTGGCCGCCATGGTGGTGGCCTGCGAAGAGTTCGTGGCCGCACACCCCCAGCCCGCCATCGACATCGCCTTCTTGCTCACCAGCGACGAAGAAGGCCCCGCCGTGGACGGCACGGTGGTGGTGTGCGAAACGCTCAAGGCGCGTGGCGAACGGCTGGACTGGTGCATCGTGGGCGAGCCCACGTCGGTGCAGCGCACCGGCGACATGATCAAAAACGGCCGCCGCGGCACCCTCAGCGGCAAGCTCACCGTCAAGGGCGTGCAAGGCCACATCGCCTACCCGCACCTCGCGCGCAACCCCATCCACATGGCCGCCCCCGCGCTGGCCGAGTTGGTCGCCACCACCTGGGACGAAGGCAACGCCTTCTTCCCACCCACCAGCTGGCAAATCAGCAACATCCACGGCGGCACCGGCGCCAGCAACGTGATCCCGGGCAACGTGGTGATCGACTTCAACTTCCGTTTCTGCACCGAAAGCACGCCCGAAGCCCTGCAACAGCGCCTGGAAGCCACGCTGCAGCGCCACGGCCTGCAGCCCGGCGCCGACTACGACCTCGCCTGGACCCTGGGTGGGCGCCCTTTCCTCACCACGCCCGGTACCTTGGTGGACGCCGTGCGCGAGGCCATCCGCGCGGAAACCGGCATCGACACCGAGCTCTCCACCACGGGCGGCACCAGTGACGGGCGCTTCATCGCCGGCGTCTGCCCGCAAGTCATCGAACTGGGCCCACCCAACGCCACCATCCACAAGGTCGACGAGCACGTGGCCGTGGCCGACATCGAACCCCTGAAAAACATCTACCGCCGCACCCTGGAGCGGCTTGCCGCGACGGCCTCCACCGGCGCCTGACACCCGTGAACCTGCAAGACCTCATCGCCCAGGCCACCGCGCGCCTGGACGCGGCCCAACTCGCCTATGGCCACGGCACCACCAACGCCCACGACGAAGCCGCCTGGCTCGTGCTGTGGCGCCTGGGCCTGCCGCTGGACAGCGACCTTGACGCCCTGGCCCAACGCCCCATCACGCCCGAGGAATCGGCGCATGTGCGGGCCCTCATCGACCAGCGCATCAGCAGCCGCGAGCCGGCCGCTTACCTCACGAACGAGGCCTGGCTGCAAGGCGTGCCCTTCTACGTGGACCGCCGCGCCATCGTGCCGCGCAGCTTCATTGCCGAGCTGCTGGCCGACGGCAGCATCGACCCCTGGCTGAGCGAACACACCCACGACGTGCTGGACCTGTGCACCGGCAACGGCAGCCTGGCCGTGCTGGCCGCCATGGCCTACCCCGACGTGCAAGTCACCGGAGCTGACCTGAGCCCCGACGCGCTGGCCGTGGCCCGCATCAACGTGGACCGCCACCACCTGCAAGACCGCATCCAGCTGGTGCAGTCCGACGGCCTGCGCCAATGCCCCGGCCCCTGGGACCTGATCCTCTGCAACCCGCCCTACGTGAACGCACAGAGCATGCAGGCCCTGCCGCCCGAGTACCGCGCCGAACCCGAACTGGCCCTGGCCGGCGGCAACGACGGCATGGACTTCGTGCGCCAATTGCTGCACGACGCGCCCGCCTGCCTGCGCCCCGGTGGCGTGCTGGTGCTGGAAATCGGCAACGAGCGCGAGCACTTCGAGACCGCTTTCCCCCAACTGCCGGTGGTGTGGCTGAGCACCAGCGCCGGAGACGACCAGGTACTGCTCGTCACCCGAGAGGACCTGCTTCAACCATGATCACGCTCAAAGACGTGGTGCTGCGACGCGGCACCAAGGTATTGCTCGACGGCGCCAGCGTCGTCATCAACCCCGGTGAAAAAGTCGGCCTGGTCGGCCGCAACGGCGCGGGCAAGTCCAGCCTCTTCCGCCTGCTCGACGGCAACCTGCACGAAGACAAGGGCGAGTTTCATGTGCCAGCCCATTGGCGCATGGCCCAAGTGGCGCAGGACATGCCCGAAACCGACACGCCCGCCACCCAGTTCGTGATCGAGGGCGACGTCACCCTGCTGGCCGCCCAGCAAGAAGTGACCGCCGCCGAGGCCACCGACGATGGTGAACGCATGGCTCACGCCTACATGGCCCTGCACGACGCTGGCGCGCACGACGCCCCGGCCCGCGCGCAGGCCCTCATCCTGGGCCTGGGCTTCCGGCTCGACGAACTCGACAAACCCGTCAACAGCTTCTCGGGCGGTTGGCGCATGCGCCTGCAACTGGCGCGCGCCCTGATGTGCCCCAGCGAATTGCTGCTGCTCGACGAACCCACCAACCACCTGGACCTGGATGCCCTGGTCTGGCTCGAGGCCTGGCTCAAGCGCTACGACGGCACGCTGCTCGTCATCAGCCACGACCGCGAGTTCCTCGACTCGGTGACTGACGTCACCGTGCACATCGAGCGCGCCAGGCTCAACCGCTACGGTGGCAACTACAGCCGCTTTGAAGACATGCGCGCCGAGCAAATGGCGCTGCAGCAAACCGCGTATGCGCGCCAGCAAGAGAAAGTGGCGCACCTGCAAAAGTTCATTGACCGCTTCAAGGCCAAGGCCAGCAAGGCCAAGCAAGCGCAAAGCCGCGTCAAGGCCCTGGAGCGAATGGAACGAATCGGGCCGGTGCTGGCCGAGGCCGAGTTCACTTTCGAATTCAGCGAACCCCAGAACCTGCCCAACCCCATGCTGGCGCTAGAGGCGGTGGACTTCGGTTACCCGCCACGCGAGCCCGGTGGCGTGCCCACCACCATCGTGCGCGGCGTGAGCAAGTCGGTGCTGGCCGGGCAGCGCATCGGCATCCTGGGCGCCAACGGCCAGGGCAAGTCGACCGTGGTCAAGACGATTGCACGCGACCTGATGCCCCTGGCCGGCCAGATCACCGAAGGCAAGGGCCTGAACATCGGCTACTTCGCCCAGCAAGAACTGGACGTGCTGCGCCCCGACGAAACACCGCTGGAACACATGAACCGGCTGGTGAAAGACTGCACCGCGCAAGGCCGCCTCAGCGGCCAGGCCACGCGCGAGCAAGACCTGCGCAACTTCCTGGGCACCTTCAACTTCACTGGTGACCAAGTAAAGCAAGCCGTGGGCAGCATGAGCGGCGGCGAAAAGGCCCGGCTCGTGCTTTGCATGATCGTGTGGCAGCGCCCCAACCTGCTGCTGCTCGACGAACCCACCAACCACCTCGACCTCGCCACCCGCGAGGCACTGTCCGTTGCCCTCAACGAGTTCGAGGGCACGGTGATGCTGGTCAGCCACGACCGCGCCCTGCTGCGCGCCGTGTGCGACGAGTTCTGGCTCGTCTCCAAAGGCGGCATCGCCCCCTTCGACGGCGACCTCGACGACTACCAGCGCTACCTGCTCGATGTGGCCAAACAGGCGCGAGAGGCCCAGCGCGCCGAGCAAAAAGAAGCGCGGGAAGCGCCGGTGCCAGCCGCTGCCCCTGCAGTGCCCCCCGCTGAACAAAAACGCCAGGACGCCCAACGTCGCCAGCAACTCGCCAACCAGCTCAAGCCTCTGCGCAAAGAACTGGAGCAAGTGGACAAGCGCATGGCCGCGCTCAACGCCGAAAAAGCCGCTCTGGAAAATCGCCTGACGCAAGCCCTGGCCCCGGCCGAGATCGCCGAATCGGGCAAGCGCCTCAAGGCCGTGAGCGACGAGCTGGACGAACTTGAAATGCGCTGGCTCGAACTGAGCGAGGCCATCGAGGGTGCGCAAGCCGGGTGACACCGGCACGCAATCAAAAAGGCCTGATCAAAGATCAGGCCTTTTTTGTTGGCCGAGAAATTCAGGCGCTGGGGAGCCCCTGGAACACAAGGGCAGCCAAGCCAGAAAGACAAAAGGGGCCTGACCTTGCGGTCAGACCCCTTCAATCTTTGGTAGGACGTGGCAGGCTCGAACTGCCGACCAACGGATTAAAAGTCCGCTGCTCTACCAACTGAGCTAACGTCCCAACACTCTTTGAACCACCAGACCCGAAGGTTTTGGTGGGGCGTGAGTGACTCGAACACTCGACCTACGGATTAAGAGTCCGCTGCTCTACCAACTGAGCTAACGCCCCCGAAGGGTTCTTGCATCGCGTTGTCCGCGAAGCCTCAAATTATAGCGTCATTTTTTGTGTCTTCCGAGACCCGATGCATTTTTTGTGTCGGCAGCCAATCGATTCATCACCCAGCCCGCGGCACACAAACCGAAGGTGGCCGTGACACTGACCGCCGACCCATAGCCGTGGCAATTCAGGCTGCCGTCCACCGCATCGATCTGGCACGAGGCATCGGGCGGCGCCACGCTTTCTTTGCTGAACACACAACTCACGCCGATGCGGCCGGAGCGAGAAGCGCCGTGGTGTTTGCGCAGGCGGTAGCGAAGCTGGGCCAGCAGCGGGTCATGGGTGGTGTCGGCCAGGTCTGCCACTTCAACCGCCTCGGGCCGTCGCTTGCCACCGGCTGCGCCCACGCTGATGAAGGGCACGCCGTTGGCCATGGCCCAGGCCGCCATCGCGGTCTTGGCGCGCACCTGGTCGCAGGCGTCGATCAAGGCCGAGGGCAGTTGCCCTTGCAACAAGGCGGGCCAGTTGTCGGGGGTGACGAATTCGTCGATCACCTGCACCTCGCACCCGGGATTGAATCCCGCGATGCGTTCGCGCATGGCCTCGGCCTTGGCTTGGCCGAGCGTGGCGTCCAGGGCATGGATCTGGCGGTTGATGTTGGATTCGCCCACGTGGTCGAGATCGATCAGGGTGAGTCGCCCTACCCCGCTGCGGGCCAGGGCCTCGACACTCCACGACCCCACACCACCGATGCCCACCACCACCACGTGCGCATCAAAGATGCGCTGGGCACCAGTCACGCCATACAGTCGCCGCAAGCCGCCGAAGCGGCGCTCGAACACGGCGGGCTCAAGCGCCTGGGTCACTCGCGCTCCAGCAGCCACATCTGGAAGCGGAAACCCAGCAATGCGCCGAGCACGATGCCGACCACGGCCAAGAGGCTGGTGAGGCTGAGGGTGGACAGGCCAGACAAGCCTTGGCCAATGGTGCAGCCCAAGGCGGTGACACCGCCAATGCCCATCAGCAGGCCACCCACCAGGTGCAGGGCCGTGTCTTGCGTGCTGCGGAAGCCTTCCCAGCGGAAGCTGCGGTCCAGCAGCGACGACACGAACGAGCCCACCACCACGCCCACCACCGTGACCACGCCAAAGGTCAGCACCTTTGAGCTGTCGCTGAAGAAGATGAGCCAGTCAATGGTGTAGGCCATGGGGGCGGTGAAGGTGAGCGACTCCATGCGGCCCGAGTTGCTGCCCAGGAAAACGGCGTCCAGCGTTTCGGGGTGTTCGGCAACGAAGCCCAGGCGGCCGCTCACCCACCACATGGCGGCCACGGTCAGGCCGATGCCCAGGCCGGCCAGCAGGTTGTTGGCCTGGCGGAAATCGCGCGAGGCCAAGGCCCAGATCACCAGCGCACCACCCACCACCAGAGCGGCCACCAAGCCGGCCTGGCCCGCACTCCAACCCAGGCCACTGGACAGCCAGTTGGGCAAGGCACCACCGGCGGGCAGCTCAAACGCCACACGGTCCACGGTGTTCACGCGCACCACGGCGAACACGCCGCGCAAGGTCATGAAAGCCGCCACACCCATGGCCAAGAACACCACCACGCCCTTGAGGCTGCCGCCGCCGATGCGCACCAGGGTCTTGCTGCCGCAGCCCGAGCCCAGCACCATGCCGAAGCCAAAGAGCGCACCGCCCACCAGGGCCGAGAGCCACACGATGCGTCCGGCGGTATAGAAAGATTGTTTGGGGTCGATCCAGCCCAGTGCGGCCATGCCATAGAAGCCAATGGCCGCCACGCCCACGGCCATGGCCCACATGCGCATGCGGGTCCAGTCGCCCATGTTGACGATGTCGCTGATGGCACCCATGGTGCAGAAATGGGTGCGTTGGGCGATGAAGCCGAAGACGGCGGCCACTGCGAAGGCCGCCCAGAGCACTTGGCTGTGCAGAGCGTTGAATTGGGCGAGTTCCATGGGCCGCGATTGTAGAAGGCCCGTCACCCCAGGCCCCAGGCTGGGGCCTCTGCGTCAACGCAGTCGGGTGAGGCGCTCGCGAGCGGCCACGGCCGCTTCCGATTGCGGGTATTTCTTCATCACGTCTTCCAGCGTACGCCGGGCAGACTTGGTGTCCTTCAGCTCGACCTGGCTGTTGGCCAGGGCCAGCATGGCCTCGGGCGTGCGAGGGTGCTGCGGAAACTCGGTGACCATGCGCTGGTGTGTGGCCACGGCGTCTTTGTAGGCGCGGCTGGCGTACTGGGCATTGCCCTGCCAGTACAGCGCGGACGCGGTGTACCCGCTGCTGGGGTAGCGGCGCAGGAAGGCGGTGAAGGCGGTCGTGGAGGCATCGAACTGCGACTTGCGCAGCGCGTCCATGGCGGCGTCGAAGTCGCGCTTTTCGGCCGGCTGTGCGGTGAATGCCTGGCCATCGAGTTCGACCTTGATCGGTTCGACCTGGCGCAGGCGTTCGTCAATGCCGGTCTGCACGTCTTTCTGGGCGCGCTGCAGTTCGGAGACTTCACGCGCCAGTTGTTCGTTTTGCCCACGCAGTCGCGCGATTTCGCCGCGCAGTTGCTCGATCTGGTTCGCCAGGTCCAGCAGGCTGCGCCGCGTGGCCGCGTCGTTCTCGCGCGAGTCATTGGCCGCTGCCTCGGCGGCCTGGCGGTTGGCGTCTACCTTCTGGCGCAGCTCGATGATGGCCTTGCGGGCCTCATCGTCACCAAACAGGGCATGGGCCTGCAAGGGCCACAGGGCGGACAAGGCCAGTGCGCCAGAGACGGCCAATGAAGCGAGCGAGCGGGACGGCGTGGGCATGTTCATCAGCGGTAGGTCAGTTCAACGCGGCGGTTCTTGGACCAGGCGGCTTCATCGCCCCCCACTTGCGCGGGCTTCTCTTCACCAAAGCTCACGGCTTCCATCTGGGCTTCGCCCACGCCCAGCAGCGAGAGCGAACGGCGCACGGCCTCGGCGCGCTTCTGGCCCAGGGCCAGGTTGTATTCACGGCCACCGCGCTCGTCGGTGTGGCCTTCCAGGTTCACGCGGGCGCTGGGGTTGGCCTTCAGGTAACGGGCGTTGGCTTCCAGGGTGCCGGCGAATTCTTGCTTGACCTCGAAGCTGTCGTAGTCGAAGTACACGATGCGCTGCATGGCTTGCGGCTGGTTGCCGTTGGTGCCGGGCACCTGCACGCCGGCCACGCCACGCTGGTCCACCCCACTGCCCTGGCCACCGGGGCCGCCAGCGCCATTGGCGGCGGTACCGGTGCGGTCGACCACGGGCACATCGTCGAGCTTGACGTTGGAGCCGCAAGCGGCCAGCAAGGCAGCGGAAAGAACGGCAGCCACCACGCCGACGCGGCGAGTGGTGAAGAGGGTCGAAACAGAGTTGAGGCTCATGATGGTTGAGGGAGTGAGGTGAACGAGAGGAGAACAACAACAGAAAACGGGCGCGGCGTCAGCGCAGGAAGGGCCCCCATTCGGGCTCGCGGATATCGCCCTGCGAACCCGCCAGGCGGGTCTTGATGCGGCCGTCCACCGTGGTGGTCATGAGCGCCTCGCTGCCCTTGTCGCGGGTGGCGTAGATGATCATGCGGCTGTTGGGCGAGAAGCTGGGGCTTTCGTCGGCGCTGGAATCCGTGAGCGCGCTCACGGTGCCACTGGCCAGGTCCATCACGTGCAGGCGGAAGGCCCCGTTGATGCGAGAGATGAAAGCCAACCAACGGCCATCGGGGCTGGGCGCCGGCGAGATGTTGTAGTTGCCGTTGAACGTGAGGCGCTGGGGGCTGCCGCCGCTGGCGGGCATGCGGTAAATCTGCGGTGAGCCGCCACGGTCGCTCACGAAGAAGATGCTCTTGCCGTCGGCGCTGAACACCGGCTCGGTGTCAATGCTGCCGCTCTGGGTGAGGCGCCGGGGATCACCGCCGTTGGCGTCCATGGCGTAGATCTGGGCATTGCCCGAGAGCGACAGCGTGGCCACCAGGGTGCGGCCGTCAGGCGACCAGGTGGGCGCGCTGTTGGAGCCCTTGAAGTTGGCCAGCAGGCGGCGTCGGCCCGTGGCCACGTCGTGGGCGTAGATCACCGGCTTGCGTGCCTCGAAAGACACGTAGGCCAGTTGTGCACCACCGGGCGCCCAACTGGGGGAAATGATGGGCTCGGGGCTGGTGAGCGCGGCGCGGGCGTTGAAGCCGTCGGCATCGGCCACCCACAGGTTGTAGCGGGCACCGGCCTTGGTCACGTAAGCGATGCGGGTGGAGAACACGCCCTTCTCGCCGGTGAGCTTCTCGTAGATGTAGTCGGCGATGCGGTGAGCGGCCAGGCGCAGGTCGGTGCCGGGCACCGGGTAGCTCAGGCCACCCAGGTCTTGGGCACGAACCACGTCCCACAGGCGAAAGCGCACATCGAAACGGCCGTCGGCCAGGCGCATCACGCTGCCGGTGAGCAGCGAGTCGGCACCACGGTCGCGCCAAGGGCCCAGGTCAGGCCGGGAGGTTTCGTCCAGACCGCCGGTGATGGGCTCGACAAAGCGGAACTGACCACTGCGCTCCAGGTCGGCACGAACGATGGCGGCGATGTTCTCGCTGGCCACGTCGTTGCCCCGGAAGCTGACGGCAGAAAACGGGAACTGCGTCAGGCCCACGCCCGCCACTTCCACGCGGAACTGCGCGTGGGCAGTGCCGAAGGGCATGGACAGCAGGGGGAGGGAAGACACCAAGCCAAGCGCGCGACGGCGCGGCATCCGGACAGACGGATCGGAGAAGGTCAAGTCGGGCATCCTGAGAGTGTCGTTGTGCCAGAAATAGGGACCAGGGCGGTCCGGCACGACCGGCCGATAATACCGGACGCGCCGGGCAGGCTCGTGACAAGATGTGATCGCAAGGCCCGGCTCACCCCAGCTTTTTCATGGATCGCCGTGCACCCAAAGGGTTCCCGCGACCGCCAGGCATCAGGACACCACGCTTTTGACCAACGCCCCAACGCCCCAACCGCCCCTGGGTGGCACGCTCTCTCAGCGCCTGCGGCGCGTGTGGCCGTATTTCCGCGGCGCCAAAACCGGCATCGTGCTGGCCGCCCTGGCCACGCTGGTGGGGGCCCTCACCGAGCCGGCCATTCCCGCGCTGCTGCAAGGCCTGCTGGACAAAGGTTTCTCTGCTGGCCAAGTGCCACTGTGGATGGTGCCGGTGGCGCTGATGGGCTTGTTTGGCATTCGCGGCATCGCCACCTTCGTGGCGCAGTACGCCCTTTCCTACACCGCCAGCCTGGGCATGCTCAACCTGCGCCGGGCCATGTTCGCCAAGCTCAATGAAGCGCGCATGACGCTGTTTGCCGACCAAAGTGCCAGCAAGCTCTCCAACACCCTGGTGTACGAGGTGCAGAACGGCTCGCAGATGCTGGTGTCGGCCTTCCTGACCCTGGCCAAGGACAGCCTGACCGTGGTCGCCCTCCTCGGCTACCTGCTCTACCTCAACTGGAAACTCACGCTGATCGTGCTGGCCGTGTTTCCGGGGCTGGTGCTCATCATGCGGGTGCTCTCGCGCCGGCTCTACAAGCTCACCCGCGCCAGCCAGCAGGCCACGGACGAGCTGGCCTACGTGGTGGAAGAAAACGCCCTGGCCCACCGCATGATTCGCCTGCACGGCGCACAAGAGCGCCAGGCGCAGCGCTTTGACCACCTCAGCGTGGCACTGCGCCGGCTGGCCCTGAAATCCACCATCGCCATGGCGGCCATGACGCCACTCACGCAGATGCTGGCCGCCGCCGCCCTGTCGGCGGTGATCGCGGTGGCGCTGTGGCAGAGCAGCAGCAGCGGCGTGACCGTGGGCAACTTCGTCGGCTTCGTGACCGCGATGCTCATGCTCATCACGCCCATCCGGCACCTGGCAGAGATCAGTGGCCCGGTCACGCGTGGCCTGGCGGCGCTGGAGCGCGGCCTGGAACTCATCGAGACCACGCCTGTTGAGAGCAGCGGCGCGCACCGCGCCGAGCGTGTGGCGGGCGCGATTGCTCTCCAAGACGTGTGGGTGCGCTACCCCAGCAAGGGCGGTGGCAACGAGCAGGGGCATCACAGCCTGGCCTTGCGTGGCGTGAGCCTGGACATCCACCCTGGCGAAGTGGTGGCTTTCGTGGGGCCCTCGGGGTCTGGCAAAACCACCCTGGTCAATTTGCTGCCGCGTTTTGTCGCCTTGGAGCGCGGCCAGGTCTTGCTGGACGGTGTTCCCTTGGCCGAATGGGACCTGAGCTGCTTGCGTCGCCAATTCGCCATGGTGAGCCAAGACGTGGTGATGCTCAATGACAGCCTGGCCTCCAACGTGGCCCTGGGCGAAGCCGATGGCCAGATTGACGAGGCCCGGGTAACGGCCGCCCTGCGCTCGGCCAACCTGGGCGACCTGCTGGAGCGGCTGCCCGCCGGCATTCACAGCACCGTGGGCCACAACGCGGCCGAGCTGTCCGGGGGCCAGCGCCAGCGCCTGGCGATTGCACGGGCCATCTACAAGAACGCGCCCATCCTCATCCTGGACGAGGCCACCTCGGCGCTGGACAACGACTCCGAACGCCTGGTGCAAGAAGCCCTGAGCCGGCTGATGCAAGGCAGAACCACGCTGGTCATCGCCCACCGGCTGTCCACCATCGAGCACGCCGACCGGGTGGTGGTGCTGGCAGAGGGCCGCATCGTGGAGCAAGGCACACACGCCCACCTGGTGCGGGCCGATGGGCTCTATGCCCGCCTGCACGCGCAGGGCGCGGGCGGCGGCCCCGCCTGACGACTCTGGCTCAGAGCAGCACGATGTCGTACTGCTCTTGCGTCATGGTGTTCTCGCTCTGCAGCGAGATGGGCTTGCCAATGAAGTCTGAGAGGCCGGCCAGGTGTTGGCGCTCTTCGTCCAGAAACAACTCCACCACCTTGGGCGACGCCACCACGCGGAATTCGCGCGGACTGAAGGCGCGGGCCTCGCGCAAGATCTCACGCAGGATGTCGTAGCACACGCTGCGCGCGGTCTTCACCGTGCCCTTGCCGGCACAGGCGTCGCAGGGCTCGCTCAGCACATGCGCCAGTGACTCGCGGGTGCGCTTGCGCGTCATCTCCACCAGGCCGAGCTGCGAGAAGCCCCCGATCATGGTCTTCACGCGGTCCCGAGCGAGTTGCTTGCGGAACTCGGTGAGCACCGCCTCGCGGTGGTCATCACGGACCATGTCGATGAAGTCCACGATGATGATGCCGCCGAGGTTGCGCAACCGAAGCTGCCGCGCGATGGCCTGCGCGGCCTCCAGGTTGGTGCGGAACACCGTGTCGTCGAAATTGCGTGCCCCCACGAAGCCGCCCGTGTTCACGTCCACCGTGGTCAGGGCCTCGGTCTGGTCGATCACCAGGTAACCGCCTGACTTCAGGTCCACCCGCCGGCTGAGGGCACGGGCGATCTCTTCGTCGATGTTGTACAGGTCAAAGATGGGGCGCTCGCCACTGTAGTGCTGCAGCTTGGCCACCGTGTCGGGCATGTACTCGGCCGCAAAGGCGGTGAGAAGCGCGTGCTGCTCGCGCGAGTCGATGCGGATGGACTGGGTCTGCGCGCCCACCAGGTCGCGCAGCACGCGCTGCATCAGGTTCAGGTCTTCGTGCAGAAGCGTGGCCGGCGGCTGGCGCGAGGCGGCCTCTTTGATGCGCAGCCAGGTCTTGCGCAGGTAGGCCACGTCTTCGGTCAGCTCTTCGTCGCTGGCGTCTTCGGCATTGGTGCGCAGGATGAAGCCGCCGGTGGCCGAACCATCGGTGGTGGCCGCGATGCGCAACACGCGTTGGCGCAGCGCCTCGCGCTGGGCGGGCGGAATCTTCTGCGACACGCCGATGTGGTTGTCCTGCGGCAAAAACACCAGCAAGCGCCCGGCGATGCTGATCTGCGCCGTCAGGCGCGCGCCCTTGGTCCCGATCGGGTCTTTGAGCACCTGCACCATCAGGGCCTGGCCCTCGAAGATCTGTTTCTCGATGGGCAGCACCGGGTTGGGCGCCAGCACCGGCGCCGCGCCATCGGCGGCTGAGGTTCGGGGCGCGGCGTGCTTGGCCTGGATGTTGGGCATCAGGTCGGCCACGTGCAGAAAGGCCGCGCGGTCCAGGCCGATGTCAATAAAGGCCGACTGCATGCCCGGCAGCACACGCGACACCTTGCCCAGGTAGATGTTGCCCACCAGGCCTCGCTCCAGCGTGCGCTCCAGGTGCACCTCTTGCACGGCGCCCTGCTCCACCACCGCCACCCGTGTCTCCTGCGGCGACCAATTGATCAAGATGTCCTGGCTCATGGGGTGTGCCCGTCAGATAAGTTCGATGCCCGCCTGCCGCAGCAGTTGGGCGGTCTCGAAGGCCGGAAGGCCCACGATGCCAGGGTAGCTGCCGGTGATGCGGCTCACCCAAAGGGCCGCCTGTCCCTGGATGGCATAGGCACCCGCCTTGCCCATGGGTTCACCGCTGTCCACATAGCGGCGGATTTGCGCGGCGGTGAGCGGGGCAAACGTCACGGTGGACGCCGACAAGGCGGTCCAGCAGCGTTGGCCACGCGCCATCGGCTTGCCCACCGCCACGGCGGTGAGCACGCGGTGCGTGCGGCCAGACAGCTCGGTGAGCATGGCGCGGGCCTCTGCCGCATCGGCCGGTTTGCCCAGGATGCGTCGGCCAATCGCCACCGTGGTGTCGGCGCAAAGCACCGGCGCGGGCGGCAGGCCACGCTGCTTGAGCCTGGCCAAGGCCGCCTGCAGTTTCAAGTCGGTGACGCGGCGCACGTAGGCGGCCGGGGCTTCGCCGGGCAGCACCACCTCCAGCGCCTCGGCGTCCTCCTCGGGCGCAGGCAACAAGGGCTCGCAGCGCAGGCCCCATTGCTCCAGCAACTGGCGTCGGCGCGGGCTTTGGGAGGCCAGGTAGATGAAATCGGAATCGCTCATTCGCGGTGATAGGGGTGGTGGGCGTTGATGGACCACGCCCGGTACAACTGCTCGATCAGCAGCACGCGCACCATGGCGTGCGGCAGGGTGAGGTCGGACAGGCGGATGCGCTGTTGGGCCGCAGCGCGCAGGGCCGGGTCAAGCCCGTCGGGGCCGCCGATGATGAGGGCCACGTCGTCGCCACCGTGTTGCCACTGGGTGAGCTGCTGCGCCAGGGCCTGCGTGGTCAGCGCGGTGCCGCGCTCGTCCAGCACCACCACACGGCAACCCTTGGGCAGGGCCGCCTCGATGCGCTCGCGCTCGGCCGCCATGAGCGTCTCGCGGGTCTTGCTGCCGCGCGGTTCGGTCTTGACGGTTTTGAGCTCGACCCGCAGGTCAGGGGGAAAGCGCTTGGCGTAATCGTCGTAGGCGGTCTGGGCCCAGTCGGGCACCTTCTGCCCGACCGCGACGATCACGAGCTTCATGCCTTGGCTTTGCTGGCCTTGGCGGCGGGCTTCTTGGCTGCCGGTTTGGCGGCGGCCTTGGCGACCGGTTTGGCGCTGGTCTTCTTGGCCGCGGGTTTCTTGGCGGTGGGTTTGTTCACCACCAGCTTGGGCAGGTCAGCCTTGGGCTTGCTGGCCGAGGTCTTGCGCGCAGGCGCCTTCTTGGCGGCGGTGCCCGACTTGGCCGAGGCCTTGCCAGCGGCCGTCTTGGTGGCAGGCGCCTTCTTCGCGGGAGCCGACTTGGCCGCGGCGGCCTTGGCGGTCTTGCGGATCACGGCCTTGGCCGGCACAGCGGCGGCCTCTGCGCCACCCTCGTCCTTCTTGGTCGATTTCTTGGCCGTGGCCTTCTTGGCGGCGGCCGCCTTCTCTACGCCCAGCTTCAGGCGAACGGGCTTGGCACCCCAGATCTCTTCGAGGCGGTAGTACTGGCGAATCACGGGTTGCATCACGTGGGCCACGGCCTGACCGCAGTCCACGATGATCCACTCGCCGTTCTCTTCGCCCTCAATGCGAGGCTTGTCGAAACCCGCATCCTTCACAGCGTCGCGCACGCTGGCCGCCAGGGCTTTGGTCTGCCGGTTGGAGGTGCCGCTGGCGATGATCACGCGCTCGAACAAAGGCGACATCTCTTCGGTGTTGAACACCACGATGTCTTGCCCCTTCACGTCCTCCAGCCCGTCGATGATGGCGCGCTGCAGTTTCTGGATGTCTTTTTTGACGGTGGTTTCGCTGGTCATGTAGGGGTTTGGTAAAGGTGGTGTTGCGAAATATAGCTTGCGACCGATGGCGGCACCAGCACATCCAGCCCGTCGGCCGGCGCACCGGCAGACTGGGCGAGGCGCGCACGAACCGCTGTGGCGCTGACGGCTTGAAGTGGCATCACCAGGCGCCGGAACGGCAGATCAACCTGAGACAGGTCGGTTTCCTCGGGCGGCGCCATCAGCGCATCGGCGCCGATGTGGGCGGGACGGTTGGCCACGGCCAAGGTGGCGAGATCCACCACCTCTTGCCACCGCACCCAGGTTTTAAAGGCCAGCAACTGGTCGGCACCGAGCACCAGGAACAGTTCGGCCTGTGGGTATTCGCCCCGCAACTCAGCCAGGGTATCCGCGGTGTAACTGGGGCCGGCGCGGTGAATTTCCCGCTCGTCGATCACTACGCCGGGCAAGTCGCCGAACGCCAGGCGGCACATGGCCACGCGGTGCTCGGCCGGCGACAAGGTGCGGGATTTGTGCCACGCCATGCCAGTGGGCAAGACGTGCAGCCGGTCCAACGCGAGTTGCTGCAGCGCCGCCTCGGCCAACGCCCGGTGGGCGCCGTGGGGCGGATCAAAAGCGCCGCCAAACATGCCAATGCGCCGCGGCGCTTGCGCGTCGTCGCCCATCAGACCCAATCCCGGCGCACCAGGAACTCGCGGTATAAGCGGTCTTCGGGCGTGCCGGGCTTCGTCTGGCGGTTGTAGGCCCAGCTCACCAGCGGCGGCATCGACAACAGAATGGATTCCGAGCGCCCGCCCGACTGAAGGCCGAAGTGCGTGCCCCGGTCCCAAACCAGGTTGAACTCGACGTAGCGGCCACGGCGGTAAAGCTGGAAGCTGCGCTCACGCTCGCCGAATGGCGTGTGCTTGCGGCGATCGACGATGGGCAGGTAGGCGTCAAGAAAAGCATCGCCTACCGCACTGGTCATGGCAAAACTGCCGTCAAAGCCCAACTCGCTGAAGTCGTCGTAAAACACGCCGCCGATGCCGCGCTGCTCGTCGCGGTGCTTCAAGTAAAAGTACTCGTCGCACCAGGTTTTGAAGCGCGGGTACTTGTCCACCCCGAACGGATCGAGCGCGGTCTTGCAGGTCTGGTGGAAATGCACCGCGTCTTCTTCAAAGGGGTAGTAGGGGGTGAGGTCCATGCCACCACCGAACCAGTAAACCGGCTCTTGCCCGGCCGGTTTAGCGGCGATCATGCGCACGTTCATGTGCACCGTGGGCACATACGGGTTCTGCGGGTGGAACACCAGCGAGACACCCATGGCCTCGAAGGGTGCACCAGCCAGTTCGGGGCGATGTTGGGTAGCCGAGGGCGGCAGTTGCGGGCCTTTCACGTGCGAAAAGCCGCAACCGGCGCGCTCAAAAACGGCCCCGCCTTCCAAAATCCGCGTGGAACCTGAGCCCTGAAGGCGTTCGCCAGACGGCTTGGTCCACTGGTCGGCCAAGAACTGGCCGCCGTCCACCTGGGACACGGCGCTGGTGATGCGATCCTGCAAGTCGGTGAGGTATTCCCTGACCAGGTCGGTGTTGTCGATGTCCATGAAGTTTCACCCTATCGGCATGTGGGGCCGCCGACAAGCGTGGCGGCCCTGAGCCGGGCCCTGCCAAGGCAAGCCCGTCCCAATGGTTGGTGGTGAAGTTGCCCGGCGGCGCAGGCGCTCAAAGCGCGCGGTAACCGATGTCGCGGCGGCACTGCATGCCATCGAAGCGAATGGCGTCCACCACTTCGTAGGCCCGGCGCTGCGCCGCGGCCACGTTGTCGGCCAGCGCGGTCACGCACAACACACGCCCGCCCGACACCACCACCGAGCCGTCCTGATCCGCCGTGCCCGCATGGAACACCACGCGGTCGGCCTCGTCGGCGGGCAAGCCGGTGATGGCGTCGCCCTTGCGGGGAGTCAGGGGATAACCGTGCGCCGCCATCACCACGCCCAGCGCCACGCGCGGGTCCCAATCGAGTTGCACGCGATCGAGTTCGCCACGGGTGGCGGCCAGCAGCACCTGAGCAAAGTTGCTGCGCAGGCGCATCATGATCGGCTGGGTTTCCGGGTCGCCCATGCGGCAGTTGAATTCCAGCGTCTTCACCGCGCCGTCGCGGGTGATCATGAGACCAGCGTACAGGAAGCCGGTGTAGGGGATGCCATCGGCCTTCATGCCTCGCATGGTGGGCAGGATCACCTCTTCCATGGCGCGCTGGTGCACGGCCGGCGTCACCACTGGCGCGGGCGAATACGCGCCCATGCCGCCCGTGTTGGGGCCTTGATCGGCGTCGAGCAGGCGCTTGTGGTCCTGGCTGGTGGCCAGGGCCAGGGCGTGCTCGCCGTCGCACAGCACGATGAAGCTGGCTTCTTCGCCTTCCAGGAATTCCTCGATCACCACGCGGGCGCCGCCCTCGTTGTGGGCCACGCCCAGCTTGTTGTCGAGCAGCATGAAGTCAATGGCTTCGTGGGCTTCGGCCAGCGTCATGGCCACGACCACGCCCTTACCAGCGGCCAGGCCGTCGGCCTTCACCACGATGGGGGCACCCTTGGCGTCCACGTAGGCATGGGCCTGCTGCGGGTCGGTGAAGGTCTCGTACTCGGCCGTGGGGATGCCGTGGCGTTTCATGAAGGCCTTGGAGAAGGCCTTGGAGCTTTCCAGCTGCGCGGCGGCCTGGGTCGGCCCGAAGATGGCCAGCCCATGGGCGCGGAACTCGTCCACCACACCTGCGGCCAGCGGCGCCTCTGGCCCCACCACGGTCAGCGCAACGCCTTCGCGCTGTGCCCACTCGCGCAGCGCCACCTTGTCGGTGATGGGCAGGTTCACCAGTTGCGCATCGCGTGCGGTGCCGGCGTTGCCGGGCGCAACGAACACCTGGCTGACGCCTTCCGATTGCTTCAGGCGCCAGGCCAAAGCGTGCTCGCGGCCACCGCCGCCAATGACTAGAACCTTCATTCGTTGATCTCGGCGTTGTGGAACACGTTTTGCACGTCGTCCAGGTCTTCCAGCACGTCCAGCAGCTTTTGCATGCGGGCCGCGTCGTCGCCCGACAGGGCAATGGTGTTTTCGGCGCGCATGGTCACCTCGGCCAGCTCGGGCTTGAGGCCAGCGGCCTCCAGCGCGTTCTTCACGGCCTCAAAGTCGCTGGGCGCGGTCAGCACCTCAATGGCGCCTTCCTCGTCGGTGATCACGTCTTCGGCGCCCGCTTCCAGCGCCACTTCCATCACTTTGTCTTCGCTGGTGCCCGGGGCAAAAACCAGCTGACCGCAGTGCTTGAACTGAAACGACACCGAGCCTTCGGTGCCCAGGTTGCCACCGTGCTTGCTGAGAGCATGCCGCACCTCGGCCACGGTGCGCACGCGGTTGTCCGTCATGGTGTCAATGATCACCGCGGCCCCGCCGATGCCGTAACCCTCGTAGCGAATCTCTTCCAGCGTGAGCCCTTCCAGCGTGCCGGAGGCCTTGTCCACGTTGTACTTGATGCGATCGGCCGGCATGTTGGCAGCCTTGGCCTTTTCGATGGCCAGGCGCAGGCGCGGGTTCATCGCCGGATCGCCGCCACCCTGGCGAGCCGCCACGGTGATTTCACGAATGACCCGGGTCCAGATCTTTCCGCGCTTCTCGTCCTGACGGCCCTTGCGGTGTTGAATGTTCGCCCATTTGCTGTGTCCGGCCACGAATTTGTCCTTTTGCCTGTTAGGCTTTGATCTGAACGTAACCCGCGATTTTACGATTCCACCGACAGCGAGGATTCCGCCATGGCACAAGCGATGCCAATCGCCCTGAACGCAAGCACCACCTGCGAACTTCTGCCCGCCTTGGCCAACCGCCACGGCCTCATCACCGGGGCCACTGGCACCGGCAAGACCGTTACCCTCCAGCGCCTGGCCGAGCAGTTCTCTCGTCAAGGCGTGCCGGTCTTCCTAGCCGACATCAAAGGCGACCTCACCGGCATCAGCCAGACTGGCCAGATCGGCGCCAAGCTGGCGGCGGTGCTCAAGGAACGTGGCGTGCCCCTGCCCGACCCGGTGGCCTGCCCCACCACCCTGTGGGACGTGTTCGGCGAACAAGGCCACCCCGTGCGCGCCACCGTGAGCGACATGGGCCCGCTGCTGCTGGCGCGCATGCTCAACCTCAACGACACGCAGGCAGGCGTGCTCAACCTGGTCTTCAAGATCGCCGACGACAACGGCCTGCTGCTGCTCGACATGAAAGACCTGCGGGCGTTGCTGCAGCACGTGGGCGACAACGCCAAGCAGTTCACCACCGAGTACGGCAACATCAGCGCCGCTTCGATCGGCGCCATCCAGCGCGGGCTGCTGCAGATCGAGCAGCAAGGCGGCGACCGCTTCTTCGGCGAGCCCATGCTCGACATCCAGGACTTCATGCAAACCGTCGACGGCTTGGGGGTGATCAACATCCTTGCCGCCGACAAGCTGCTGAACTCCCCCCGGCTGTACGCCACCTTCCTGTTGTGGATGCTGTCCGAGCTGTTCGAAACCCTCCCGGAAATTGGCGACCCCGACAAGCCCAAGCTGGTGTTCTTCTTCGATGAGGCCCACTTGCTGTTCGACGAGGCGCCCAAGGTGCTGGTGGAGCGCATTGAGCTGGTGGTGCGCCTGGTGCGCTCCAAGGGCGTGGGCGTGTACTTCGTCACCCAGAACCCGCTGGACATCCCCGACAGCGTGCTCGGCCAACTGGGCAATCGCGTGCAGCACGCGCTGCGCGCCTTCACGCCGCGCGACCAGAAAGCCGTCAAAGCCACCGCCGAGACCATGCGCCCCAAGGCTGGCCTCAACATCGAAGCCGCCATCACCGAACTGGCGGTGGGCGAGGCCCTGGTGAGTCTGCTCGACGCCAAGGGCCGGCCCACCGAAACCGAACGCGCCTATGTGATCCCGCCGGGCAGCCAGATTGGCCCCATCACGCCCGAGCAACGCCAGCAACTGCTGCGCGATTCTCTGGTGGCCGGCACCTACGAAAAGGTGCTGGACCGTGAAAGCGCGTACGAGGTGCTGCAGGCCCACGCCGGCAAGCGCCAGACCAGCGAACCGGAGGCCGAGGGCCAGCCCAAGACCCCACGCGTGCCCGGCGCCACGGCGCCGCAGACCGAAGAAGGCGGCATCGGCAGCATGATCAACGAGGCCCTGTTTGGCCGTACCGGCCCACGCGGCGGCCAATACGATGGACTGGTGCAAACCATGGCCAAAACGGCGGCCCGCACCGTGGCCAGCAACCTGGGGCGCCAGTTGGTGCGCGGCGTGTTGGGAGGTCTGCTCGGCGGCAGCAAGCGCCGCTGAACGCCTGCAAGAGAGGCATTGCGCCCAACAGCAAAAAGCCCGGCAGTGCCGGGCTTTTTGCTGGGGCAAGCGCTGCCTTGATCAGACCTCGGTGGCCTCTTCCGGCTTGGCCTTGCCTTCCTTCTTGGGCAAAGGCTGAATGTCCAGGTTGACCTCCTGGGTCTCCTTGCCGTCCTCGCCCAACTTGGTCACCAAGTCCACCGTCAGGCGACCGCCGTCGGTCAACCGACCGAAGAGCAGTTCGTCCGCGAGGGCGCGGCGAATCGTGTCCTGAATGAGGCGCTGCATCGGCCGCGCGCCCATCAGCGGATCGAAGCCCTTCTTGGCCAGGTGCTTGCGCAGCGTGTCGGTGAAGGTGACCTCCACCTTCTTCTCGGCCAACTGGGTTTCGAGCTGCAACAGGAACTTGTCCACCACGCGCAGGATGATGTTCTCATCCAGCGCCTTGAAGCTCACGATGGCGTCCAGGCGGTTGCGGAACTCGGGCGTGAACAGGCGCTTGATGTCGGCCATCTCGTCGCCCGCCTCGCGCGGGTTCGTGAAGCCGATGGTGGCCTTGTTCATCGTCTCGGCGCCCGCGTTCGTGGTCATGATGATGATCACGTTGCGGAAGTCAGCCTTGCGCCCGTTGTTGTCGGTGAGCGTGCCGTGGTCCATCACCTGCAGCAGCACGTTGAAGATGTCCGGGTGCGCCTTCTCGATTTCGTCGAGCAGCAGCACGCAGTGCGGCTTCTTCGTGATGGCCTCGGTCAGCAGGCCGCCCTGGTCAAAGCCCACATAACCCGGAGGCGCGCCGATCAGGCGGCTCACGGCATGGCGCTCCATGTACTCCGACATGTCGAAGCGAATCAGATCAATGCCCATGATGTAGGCCAGCTGCTTGGCGGCCTCGGTCTTGCCCACACCGGTGGGGCCGCTGAACAGGAAGGCACCAATCGGCTTGTCGGCCTTGCCCAGGCCCGAGCGCGCCATCTTGACGCTGGCGGCCAGCACCTCAAGCGCCTTGTCCTGGCCGAACACCACGCTCTTGAGGTCGCGCTCCAGCGTCTGCAGCTTGCCACGGTCATCGTTGGACACGTTGGCGGGTGGAATGCGGGCGATCTTGGCCACGATCTCTTCCACCTCGTTCTTGCCGATGGTCTTCTTGCGCTTGCTCGGCGCGAGGATGCGCTGGGCAGCGCCGGCCTCGTCGATCACGTCAATGGCCTTGTCGGGCAGGTGGCGGTCGTTGATGTACTTGGCCGACAACTCGGCGGCGGCCTGCAGAGCAGCCACGGCGTACTTCACGTTGTGGTGCTCTTCAAAGCGGCTCTTCAGGCCCTTGAGGATGTCAACCGTCTGCTCGACGGTCGGCTCCACCACGTCCACCTTCTGGAAGCGACGGCTCAGGGCGGCGTCTTTCTCAAAGATGCCACGGTACTCAGTGAAGGTGGTCGCGCCAATGCACTTGAGCTGGCCGCTGGACAGCGCAGGCTTGAGCAGGTTGGACGCGTCCAGGGTGCCGCCCGATGCGGCGCCCGCACCAATCAAGGTGTGGATCTCGTCGATGAACAGCACCGCATTGGGCTTGTCCTTGAGGGACTTGAGCACGCCCTTGAGGCGCTGCTCGAAATCGCCGCGGTACTTGGTGCCCGCCAGCAGCGCACCCATGTCCAGCGAGTACACCACGGACTCGGCCAAGATCTCGGGAACGTCTCCCTGGGTGATGCGCCAAGCCAAGCCTTCGGCAATGGCGGTCTTGCCCACGCCGGCCTCGCCCACGAGGAGGGGGTTGTTCTTGCGACGACGGCACAGAATCTGAATGACGCGCTCGACCTCGTAGTCGCGGCCAATGAGCGGGTCGATCTTGCCCTCTTTGGCGGCCTGGTTCAGGTTCTGGGTGAACTGCTCCAGCGGAGAGGCTTTCTCGTTGCTCTTGGCCTCGGCGGCCTCCTCGTTGTCGGCCGCGCTTTCGCCGGGCTTGGAAGCCTCTGGCGGATCGCTCTTGCGAATGCCGTGCGCAATGAAATTGACCACATCGAGGCGGGTCACGCCCTGCTGGTGCAGGTAGTAGACGGCATGCGAGTCCTTCTCGCCAAAAATGGCCACCAGCACGTTGGCACCGGTCACCTCTTTCTTGCCGTTACCTGTGGACTGCACATGCATGATGGCGCGCTGAATGACGCGCTGGAAACCCAGGGTAGGCTGGGTGTCCACCTCGTCGGTACCGGCCACCTGGGGGGTGTTGTCCTTGATGAAGGTGGTCAGCGACTTGCGCAGGTCGTCGATGTTGGCCGAGCAGGCACGCAGCACCTCGGCGGCGCTGGGGTTGTCGAGCAGGGCGAGCAACAAGTGCTCGACGGTGATGAATTCGTGCCGTTGCTGCCGGGCTTCCACAAAAGCCATGTGCAGGCTGACTTCAAGTTCTTGGGCAATCATGGGCACGTCCTTTGGCTAAGAGAGTGAACGAGATCGACTTTACCGGGATGCGAAAGTCTGGATACGGTCCAAGATGGGGGGATTTGCGGCTTATTCAACAGGTTCGCTCAGGCATTGAAGGGGGTGCCCGGCGGCCCGGGCGGCTTGCAAGACCTGGTCTACCTTGGTGCTGGCCACGTCGCGTGAATACACACCACATATGCCTTTGCCCTCAAGGTGAATCTTCAACATGATCTGGGTGGCGGTCTCCCGGTCTTTGCCAAAGAATTCCTGGATGACATGCACCACGAACTCCATGGGTGTGAAATCGTCGTTGAGCAGCACCACCTGGTACATCTGCGGCGGCTGGATGCGCTGTGCGCGGCGCTCCAACACCACCGCGTCGTCGCGCCCCACACTGGGCGGAGCCGCGGGAATCTCGGGTTTTTTGGGGGTCTGGGCAACCATGAAAACCATTCTAGCGGCCGGCATCGGGCCCGCACGCCGTGCGGGATTGAAAAGACACAGGCGTGACGCGGGATGTAAAAAAGCCCCCGAGGAAAAGCCTGCGGGGGCCTGCAATCGCGCGACTGCTTGTTACATGTTGTCGATCATCACCTGACCAAAACCTGAGCAACTCACCTGCTCGGCGCCTTCCATCAGGCGGGCGAAATCGTAGGTGACTCGCTTGGACTGGATCGACCGCTCCATGGACCGAATGATCAGGTCTGCGGCCTCTTTCCAGCCCATGTGCCGCAACATCATCTCGGCCGAGAGGATTTCCGAGCCCGGGTTGACATAGTCCTTGCCGGCGTACTTTGGCGCCGTGCCGTGGGTGGCCTCGAAGCAGGCCACCGAGTCGCTCATGTTGGCGCCCGGGGCGATGCCGATACCGCCCACCTGGGCGGCGAGGGCGTCGGAGATGTAGTCGCCATTCAGGTTGAGCGTGGCGATCACCGAGTACTCGGCCGGGCGCAACAGGATTTGCTGCAGGAAGGCGTCGGCGATCACGTCCTTGACGATGATGTCGCGGCCGGTGCGCGGGTTCTTCAGGCGGCACCATGGCCCGCCATCGATCGGCTCAGCACCGAACTCCCGCTGGGCCAGGGCATAGCCCCAGTCGCGGAAGGCGCCCTCGGTGAACTTCATGATGTTGCCCTTGTGCACCAGGGTCACGCTGGGTTTGTCGTGGTCGATCGCGTACTGGATGGCCTTGCGCACCAGACGCTCGGTTCCCTCGATGGACACCGGCTTGACGCCAACGCCCGAGGTGTCGGGGAAGCGGATCTTGGTCACGCCCATTTCCTCTTGCAGGAAACGGATGAGCTTTTTCGCCTTGTCCGACTGGGCCTCGTACTCGATGCCGGCATAAATGTCCTCCGAGTTTTCTCGGAAGATGACCATATTGGTTTTCTCGGGCTCCTTCAGAGGCGACGGTACGCCCTTGAAGTACTGCACGGGCCGCAAACACACATACAGATCCAGCTCTTGGCGCAAGGCCACATTGAGCGACCGAATGCCACCACCCACTGGCGTGGTCAACGGCCCCTTGATCGACACGACGTAGTCCCTGATGGCGTGCAACGTCTCGTCGGGCAACCAGACATCGGGGCCGTAGATGCGAGTGGCCTTCTCGCCAGCAAAGACCTCCATCCAGCGAATGCGGCGCGTCTCGCCGTAGGCCCGCTGCACCGCGGCATCGACCACTTTGAGCATCACCGGCGTGATGTCCACCCCGGTGCCATCACCCTCAATGAACGGAATGATGGGCTCGTTGGGCACGTTCAGTGTCATGTCGGCATTGACCGTGATCTTCTGGCCTTCTGCAGGTACCTGGATGTGCTTGTACATGGAGGATTTGTGTCGAAAGTGAAAAGCTATGGAGGTTCGGCGCGGGCACGTGCCGGCCCGTCGCGAGGCTGGCGCATTCTAGGACCTGGGGCCAGGGCCTTGCTGCCACCTGGGCGTCCCTGCCCGACGCGCCACTCCTGCGCGATCCCCGACAATGCGGCCGTGCGCAACCCTACCCTTTGCACCATGACCCGCCATCTGCCCCGCTTGCTCGCCCTCTTTCTCACCTCGGCAACTGCCCTGCTCGCCCCTGGCGCGTGGGCGCAGGAAGGCCCGCAGACCGGTCTGCCACGCGTGGAAATGACAGCCGGCATGCACCGCATCCAGGCCCAGGTGGCCAGCACCCCGCAGCAGCGCGCCATTGGACTGATGCACCGCCGCGAGATGCCCACCAACGAAGGCATGCTGTTCGTGTTCGAACAGCCTGGCACCCAGTGTTTCTGGATGAAGAACACCCTGCTGCCGCTCACTGCCGCCTTCGTGGCGGATGACGGCACGGTCGTCAACCTGGCCGACATGAAGCCCCAAAGCCTGGACTCGCACTGTTCGGCCAAGCCGGTGCGCTATGTGCTGGAAATGCACCAGGGATGGTTTGCCAAGCGCGGCATCCAGGCCGGGCAGCGTTTGCGCGCGCCCTTCTTTGACGGCAACCGCTAAGCCGACTCAACAGCGATCAACAAGAAAAAACGCCCCGCCGAGCGTCAACCCGGCGGGGCGTTTTGCTGTCACAACCTGACGATCAGGCCAGCTTTGCCAGCGCGGCGTTGAAGGTCTGGCTGGGGCGCATCACGGCCTCCAGCTTGGCGGTGTCGGGCAGGTAGTAGCCGCCGATGTCCACGGCCTTGCCCTGCACCGAGTTCAGTTCTTCCAAGATCTTGGCCTCATTGGCAGCCAGTTCCTGGGCAATCGCGCCGAACTTGGCGGCCAGCTCGGCGTCTTCGGTCTGGGTGGCCAGTTCCTGGGCCCAGTACAGCGAGAGGTAGAACTGGCTGCCGCGGTTGTCGAGCTGACCGGTCTTGGGCGACGGGTTCTTGTTGTTGTCCAGCAGCTTGCCGGTGGCGGCATCCAGCGTCTTGGCCAACAGCTTGGCGCGGGCATTGCCGTTCTTGATGCCCAGGTCTTCCAGCGACACGGCCAACGCCAGGAATTCGCCCAGCGAGTCCCAGCGCAGGTGGTTTTCTTCCACCAGCTGCTGCACATGCTTGGGAGCCGAGCCACCAGCGCCAGTCTCGTACATGCCACCGCCGGCCATCAGCGGCACGATGGACAGCATCTTGGCTGAAGTGCCCAGTTCCATGATGGGGAACAGGTCGGTGAGGTAGTCGCGCAGGATGTTGCCGGTGGCGCTGATGGTGTCCAGGCCGCGGATCACGCGCTCCAGGGTGTAACGCATGGCGCGCACCTGGCTCATGATCTGGATGTCCAGACCCGTGGTGTCGTGCTCGTGCAGGTACATCTTGACCTTGGTGATGAGCTGGGCTTCGTGCGGACGGTAAGCATCGAGCCAGAACACCACCGGCATGCCGGAATTGCGAGCGCGGGTCACGGCCAGCTTGACCCAATCGCGGATCGCGGCGTCCTTCACCTGGCACATGCGCCAGATGTCGCCGGCTTCCACGTTCTGGCTCATCAGCACCTCACCGGTGTCGAGGTCGGTGATGTTGGCCACGCCGTCTTCGGGGATCTCGAAGGTCTTGTCGTGCGAGCCGTATTCCTCAGCCTGCTGGGCCATCAGGCCCACGTTGGGCACAGTGCCCATGGTCTTGGGGTCAAACGCGCCGTGCCACTTGCAGAAGTTGATGATCTCTTGGTAGATGCGGGCGAAGGTCGACTCGGGCATCACGGCCTTCACGTCCTTCAGGCGACCATCGGCGCCCCACATCTTGCCGCCATTGCGGATCATGGCCGGCATCGAGGCGTCCACGATGATGTCGTTGGGCGAGTGGAAGTTGGTGATGCCCTTGGCGGAATCCACCATGGCCAGTTCTGGGCGGTGCTCGTGGCAGGCGTGCAGGTCGCGCTTGATCTCCTCTTGCTTGCTCTGCGGCAGCGTGGCGATCTTCTCGTAGAGATTGGCCATGCCGTTGTTCACGTTCACGCCCAGTTCGTCAAAGAGCTTGCCGTGCTTCTCGAAGGCTTCCTTGTAGAAGATCTTCACGCAGTGGCCGAACACGATGGGGTGCGAGACCTTCATCATGGTGGCCTTCACGTGCAGCGAGAACATCACGCCGGTCTTGCGGGCGTCTTCGATCTCTTTCTCGTAGAAAGCCAGCAGGGCCTTCTTGCTCATGAACATGCTGTCGATCACCTCGCGGTCCAACAGGGAGACCTTGGGCTTGAGCACGATGGTCTTGCCACTCTTTGTGATCAGCTCCATCTTCACGTCACGGGCGCGGTCCAAGGTCATGGACTTTTCGCCGTGATAGAAGTCGCCGTGGTGCATGTGGGACACGTGGGTGCGCGAGGCCTGGCTCCACTCGGCCATGCTGTGCGGGTTCTTGCGGGCGTACTCTTTCACGGCCTTGGGCGCGCGGCGGTCGGAGTTGCCTTCACGCAGAACCGGGTTCACGGCAGAGCCCAGCACCTTGGCGTAGCGCGCGCGAATGGCCTTGTCTTCATCGGACTTGGGGTCTTCAGGGAAGTTGGGGATGTTGAAGCCCTTGGCCTGCAGTTCCTTGATGGCCGTGGTCAGCTGGTTCACCGACGCGCTGATGTTGGGCAGCTTGATGATGTTGGCGTCAGGCTGCAGGGTCTTCTTGCCCAGGTCGGCCAGCACGTTGGGCACGCGCTGCGCCTCGGTCAGGAACTCGGGGAACTCACCCAGGATGCGGCCAGCCAGGGAAATGTCGGCGTCGGCCACCTCGATGCCCGCCGGTGCGGTGAAGGCACGCACGATGGGCAGGAACGACGCCGTCGCCAGGCGCGGTGCCTCATCGGTCAAGGTGTAGATGATGGTGGGATGCTGGGAACTCATGGTTTATCTCCGAAAGTGTGTCCGGTCATTCACCGGGTTTCTGAACCGATGCCCGTTGTGCGCGCGATCTGCTCGGCAAACGCCTGATTTTGCGACGACGCGCGCAGCACCCCCCCCATTTTTTGAACTCGATTCCCACAATGCAAAAAATTCACCGCCATCGGGACAAATTTTTTTCCAGCCTCCAACCCGAAAGACCCTCCTTGTCCGCCTGTTGAACACAACGAACCAAGAAAAAAGGCCCAAGGGGCATGTCCCTTGGGCCTTGTTTGAGGTCGAACCGACCAGGTCGATCAGGCGAAGTTTTGTTCGGCGAAGGACCAGTTGACCAGCTTGTCCAGGAAGGTCTCGACGAACTTCGGGCGCAGGTTGCGGTAGTCGATGTAGTAGGCGTGCTCCCACACGTCCACGGTGAGCAGGGCCTTGTCGGCGGTGGTCAGCGGGGTGCCGGCCGCGCCGGTGTTCACGATGTCCACCGAGCCGTCGGCCTTCTTCACCAGCCAGGTCCAGCCCGAGCCGAAGTTGCCCACGGCGCTCTTCACGAAGGCTTCCTTGAAGGCGGCATAGCTGCCCCACTTGGCGTTGATGGCCGCGGCCAGCGCACCGGTGGGCTCACCGCCGCCGTTGGGCTTCATGCAGTTCCAGAAGAAAGTGTGGTTCCAGATCTGGGCGGCGTTGTTGTAGATACCGCCAGAGGACTTCTTCACGATCTCTTCGAGCGACAGGCTCTCGAACTCGGTGCCCTTTTGCAGGTTGTTGAGGTTCACCACATAGGCGTTGTGGTGCTTGCCGTGGTGGTACTCGAGGGTTTCGCGGCTGTAGTGCGGAGCCAGGTCGTCCAGGCCATAGGGCAGCGGGGGCAGGGTGTGTTCCATGTGTTCCTCTGGGGTTCTTGTGGTAAGGAAGGCGCATTGTAGGCACGACAAGCAACACCGCACTCAGTGAGGCGATTGCTCGTCCGCCCTCACCTCACTCGCAAACTCGCCATTGGCCACGCGCACCCGCAAGCGGTCGCCGGGCTTCACCTGCTCGACACGCACCACCGTGTGGCCAGTCTCATCGGTCACCAAGGCAAAGCCACGCTCCAGCACCAACTGAGGGTCAAGCATCTTCAAGGCGGTCTCGGCGCGTTGCAGGCGGTGTTGTTGGCCCAGCATGGCCGACCTGATCGAGGCCGGCAGGGCGCGGGCCATCACATCCAGTCGGGCCTGCCCTTTCTGGGCCCGCTGGCGAACGGCCGCTTGAACGCGATGCTCAAGGGACGCGAGTTCTCGTTGGGCCAAGTGCAGTCGGCCTGACGGGCGACCCAAACGCTGAGCCAGTCGATCGAGTCGCTGGGCGCGAACATCAAGCATGGCCCAAGAGGCGCTGCCCAGCCGCTCGGCCCAATAGGCCAACTCCTGCAAGCGCCGCTGCCGATCCGGGGCGCACATCTCGGCTGCCGCGGTGGGAGTGGGCGCCCGGAGGTCAGCCGCGAAGTCGGCCAGGGTGAAGTCGGTCTCGTGCCCCACTCCCACTACCACCGGCATGGGCGCCCGAGTGATGGCACGCACCACCTCGGGGTCGTTGAACGACCACAGGTCTTCCAGCGAACCGCCGCCCCGCACCAGCAACAGCACGTCACACTCAGCCCGTCGATAGGCGCTCTCCAAAGCCGCCACGATCTCGGCTGGCGCCTGGGCCCCCTGAACCGAGGCGGGATACACCACCACTGGCAGATGCGGCACTCGGCGCCTGAGCGCCGTGGCCACGTCGCGAAGGGCTGCGGCCCCGAGCGAGGTGACCACGCCGATGCGGTGCGGCTGCAGAGGCAGCGGCCGCTTGCGGGCAGCCTCGAACAGGCCCTCGGCTTCAAGCTGAGCCTTGAGCTTCAGAAACTGCTCGAACAAGGCGCCCTGCCCCGCCACCGCCATCGAGTCAACGATGAGTTGCAAGTCGCCCCGGGGGCCATACACGTCCAGCTTGCCCCGCACCTGCACCCGCATGCCATCGCGCGGCGCAAACGCCAGTTGATCGGCCGCGCGGCGGAACATGGCGCACCGCATCTGTCCGGCCTCATCCTTTAGGGAGAAGTAGCAGTGCCCGCTGGCGGCGCGCGAAAAGCCGGAAATCTCGCCCTGCACGGCCACCGGGTTGAACCTGGCCGCCAGCGTATCAGCGATGGCGCGCACCAAGGGGCCAACAGCCCACACGCGACCCGGCTGCGCTGGCGAATTCGTCTCAAAGTGTTCAAACATGCCGGTTTCCAAGGGGAATATGTCCACAAGGCCGCAAGAGGCCTTGCTTTCTTCTGGTGGCGCTTGCTCCGCTCGGGTCGAGCGAGAAGTCCGTTGATTTCAATGCATTTTGGTGTGCCCAAAAAGCGGGCAAACCACTCAGAGCCGCATCAGACGTGGCTTGCCGATGCTTGTTCTCAAGGATCTTCACAAAGTTATCCACAGAATCTGTGAATGATCCACAGCGATCCATCGCACCGGGCAGATCCCCTGTCAGACCCTCTGGCGAGCGAGCACCGCAGTCGGCACGAGGGCTGCGCCATAATCCGTCGACTCATGACACCGCCTACGACGGCGGCCCCAGCCTGGAGCCCTGATTTGCTTTCGATCATACAAGCCGCGGGTTGGCCAATCTGGCCCCTCATCCTCTGTTCCGTGCTCGCTTTGGCCCTCGTCATCGAACGGTTCGCCAGCCTGAAAACCAGCAAAATCGCACCGCCCAAGCTGCTGGATGAAGCCATCATGGTCTCGCGCAACGGCGTGCCCAACGGTGACGTGGTCAACCAGCTGGAGCAGAACTCCCTTCTGGGCGCTGTACTGGCCGCCGGCTTTCGCGCCATCAGCGCCAACCCCCGCGCCTCTGAAGACGACGTGCGAGCCAGTCTTGAGGGCGCCGGGCGCCAAGCCGCCGCCCAGTTGCAGCGATACCTGGGTGCCCTGGCCACGATCGCGTCAGCAGCGCCCCTGCTCGGTCTGCTGGGCACCGTGATCGGCATGATCGAGATCTTCGGCTCGCAGGCGGGCACCGGACTCACGCCCGGCGGCGGCAACCCCGCCCAGCTGGCCCACGGCATCTCGATTGCGCTCTACAACACCGCATTCGGACTCATCGTCGCCATTCCGGCCCTGATCTTCTGGCGCTATTTCCGCGCCCGGGTGGACGACTTCCTGTTGACGATGGAACTGGCCGCCGAGCGATTCGCCCGGCACTTGGTGAGCCTGCGCAAGGCCTGACCCGACACCGCATCCGTCACCATGAACTTTCGCCCCGGTTCCCGCGAAGAGCCCGAGATCAACCTGATCCCGTTCATCGACATCCTGCTGGTGGTGCTCATCTTTCTTGTGCTCACCACCACCTACAGCAAGTACACGGAGCTACAAGTGAACTTGCCGGTGGCGGATGCCCAGGCGCCCAAGCAGAACCCGCGCGAGGTCATCGTGTCGGTGGGCAGCGATGGGCGTTACGCCGTGGACCGCCGGGTGATCGATGCCAGCGCAGTGGAGGGCCTGGCCGCCGCCCTCGCAGAGGCCAAGGGTGACCGGGACGATGTCATGGTCATCATCAGCGCCGATGCGCAAGCAGCACACCAGTCGGTGATCAACGTGATGGACGCGGCACGGCGCGCAGGCCTAGTGCAGATCACCTTTGCCACGCAGCAGGGTGGCGCGTCGGCACGCCAACGCCCCTGACCCGCGGAGGAAGCGGTGCAAGACCCAGATCGCCAGGCGCTGCGCCAGTCGGCCTGGCGCCAGATGGCGTTGGCCCGTGGCATGCCTGCTCGCCTGCTCAGGCCCGTTGCAGGCTTGTACGGCTTGCTGGTGAAGTGGCGACACGATCTCTATAACCGGGGCTGGCTGACATCAACCCGCTTGCCGGTGCCGGTGGTGGTGGTGGGCAATGTGGTCGTCGGTGGTGCGGGCAAAACGCCCGCCACCATTGCCTTGGTGCAGCACCTGCTGGCGCAAGGGTGGCGCCCCGGCGTGGTCTCGCGCGGCTACGGGCGGGAAGACCAGACCATTCAATGCGTCGATGCGCAGGCCACTGCCCGACTGGTCGGCGATGAGCCGCTGTTGATCTGGCATGCCACCGGAGTGCCCGTCTGGGTGGGGCGCCAGCGTGCGCAGGCCGCCCAGGCGATGCTGGCCCAGCACCCCGAGGTGGACATCGTGGTCTGCGACGACGGCCTGCAGCACAGGGCGCTGGTGGCCGACGTGCGCTTGGTGGTATTCGATGACCGGGGCATCGGCAACGGCTGGCTGTTGCCAGCGGGGCTGTTGCGCGAACCCTGGCCCCCCACCAGCGCTCAGCCTTACCCTGACCTGTTGCTTCAACAGGTGGCACCGCACACCGCTGGCGAGGCCGTGCCGCCCTTGCCTGGACGGCGTGTCTGGCGTGCCCGACGCCGCCTGGCCGCGCACGCCATTCACCTCAGTGGCGAGCGGCGCCCCCTGAGCCATTGGGCGGGCCGGGCAGTGGTGGCGCTGGCCGGCATTGCGCGTCCGGAGGTGTTTTTTGAGATGCTCAGGGCCCAGGGCCTGACCTTACAAGCCACCCACGCGCTGGCCGACCACGCCGATCCGCAAAGCGCACTGAGATCGCTGCAGGCCAGTGGCCTCGACCTGCTGTGCACCGAAAAGGACGCCGTCAAACTGCGCGGGGCAGAACCCCAAGCGGGCATCTGGGCAGTTCCCCTCGAACTGGACATCGACCCCCCATTTTTCGCCGCGCTCGACCATTGCCTGGCCCAGAGCCGGCACGCTTGACCCCTATCATCCCCGCCATGGACACCAAACTGCTTGAACTGCTCGTCTGCCCCGTGACCAAAGGCCCTTTGGTCTTCGACCGCGACAAGCAAGAACTGTTGTCGCGCGGCGCGCGCCTGGCGTATCCCGTGCGCGACGGCATCGCCGTGCTGCTCGAACACGAGGCACGCCCCTTGTCAGACGAAGAAGCCGCCCGCCTGGCACCGGCAACACACCAGCCATGAGCGAGCCGGCAACCTTCACCGTGCTGATCCCGGCGCGCCTGGCGTCTACGCGCCTGCCCAACAAGCCGCTGGCCGACATCGCTGGCCTGCCCATGGTGGTTCGGGTGGCGCGTCAGGCATCGCTGAGCCGGACCAGCCGTTGCGTGGTCGCCGCTGACGACGCCCGCATCGTTGCCGCCTGCGAAACCCATGGCGTGCCCGCGCTGCTGACCCGTGCCGACCACCCTTCCGGCAGCGATCGCCTCGCGCAAGCCTGCGAGCTGTTGGGCCTCGGCGACGACGAGATCGTGGTGAACGTGCAAGGGGATGAGCCCCTCATTGCACCGGGCCTTATTGACGCGGTGGCCCTCGAACTGGCGCAGCGAAGCGATTGCGTCATGAGCACGGCAGCCCACGCCATCGACAAGCGCGACGACTGGCTCAACCCCAACGTGGTCAAGGTGGTGTTGGACCAACGCCGCACCGCCCTGTATTTCAGCCGCGCGCCGCTGCCTTGGTGGCGCGATGGCATGGACAGCGGCCAACTGCCCTCCCCCGCGCCACTTCGGCACATCGGCATTTACGGCTACCGCGCGGGTTTTCTCAGGCGATTCCCCACTCTCACCCCCGCCCCCCTGGAGATCCAAGAGTCCCTGGAGCAGTTGCGCGTGATGTGGCACGGCGAGCGAATCGCGGTGCACCTGAGCGACTTCGCCCCAGGCCCTGGAGTGGACACACCGGCCGATCTGGAGCGGGTTCGCCAGTTGCTGACCCAGGCCTGATCGGGTCGCCTCTGTAAGGCTGCGTCGGGGAGGCCCATGCTATCCTCGCCGCCTTGCCCCGGCGCCCACGCCCGGGCGCCGCCGCACCGAGACATGCGGCCACGCCATTCAAACTCTGCAAAAGGAAAGTGATGAGACTGATTCTGTTGGGCGCGCCCGGTGCCGGCAAAGGAACGCAAGCCACCTTCATCTGCCAAAAGTACGGTATTCCCCAAATCTCCACCGGTGACATGCTTCGCGCCGCAGTGAAGGCTGGCACGCCGCTGGGCCTGCAGGCCAAGTCGGTGATGGACGCTGGCGGTCTGGTCAGCGACGACCTCATCATCAATCTCGTCAAGGAACGCATCGCACAATCCGATTGCGCCAACGGTTTCTTGTTCGATGGCTTCCCGCGGACCATCCCCCAGGCTGACGCCATGAAGGCCGCCGGGGTGAAACTGGATTACGTGCTGGAGATCGACGTCCCCTTCGACGCCATCATCGAGCGCATGAGCGGCCGTCGCTCGCACCCCGCTTCGGGCCGCACCTACCACGTGAAGTTCAACCCGCCCAAGGTTGAAGGCAAAGACGATGTGACCGGCGAACCGCTGATCCAGCGCGACGACGACAAGGAAGACACCGTGAAAAAGCGCCTGGACGTCTACAGCGCCCAGACCCGCCCTCTGGTGGACTACTACCGCTCCTGGGCTGAGAAAGACCCGGCTTCCGCCCCGAAATACCGCGCCATCAGCGGCCTGGGCAGCGTCGATGAAATCACGGCCCGCGCACTCGCCGCCCTCACCGCCTGAGCGGCAATCGCATCCCAATAAGCCCGGCCTGCGCGCCGGGCTTTTTTCTGGCCAACTGTCGCTCGGCTGGTGCCATCAGTTGCTCTGCACCTTGGGCTCAGCGCCACGTGGGCCCAACAACCTCAGGGCCAGCGCCAGGCGTGTCTTCAAGACCGACAAGCCATCGAAGACCTCGAACTCAATACCCGGGTGCGAAGCGATGGCGCCGTCCGCGCAACGCGACGCCAACGCCACCGCAATGCCCCGAGAGCCGGCATCGCGCAAGGCTGGCAACAGGCGCTCGTGCACAGTGCCATTGCCCGTGGCCTCGACCACCAAGCCCCTCAATGGCCGATCTTTCGGCCAAGCCTGGGGTGCCAAAAGCAGGTCCAGCAATTGCGGGTCCGCATCGGCATGGCTTGGCACAACATGAACCCGAGGCAATGCATCCGCCGAGAGCAAGCGCGTCAGCAGATCGCTGTCTGCTGGGGTGTCCGTGACAGGTGGCTGGCGAAACCAACGCAGCCGCCCCTCCTCCACCTGGCCCAACACACCCGCATCGCCAGACGAGAAAGGGTCAAGCCGGTAGGGATGCACCTTGCGCACGTCCATTGCCCCATGCACCCGCCCACCACACACCACCACCACGCCCGCCATGCCCGGAGCGCTCGCCACAGCCATGGCATCCAACAGGTTCTGCGGCCCATCGGGGGACACCGCAGTGGCTGGGCGCATGGCGCAAACCAGCACCACTGGCTTACGCGGACGCAGCACCCACTGCAACAGAAAGGCCGTTTCCTCGATGGTATCCGTGCCGTGCGTGATCACCACGCCCTGCACTTCATCGCGCACCAGGCATTGTTGCACCTGCTGCACAAGGCGCTGCCAGACGGGCAAGCCCATGTCCTTGCTATCGACCTGTGCCACTTCCATCACCTCGGCTTCCAGGCCCTTGAGCGCTGGAACGGTGCCCAACAGTTGGGCAACTGTCAGTGCACCGGCCCGGTAGCCCACGTTGTCAGACACGGATTCGGCATGACCGGCAATCGTCCCCCCAGTGCCCAACAACACCACACGCGACAGCGGTCCTTGAACTTCCACTTGCCATTCCCCCGAATACTGGTTAAAAATACATGCACTGTACAAAACAACAGATCTGCACATGGACCACAGCACGCCCTCCCCGAAGCTGACCGCGCGCCAGCAACAGATTTTGGAACTCATCCAGCGCACCATTGCGCTCACCGGCGCCCCGCCAACCCGGGCCGAAATCGCTCAAGAGCTGGGCTTCAAGTCGGCCAATGCCGCCGAGGAGCATTTGCAAGCCCTGGCACGCAAAGGCGTCATCGAGCTGGTCAGCGGTACCTCACGCGGCATCCGCTTGCGCAGCGCCGATCTGCACAGTATCAACCAGTCGCGTGGCCGCCAGATGGCCCTTCCGCTGGCGAGCCTAGCGCAGCTGGCCTTGCCTCTGGTGGGTCGCGTGGCAGCGGGTTCCCCCATCCTTGCCCAGGAGCACGTGGACCAGGTCTACCACGTGGAGCCCAGCCTCTTTCAGCGAACCCCGGACTACCTTCTCCGGGTGCGCGGCATGTCCATGCGCGATGTCGGCATCCTTGATGGCGACCTGCTGGCGGTGCAAGCCACCCGCGATGCCAAGAACGGACAGATCGTGGTGGCCCGACTCGGTGACGACGTCACCGTCAAGCGCTTCATGCGGCAGTCGCGGCACATCGAATTGCGAGCCGAGAACCCAGACTACCCCACCATCGTCGTCGAGCCCGGTGAACCTTTTGAAATCGAAGGGTTGGCCGTCGGATTGATCCGCAACAGCTTTCAACTCTGACCCCTATCGGTCACGCAGCCTTCGCAGGTGGCGGGCGTTAGGCCCGGCGACAAACCGGGCACAACCCTGCGGACGCTGCCCCTCACCAATCCTGCCTGTGTTCAACCCCTCACCTGGAGTTTCACATGGGAAAGCTCTTCCAAACCAACACCTGGCGCGCACCGCTGCGGCTGATCGAATGCTGGCTGCCCGAGCCTGGCTTGCGGTCTCGTCAGACCGCTACGCTTAGCAGCACGCTGGTGGACAAGTTCTCGCGGGCTGGCTGGCTCAAGAGCCACGCAGCCAACGCCCCTTGCCTTGCCTCCGCTGCCCATGAATCGGCCACCGCGACCAAGCTCGCCAACGCCTCCCGAGTGCGAGTGGTCTGGACGCGAGACAAGCACACCCGCACCAGCGCACGCGTGGTGGTGGCCGGACGCATCAATGACGTGTGCGCCGAACTGGATCGGTTGGCCGAGTTAGAGCGCCGGCAAGCCAAGGCCGCCTGAACATGCGGTCGCGGGCCAAGGTCCTGCTCGATGCGAAGGCACAATAGCGGCATGAACATCGTGATCCTTGATGACTATCAGGACGCCGTGCGCAAGCTGCGTTGTGCCGAGAAACTAGAACCGTACCCCGCCAAGGTATTCACCAATACCGTCAAGGGGGTTGGTCAATTGTCGGTTCGCCTGCGAGACGCCGATATCCTGGTGCTGATCCGGGAACGAACGCAGGTCACGCGCCAACTGATTGAAAAGCTGCCACGCCTAAAGCTCATTGCCCAGACTGGCCGTGTGGGGGCGCACATCGACGTGAATGCCTGCACCGAGCGCGGCATCGCCGTGGCGGAAGGCGTCAGCTCACCCGTGGCGGCGGCCGAACTCACTTGGGCGCTGATCATGGCCTCAATGCGCCGCATCCCCCAGTACGTGGCCAACCTGAAACACGGTGCGTGGCAGCAGTCTGGGCTGAAGTCATCTGGCATGCCTGCCAATTTCGGTCTGGGCATGGTGCTGCGTGGCAAGACACTGGGCATCTGGAGCTACGGCCGCATTGGTGAGATCGTGGCAGGCTACGGGCGAGCCTTCGGGATGCAAGTGGTCATCTGGGGCAGCGCTGAAGCTCAGGCCCGCGCCGCGGCGGACGGCTACGAGGTGGCGCCCTCCAAAGACGCTTTCTTTGAAAACGTGGACGTGCTCTCACTGCACCTGAAGCTTGGCGAAACGAACGCCGGTTGCGTCACACACGACGACCTGGCGCGCATGAAGCCTTCGTCCTTGCTGGTGAACACCTCACGAGCCGAACTGATTGCACCAGAGGCCTTGCTCAGCGCCCTGAACCGCGGGCGCCCCGGCATGGCCGCCGTTGATGTGTTCGAGTCCGAGCCCATTCTTCAGGGCCACGCTCTCTTGCGGCTGGAGAACTGCATCTGCACCCCCCACATCGGCTTTGTGGAGCAGGACAATTACGAAACGCTGTTCAGCGCGGCATTTGACAACGTCATCAACTTCATCAAGGGCACGCCCAGCAACGTGGTGAACCCAGGCGCACTCCAAGTGCGCCGCTGATTCGAGGGACGTATCATGCGCGATAGCGGCGGTGCTTGGTCGTTTCTATCCGCTTGAGCGCCGGCAGGGCAGCCCTTACCCTGGGCTTCACCCTTTCGGGTCGATCGTGTTTGGCTTGCCGTCCGGCGTCTTGCTGTCCGGCAACTCAAAGTCGACCACCTCGAAATCGATCCAGTTGGACATGCTGGCAGGCGGCTCAACCGCGTGAACGCCCGCCACCGGGGCCGACTTCACCACTTGCTCCGGGGGAGAAATCACAGGCATCGACGGCTGGAAATCCGGCACTTGATCGAGCGCATCAAGGTCAATGTCCAGTCCAAGGCTGGTCGACGCAGGGGGCACCTTCGGGTCGAGATCGCCGGCCCCGGCAAGCTGGGGAGTGGAGCCCAACTTCAAGGGCTGCATCGCCGTGTGCTGAAAGCCTTCTTGAATCTCAGGCTTACCCGGCGCGGTGCCACGGTGAATGATGTCTTTGGCCATTGCGTGCAGTAACAGCAGTTCGCGGTAGGCCTCCAGGTCAAACACCTCGGTTCGCTCGTCCTGGTCGTCACGGAAGATGGAGCGCTCAATCAGGTCCAGCACCCTGGGTTGCGGCCAGAGCGCCTGGATGCGACTGAAGGCCGTTTCGTAGGCCTCCAGACCACGGCCTTGATCGGCATAGCGCTCGAATGGTGGCGCACCCGCATTGAACACCCGATTGAATTCGTCTCGTAGCGATTCGTAGTCGTCGCGCCGGTTGAGCTTGTGGTAGAGCTTGAACAGGTCAAGGTAGGCCATGGCGCTGGGCTCATAGCTTTCCTGCAGGTGATTGCGAAGCACCCGAATGGCCTGCTCGTCCTCGCCGAGAGAGACGAAGAAGTCAGCCTGCTGCTGAATGTCGAACAACTCTTCGGTGGCCACCGAACGGCTCGTGCCCAGGGCGCTGGGGGCGAAATCGCGGCGCTCGAATGGTGCAGAGGTCGACTGTACGGGCGCGATAACCTTGCGTGTTGCCGAGGCATGGAACGCCTCCTCGGCATCGGCCGAAGTGGCAGGCCCTGTTTCAGTACGATCCTTTGGCGGAGTGGGCTCTGCCACCAGCTTGCCCCAGGTCGATGTCCTGGGTCCGCGCAATGCTGCATCGCCTGTGCTCCACCAGTTCTTCGACACGCCCTCAGCCGAAGTCCGGCGCCTGACGTACCAGATACCCAGCAATGCAGCGGCCAGTGCTCCCACCAAGCCAAAGACCAGAGGATTTTGGTAGCGGGCCTTCTGAGCCTCTTTCAGTTCTTTGACCAGATCGGCTTGGCGGGCTTGGGCAACCGCCTGGTCCTCGCGCAATTGCTTGACCTCGGCATCAAGGGCGCCGAGCGCTTGGGCGCCTCTGAGCACCTCTTCCGGAGAGGCGTTGATGGCCTGCCAAAGCGCCCTGGCCTGCGCACGGGCCTCGTCACCTTCGGCCTGAACGCTCGTGATCTCGGAGGACAAGCGCAGGATGGGATCGCGGTCGATGGCGACGTCCAGCGGTTCAAGCTTGAGCTGGGGGGCATTGCTGGGCGGCGTGGAATTGGGAGCGCGTCGAGAGGTCGAGCGCACCGCCGATGCCGGTGTCCTGGCCTCTTTTGCAGCGCTTTGGGCAGAGGGCGCCGGACCTTTTGGACGAGACGGCGCCGACTGGCCCGCGGCGGCCGGCGGTGCAGTCGATGGCCTATCGGCGGAGGCAGGCACGGCCGTGGAAACTGCCGGCTGAGTCGGTGGAACTGGTGCAGGCGTGGCGGCCAGCACCGGCTCTGACACCATGTCGGACAGCATGGTGTAACGGCGGCTGAACCCAGCACTGCAACCCACCTTGACCGTCAAAGTCACGAAAGGCTCGTTCACCGGCTGCCGCGAACGAATGCGCACCATGGGCTCCGCAGAACCGCTGATGGGCGTGATGTCGACAAGCCCGGCCGGCAAGCGCGTGTCGCCATAGAAGACGTCTGCCGCCATGCACAGATTGGCAAGGTCTTCGCCCGGCGCGAGCAAAACCTGGACTTGCACATCAAGCGGTCGACCCACCACGACAGCACCGCTGTGTCGACCCAAGGTGGCCGCTGAAGTGCTCAGGGCGGTTGATAGCAAAATACTAGCTGTCCAGAACTGGCGCACGTCCGTCTTCCTTCGATCCCGATTTGAAACATTCTGTCATACGTGACGCGGCTGATATCGCAACTTCAACACACTAATGCAATCTAAATTAACGAATATTGGCGTCGTGGGGTCCGGCGCCATGGGGCGAGGGATCGCACAGCTGGCAGCCCAGTCCGGTAGCCGTGTGTGGCTTTATGACAGTCGCCCTGAAGCGTGCATGGAGGCCAAGCAATCCATTGAAGAGATTTGGGCAAGGCTTGTCGCCAAAGGTCGCTTGCAAAGAAGTGACGTTCAACTGGCCAGCACGCGATTGAACGTTGCGTCATCGCTACAGCAGCTCACCGATTGCGATCTGGTGGTGGAGGCCATTACCGAGAATCTCAGCGCCAAGCAGGAACTGATGGCAGAGGTCGAGCGACTCGTGCCCGATGCCACTCTGCTGGCCACCAACACGTCATCGTTGTCCGTGACCGCGATCGGCGCCGGGTTGCGGCGCCCCGAGCGCTTTGCGGGGCTTCACTTCTTCAACCCGGTGCCGCTGATGAAAGTGGTGGAGGTGGTGCCTGGCGCCCGCACGGCCACGACCGTTTGCGACGACCTGGCGGGCTGGGTGAAGGCGCTGGGCCACACCCCGGTTCGCGCGCTGGACACGCCGGGCTTCATCGTCAACCACGCGGGGCGGGGTTACGGCACGGAAGCCCTGCGCGTGCTCAGCGAAAAAGTCAGCGACGTGCCCACCATTGACCGCATCTTGAAGGACCAACTGGGTTTCAAGCTGGGACCGTTTGAGCTGCTGGACCTGACCGGGCTTGATGTGTCGCAGCCGGTGATGGAGTCGATCTACCACCAGTACTTTGAAGAGCCTCGCTACCGGCCCAGCATCATCACGGCGCAGCGCCTGGCTGGCGGACTGCTGGGGCGCAAGAGTGGCGAGGGCTTTTACGTCTACGGTCCCGAGGGTGCTGTGGCCGCACCGGAGGCTCCGGCGCCAGTCAATGCGGCGCAACCGCCAGTGTGGGTATCACCCAAGGCGGCCAGACGGGCTGAGCTGTACCAATACCTGAAGGACGTTGGCGCCAGCATCGAAACCGGCGCGGCGCCGTCGCAGCAGGCGTTGATTGTGGTGGCGCCGCTGGGGCTGGACATGACCACGCTGGCGGCGGTCGAGCGACTGGACGCCACCCGCACGATCGGCATCGACATGATGCTGCCCGATGCCGCGGTGAAGCGCCGCGTGCTGGCCACCAACCCGGCCACCCGGGCCGACATGCGCGACGCGGCACATGCCCTGTTCGCCAAGGACGGAAAGGCCGTGAGCGTGATTCGCGACAGCGGCGGCTTCGTGTCGCAACGCGTGGCCGCCACCATCGTGAACATCGCGGCCGACATGTGCCAGCAAGGCATCTGCACACCGGGCGATCTGGACACAGCCGTGACACTCGGCCTGGGCTACCCTCTTGGGCCGCTGGCCTTGGGCGACTCGATTGGCCCCACCAACGTGCTCGAGATCCTGTTCAACCTGCAAACGGTCTACGGTGACCCACGCTATCGCCCGTCGCCCTGGCTGCGCCGGCGCGGCGCGCTGGGCCTGAGCCTCAAACACGAGGAGATCTGACATGAGCGGCACCCGTCTGCACAGCAGCACCGAAGGCAACTGCCTGCTGCTCACCATCGACAGCGCCGACCACCGCCATGCGCTGACACCCGAGGTGTGCGCAGCCGGCATCGAGGCGCTCAATGTGGCGGAGAGCAATCCGGAGGTGCGCTGCGTGGTGATCACTGGCGCGGGCCCCGCTTTCAGTGCAGGCGAACAACTGCCAGGGTTGCTGGCCAGTCGCCAGGGCCCGACCGAGGCCGGGGCCGTTGGCGTTGACGCCCTGCACAGTTGGATCGAGACGATTCGCGCCTTCCCGAAGCCGGTCATCGCGGCGGTGAGCGGCGTGTGCTCGGGCACCGGGCTGTCGCTGGCACTGGCGTGCGACTTCGTCGTCGCGGCGCGCGACAGCGCCTTCTCGCTGAGCCAGAGCGCACATGGTCTCTCACCCACTGGCGGGTTGACGTGGGCGTTCGCCCGAAGCTTGCCGCGGGCCACCGTGATGCAATGGCTCATGGCGGGCGACAAAATCTCGGCCACCCGCCTCTTGGAGCTGGGCGTGGTGAATGCGCTGTGCGAGCCGGGCCAGGTGTTGTCACAATCGCTATCGATTGCAGAGCACCTGCAACGGCGCGCCGGCCACGCACTGGCCAGCATCAAGGAACTGGTGAACGACGCCCAAGAGACATCGCTGCACCAGCAGCTGGCAGCCGAGCGATCACACTTCGTTCGCAACCTGCATCACCCAGAGACCGGCGCGCAGCTGGCTGCCCTTTCGCAGCCACCGCTCCAGGCATCTCGCTGAGCACACGGTCCCGACGGCGACAGCCTGCCCCACCCCCAGTCACTCAAAAGACACTCCATGGATGAACCGATTCTGACAATGGAAGAACGCGAGGCCATCAACGGTGGCCGCTGGTTCCAAAGCCTATCGCCTTCCCTTCGCCACGACATTCTTCGATGCGCCTACGTCAAACGTTACAAGGACAGCGACCTGATCGTTGCCCGCGGCGATCCGCCTTCCGAATGGTCGGCGGTGGCCAAGGGCGCGGTGCGGGTGAGTTCGACGTCGCTGTCGGGCAAGCAGATCACGCTGACGTACGTGGAGCCAGGTGTGTGGTTCGGCGATGTGGCGATGTTCGACGGGGACCAGCGCACGCACGACGCCTACGCCCACGGGCCCACCACCTTGCTGTGTGTCTCGCGCTCGGATTTTCAGAAGATTCTCTCGGTGCACGTCGAGCTGTACGAGGCGCTGATGCGCTTGCAGGCCAAGCGCATCCGCATCCTGTTCGGTCTGGTGGAAGACCTCAACACCCTGCCCTTGCGCTCGCGCCTGGCCAAGCAGTTGCTGCACCTCTCGCGCAGCTACGGCGTGCCCAGCCTGAACGAGAGCACCGAGATCCGCATCGGTCTTCAACTCGCTCAGGAAGAGTTGGCGCAGTTACTGGGAGCGTCACGCCAGCGCGTGAACCAGGAACTGAAGTCCATGGAGCGCGAGGAAGCCATTCGCATCGAGCCCGGTGGGCTCGTGGTGCGCAGCCGGCCGATGCTCATGCGCATCGCCGAATTCGAAACCTGATCGTCCCGCGTGGCGGGCGGTCATCAACCCCTGCCATGCATGAGCGATAACGACACCTTCTCCGGCACCCGCCCGGTGGCCGAGCAGCACGCCTTCGACACCGAGGCGCTTTCCCACTGGCTCTCCACTCGGCTGCCCGGCTTCGAAGGCCCCTTGAGCGTGCAAATGTTCAAGGGCGGCCAGTCCAACCCGACCTACAAGCTCATCACGCCCAAGAAGGCGTATGTAATGCGCGCCAAGCCGGGCCCGGTGGCCAAGCTGCTGCCCTCGGCCCACGCCATTGAGCGCGAGTTCCGCGTGATGAGCGCACTGGCCAAGACCGACGTGCCAGTGGCGCAGATGCACGTGCTGTGCGACGACGAATCGGTGATCGGCCGCGCCTTCTACGTGATGGAGCACGTGAACGGCCGCGTGCTGTGGGAACAGTCGCTGCCGGGCATGGCGCCGGCCGAGCGCGCCGCCATCTACGACGAGATGAACCGCGTGATGGCCGCGCTGCACAACGTCAAGCCCGCTGACGTGGGCCTGGCCGACTACGGCAAGCCGGGCAACTACTTCGAGCGCCAGATCGGCCGCTGGAGCAAGCAATACGTAGCCTCGATCACCCAGCCCATTCCCGAGATGGACAGGCTGATCGAGTGGCTGCCGAAGAACATCCCGGCCATGGCGCGCGACGAGTCGCTGGTGTCGGTGGTGCACGGCGACTACCGCCTGGACAACCTCATGTTCCACCCCACCGAGCCGCGCGTGCTGGCCGTGCTCGACTGGGAGCTGTCCACCCTGGGCCATCCCTTGGCCGATTTCAGCTACCACTGCATGTCGTGGCACATCCCCCCCGGCCTGTTCCGCGGCATTGCCGGTCTGGACCTGCCCTCACTGGGGATTCCTGACGAAGCCAGCTACATCGCCCGCTATTGCGAGCGCACCGGCTTCACCAAGCCGGCCGACCTGAAGGCCGACTGGAACTTCTACCTCGCCTACAACATGTTCCGGCTCGCCGCCATCCTGCAAGGCATCGCCAAGCGGGTGGAAGACGGTACCGCCTCCAACGCCGAGGCGGTGAAATCCGCCGCCGGTGCCCGCCCGATGGCCGAGATGGCCTGGCGCTTTGCCAGCCAGGCCTGACCCCTACCCCGCAACACACACAACCAAGGAGCCCACCATGGATTTCGAATACACCGACAAGGTCAAGGCCATGCGCGAGCGCCTGCTCGCCTTCATGGACGAGCACATCTACCCCAACGAGGCCCGCTTCTTTGGCGAGATTGCCGCCAACCGCGCGGCCGGCAATGCCTGGCTGCCCACCAAGATCATCGAAGAGCTCAAGCCCAAGGCGCGCGCCGCCGGTCTGTGGAACCTCTTCCTGCCGCGCAGCCACCGCGCGCCTGAAGGTCTGTCCAACCTGGAATACGCCCCCATGTGCGAAATCATGGGCCGCGTGCCCTTCGCCGCCGAGGTGTTCAACTGCTCGGCGCCGGACACTGGCAACATGGAAACGCTGGAGCGCTACGCCAGCGAAGAGCTCAAAGACCGCTGGCTGGAGCCGCTGCTCAAAGGCGAGATTCGCTCGGCGTTTCTGATGACCGAGCCTGAGGTGGCCTCCAGCGACGCCACCAACATCCAGTGCGAGATTCGCCGCGAAGGCGATGAGTACGTCATCAACGGCCGCAAGTGGTGGTCGTCGGGCGCCGGTGACCCACGCTGCGCCGTGTACATCGTGATGGGCAAGACCAACCCCGAAGCCGCGCGCCATTCGCAGCAGTCGATGATCGTGGTGCCGGCCAACAGCCCGGGCATCACGGTGGTGCGCCCGCTGTCGGTGTTCGGCTACGACGATGCACCGCACGGCCACATGGAGGTGCTGCTGAAGAACGTGCGCGTGCCGGCGGGCAACATCTTGCTGGGCGAAGGCCGCGGTTTCGAAATCGCCCAGGGTCGCCTGGGCCCGGGTCGCATCCACCACTGCATGCGCTCCATCGGCGCCGCCGAGCGCGCGCTGGAACTGATGTGCAAGCGCCTAAACAGCCGCGTGGCCTTTGGCAAGCCGGTGTCGGCCCAGTCGGTGTGGCACGAGCGCATTGCCGATGCGCGTTGCAAGATCGAGATGGCTCGCCTGCTCACGCTCAAGGCCGCTTACATGATGGACACGGTAGGCAACAAGGTGGCCAAGGCCGAGATCGCCATGATCAAGGTGGTGGCACCCAATATCGCGGCCGAGATCATCGACATGGCCATCCAGGCCCATGGCGGCGGCGGCGTGAGCGACGATTTCCCGCTGGCCTACAGCTATGCCAACCAGCGCACGCTGCGCCTGGCCGACGGGCCTGACGAGGTGCACCGCCAGTCCATCGCCAAGCTGGAACTGGCCAAGCACATGGCCGTGAAGAACGACGTGGAGATGCCCGTCACCCGCGGCTGCTGAGGCCGTCCAGACCACCACCGGGCTGCAACACCAGCGCCCGGTGGGCCAGGCGATGAAACAGGTCCAGCGCATGGACCGCCGTGTCGGGATCCGGCAGCAGGTCCATTTGCATGCGCAGGTAGACCTTGCCTCGCAACAGCATGAACAACAGGGGCGTCTCTGGCCTGACGCCGCCCAGCGGCCAGTGCATCAGGCGGTCGATCACCTCTTGTTGAAGCCATTCGCGCGCCAGTTCAGGCGCATCGGTCAGCACGGCGTAGCGCCCCCAGAACTCGGCGCTCGGCCCTACCCAGCCCGCTTCGTGAAAGGTGGAGAGCCATTGCGCCTCTTCCGGCATGGCGGAAGCGGGCACGCCCTCAGCACGCAACACCTGCACCCGATGATCGAGCTGGCGCCGCAGCGCCCGGTTCATCAGCACCACGGAGGCCTCGGTCTGCAGCTCCAGGGCCGCTCTGGCCGACAGCTCCTGGCCTTCGATGTAGGGACGAAGCGCATCGCCACACTCCACGCGCACGTGACGGCGCTGCCACAGCCCCGCCAGCGTGAAGCCGCGCCCCGGCTCGGCACGAAACACCAAGCCGTTGGCGCTGGCCCAGCGGCGCACCGGTCCACCGGGGCCGGCAGGCCGCTGGCGCCTTCTGATCGCATCAAGCAATGCTCGCCACATGGCCGATTATTTTCACGTAAAGTGCCTCGCTTGTAGCTGACATTCGCCTTCGGGCAAGCCGAACATGATCGACGTTTATTCCTGGCCCACCCCCAACGGACACAAGGTCCACATCATGCTGGAGGAATGTGGCCTGAAGCTGGGCCGCGACTGGCGCATTCACGCCGTGGACATCGGGGCCGGCGACCAGTTCAAGCCCGAATTTCTGGACATCAGCCCCAACAACAAGATCCCCGCCATCGTGGACAGCAACGGGCCCGATGGCAAGCCCATCAGCCTGTTTGAGTCCGGCGCCATCCTGTTGTACTTGGCCAGCAAGACCGGGAAACTGCTGCCCAAGTCCGACCGCGCCAAGTTCGAGGTGCTGCAATGGCTCATGTTCCAGATGGGTGGCGTGGGCCCGATGCTGGGGCAAGCCCATCACTTCCGCATCTACGCGCCCGAGAAGATCGATTACGCCATCAAGCGCTACACCAACGAGGCCAAGCGCCTGTATGGCGTGATGGACAAGCGACTGGCCAGCAGCCCCTTCCTGGGCGGCAAGCAGTACTCCATCGCCGACATCGCGGTCTTTCCCTGGCTGCGCAGCTGGCAGAACCAGGGGATCGACTGGGCCGACCACCCCCACCTCAAGCAATGGTTTGACCGAATTGCCGCCCGCCCCGCGGTGCAGCGCGGCGTGGCCGTGCTGGCCGATGCGCGCAAGCCCTTGCAAGACGACAAGGCCAAAGAAACCCTGTTTGGCAACACGCAGTACCAAAAGCGCTAAGGCGACAGGCAGGCAGCTAGGGCAAAGACATCATCTTTTGCGCAGCGCACAAAACCGGCCCACTTCTGCGGCTACAATCGCGCCTTCAGTCGGAGCGTAGCGCAGCCTGGTAGCGCATCTGCTTTGGGAGCAGAGGGTCGCGAGTTCGAATCCCGCCGCTCCGACCACCCCACAGAAAAATGGCCCACAGCGTGGGCCATTTTTCCATCCGCGGCCCAATGGCGTCAGCTTGTCTGCCCGTAGCTCAACTGGATAGAGCAGCTGCCTTCTAAGCAGCAGGTCGGGGGTTCGAGTCCCTCCGGGCAGGCCAATAACTCACCCGACCCAGGGCCCAAGCACGTCTGATTGACCAAGGCACCAGGTGCCCGGCTGGTACAGCACCCTTGCCCGCTTTGCCTTGGGGACCAATGCCCTCGGTCACCTCCCCTCGTGATGAACGTGCTGGCACTCGCGACCTCAGCCTTGCGAGCACTGCGGCGACACAGAAGCAACGCGTGACCCACAGTGACCCAAGGACACAATGCGCAAGCACCGTGCCCCATAGGCCAATAAGCCGTTATCGCAAGACAAGCCCATCTACCTGCCAGAACGCAGCACACCGCAATGCGTGAATGCTGTCAGACCAAACTCCAGGGACGTGCGATCCCTTGCGACACCGGCACCATCAAGAGGCACCGATCCTGACCGGATGCAGGGTGATCCGATGACAGAGAAACGCCCACCGGGCCTCCTGGCACGAGGCCCCCTTCAATCGAACCCCTCCGTCAAACCCGTAGCGGTATGGCCGACATGTGGTTATGCTCCTCCAAGGCAGTAAGCCCTTAACGCCCAGTTCATTGATCAATGTCTTTGCGTGCTCCACCTAAGCGTTGCAAGCTGAAAAGAATTAACAGAAAACCTCCTGCTGATCAGCGACAAATCAAATCAATCATAACAACAACAAAATTGATGCAGATCAAGAAACATGACCATGTCACCACACAACGGGAATACTTAGATGGACATCGTATTGGTAGTGGACGACCACCCAATCAATCGGCTTTTGATTCAATCGATGCTATCAAAGGATGGTTGGCAAGTTGTCGAAGCAGACTCGGCTGCAGGTGCCATGACTTTACTGACTGAGGGACTCCGACCCACAGTTATCTTCATGGACATCAGAATGCCAAATTGCAATGGATTTGAAGCCACCAAACTAATCCGAGCGTGGGAAGCAGCTAACGGCATTCACCCTATTCCGATCATTGCATTGACCGCCGACACCCAAGAGGACACCCCCTCTAGGGCCATGGACGCGGGGATGAACGGCTATGTTTCCAAGCCGGTCACCCTCGTCCAGATTCGAGCTGCTCTGACCAATGCCCTGCTTCAATAACCAGCGGCACCACGTCGATTGAATAGCGATCAGCACCCTTAGGGTGCCTGTCCTCCGATCCAGTACAGGCGCAACTCGCTCTCGGTTTCGGCCAGCAACTCTGACAATGGCCCCAACGCCTCAGACAAGGTGCCTGATTGGCCGCTGCGCAGCTTGCGCTCCATCTCCATCAGATGGTCCCGCAAGGGTATGGCGCACATCATGGCCGAGGTCCCCTTCATCTGATGGATCAGATCCGACGCCAAGTCAAAATTATTCTCGTGAACCGCGGCTAATAAACGGGCCTTCCAAGCTGGTATTGACCGTACAAACACCAGCGCAGCACGATCAAAAACAGCCAGCGTGCCCACCTGCTGCTTGAACAAGTATGTGTCGATGTAATGCGGTTCAAACATCAATCATCCTGAATGCGTCCATTATCCAAGCGACAAGACCGCACAGCGGAACAAATATTCCGACTTGAGGTACAGCCCACAAGAGACCTGGGTCATCAGCAAAATTCGGTATTGGCAGGACCAAACTCGGAAGAGATATCAGCGTAGGTAATGGGTTTGATCAAAACGGCGTCAAACCCCGACCGCAAGAAGGTCTGAATTTCATCCGGCAAGGCATGCGCGGTGTAGCCTACGATGCGCACCTTGTGATCGTTCATCGCCTCCCTGACGTATCGGGCCACAGAGAGACCGTCGAAGCCGGGCATTCTGACGTCCAGCAAGATGTGCGAAGGCACCACTTTTTCCAGCATCTCCACGGCAGCCAGCCCTGAAGCGGCCTCAAGAACATTCCACCCCAGTTTTCGCAGAAAGGCGGTGGCGAGTGCACGGTTTTCAGCGATGTCATCCACCACCAAGACCAAGCCGTCAGACTTTGTTTTCATCAACGCCTCGCGGAAGCTCAATCTTCACGGAAGTACCTACATTCACTTCTGACTGCAGTTTGATGGTGCCATTCATCAGCTCGATCAACTCCTTGCACAATGCCATCCCGAGCCCCGCCCCTTGCTTTTCAGATGTATTGATATTTTCAAGCTTGATGTTGTTGAAGCGGTCAAAGATACCAGACATTTGCTGCGGCGAAATGCCAACACCAGTGTCCACAACGGAGATCTTCCAGTGGGTCGGTCCCGCGTTGACATTCACGAAAATCGCACCATTTTCCGTGAATTTGACGGCATTGTTGATCAGGTTGTTCATGACCTGCATCAGTTTAATTCGGTCGGTCGTGATGAGCTTAGGCGCTTCCTGCGCAATATTCAAGCTAAGCAGCAAGCCCTTCTTTTCAGCCTCGTACCGATGAAGGCTCACCACAGAATCGAACAACTCCCAGGTCTTCGATTCGGTGTACACCAACGACATTTGGCCAGCCTCGATTTTGGCCAAATCAAGAAGCGCGTTCACAAGTTGATGCAGGTGATCAGCACTGCCACGAATCACCTTGCCGTATTTCTTGGCTTCATCAAGTGAGCCGCTCATTTCCACCAGTTCGGCGAAGCCGAGGATGCCATTGAGCGGCGTTCTTAACTCATGCGAGATACCAGCCACAAACTTGGATTTCATGGCATTAGCCGAATTGGCCTTGACGTTACTCTCTTCCAACTCCAGCAACAGGTTTGTTCGTGTCGAGATCAGGCGAAAAATGCCAGTCGTGTACCACACGATCAAAAACATCATGACAAAAAAAGCCAAGCCATTGGCCCAAGTCACGTAAAACAGGCGGTCGCCAATCTTTTCAACAGGGTACCCAACGAACAGCGATATATCGAGACCGGCAACGGCGGATCGTCTCCAGAGGTACGGGCCTTTGTTCCTTTCTGGAGCGATGCTGGCATTAAATTCGTAGTCCTTCAACTGAGATTGAATAGACTCTTCATCCGCGCCTCGACTGGCCACTCGAACGTAACCGTCCTCACCCACAAGGCTGGCCACCAAACCTGCCGTGGCGATCGAATCGAATGTGACTTGACTGAGGTAGTAGGGATTCAGGCTAGCCACAATCACTCCGGCGAATTCGCCCCCGCCTTTGAAAATAGGGCGCGTCACCTGGATGCTTTTTACGCCAGACACTTTCCCGATCAGTGGTTTGCTGATGAAAACCGCATCCCTCTTGCTGTTTTGGTGTACCTTGAAATGTTCGCGGTCACCCAGATATACTTTGGTTGGTGTATCGGTGATGGACGAGTCCTCCAAGTAGCCGTCTGCCCCAATGACGGCCACCTGAACGATCAACTCTTTGAAATTGGGGAAATCCTGAATGAACTCGCCATGAGGCCTGAGGTTACCGGTTTCCAACCATTCCTGCCGGCCTCGTTTGACCGTGTAATCGACCAGATTGAAGGCTTCGACGAGACTGACGAGGGTGGACTGACTGTGCGACACCAAATCACGTTCGACAGACTCGTTGATTCGTTGCTTGGCCACCAGAACCGAGTCAAACAGCATGAACCCACTGCCCGCGATTACCATCACGGTGGCCACCAGCACACGAACTTTCAGTTTGTCGAAGCGCTTGCCAAATATTGTCAGCATTGTAGAAATCTTCACAATCAGAGACACCTTTTCCAGTTGGCCGTGGCTTTTCATGGCGGAACAAGGGTCCGCATCCGCAAAGGGCCTCACAGCCCTGGGCATTCACACAACGTCCCCGGCCCATCAGGCCACGCGTCGGATGGGTGACCACGAGATTTAAGACGGATAATCACTGGCCAACCCAGTGCAACTTTAGAACCCAATGCACTGGCTGTTTGACCGAGTATAGGCTCGGCGTTCAAACCGAGAGTCCCGCTTGTCGCTGGAATGTGAGACCACACCTCCTTCTGTGCATGAGGTCACGCAGACGATGCAACGCCACCACAGGGCGGTACCAGCTTCTAATTCTTAGTGCTTCATTTCCATGCCAGATGTCCGCTGCAAACACCTGGCTTTGCCTGTCAAACCAAACCGCGCCCTGCGCTTTATCACGGCTTGAGTTTGCCGGAATCACTAACCATCGATTTAGACGACCACCACGGCGCTTGTACCCGACGATTGGCGCAGCCGAGCCTTAATTTGGCCATGGCAACTCAGATCGCAATACACCTGCCCCGTGCTGGCTTGCTTTGATGGCGCGCCTCGATTTGACATAAGACCAGAAGCGCCCCTTTGACGAGGCAACGCGAATTTCCTCGAGCGATTTCAGCAGCGTGTGGGACTCTTGACTGGGCTCTTCCTGAAGTTGCGTGACGAGCACCTCGTTCGCATACCGGATTTCAATTCCTGGCTGGGAAATCAGATCGATCATGCGAGCGAATTCCGCGCTTCTTCGGTAACACGTTTCGAGGCCACCGAAATAATGCCACCAGTCCGCACGAACAAAAAGACACCCCGCTTGGGGAAGCATCTCCTTTGCCATGCGCAGGTGCCCTGATGCAGCCAATGGCGTCTTCAACCCAGTTTTGCCGTCGGTTTTGTTGACTTCTATATCGCCACAGACCAGATCTACTTCGGGGTCTTCCATGATTTCCGCGACTCTGCCGAACACGTCAGCAGTCTTCAACGCAAAGTTGATAGGCAGCAGGCAGATGACATCGCCTGTGGCCATTGCCAGGCCCATGTTCAAGGCGTCGTTGCGGGACGATGGGGGCTTAACCTCTTTGACATGGGGTTTGCGCTTGTCGCCATGCCAAGTCGAGATTCTTCCGATGTCACCGCGGGACTCAATCAGGATGGCCTCCCACCACCGGTAACGCTGCGCTTTGATCGAGCGCAACCAAGTGTCGGCAACCTTATGCCCCATGAATGAAAACGCGATGATCGTGAGCTTTACCATTGGCCAGTTTTCGTTCAAAGGATCGGGAGAGCGAACTCAGTCCTTCCACGGTCCACATCACGTCACGCCCTCACCTGGTGCAACCGCCTATCGAAGAGGCCAGACCGCCCGGCCGGCGCCAAAGCCTGTGGTTCTTGCGGGCGTCACGACCCGAGCGGGACGACCTGGCCACACCTTGCCGACCCTACATTTTTCTCGGAAAATCTACCAAATTCAGTTCAACTTGGTATTTTTGATTTCCCTGCAATGTTATCAAGATAGTCGAACGCCATGTCAAAGGTGACTATTCCTGGTGTAAGACTTTGGGCGACTTTTCCACGCATCTGTCCAACGGCTGGAAGGTTGACAGCAAACGCACCCTTCAAGGTGGCGTCGCGGGGCGGTTCTGCCACGAGTGGCGTGAAGCCAGCGGGGCACGATGCGCTGAGCGGATTGGGTGGGCCACCGACCCACGACGAGGGGGTCAAAGCGCGTGGCTCAGAAGATGGTCAATGGGTGGCGGACGGCGCGGGACGGTCGGCCTGCAAACGCTGCGGCGGTTGTCGGCGCTTCAAGGAAGTCGGCGCGTCAATGGGCGCCCAAGGTGGTCGCGTGGCGCGCCCGGGGGGCCGCGGCTTCAGGCTTGCAAGTCCTTGGAGCTGGCGTTCACCGCCACCGACCAAAGCGCAGAGGTGAAACCATGCAACCAACGGATGTCCAGAGGCTTGGACATCAGCACGACATTCCTGGGCAAGCCACCGCGCTTTTGAATCTCCTCCGGCGTCATCGCCGTCACGGCAATGATGTGAAGCGAGTCGAACTGAGGATTGGAGCGCAGCTTAATGATGAAGTCGAAACCGTCGACCTCGGGCATGCGCAAATCAGTGACCAGAACATGGGGGTTCAGGGAACTGATGGTCATCAGCGCCTCGATGGCCGATGACATGGTCGAGCACTGGACGCTCAAGTTCCAGCTCTTCACGGCGTCTTCAACCAGGGTGAGGAACACGGGATCGTCGTCCACCACCAGCATCCGAACCAACTCGCCAGAGGGTCGGCTGATGGCGGTCAGTCCGTGATCACGCTGGTACTTCCTGATCGAATCGAGTGAGATTCGGCGGTGCCCGCCTTTGGTTTTCCAGGCCTGCAACTCGCCTCTTTCCACCAACGACTGCACGGTTCCGACAGACATGCCCAGCATCTTCGCCGCGCTGAACGTACCGCAAACGGCGGTGGAAGAGTTGTCCAAGGCTGGTGAATTCATGGGCTTTTGTCAGTTCAAAGTCAAATGTCAATTGTAGGCATGCGCCTGAGGTTCAAGTGTCCCCCAAATTCGCTAACAGTTCAAACCGTAAGCTCTTCGAAAATTGCCGCCAATCGCCGATCGAGAGCGCCAATGAGGGTTTAACCGGATGAGGAGGCAGCCAGAAAACACAGAACCCTCCCGGTCGTGCAACTGGGAGGGTTCTGTGGATTCACAGCCTGATCCTTTTTAGACCGGCATCGTCGCCTGGTGATACAAGGAAGGATCGACGAAACGCGCGATCAGTACGTCGTTGTACAAAAGATTCGACAGGCCATCTTCGACGGACTGGAGCACGAAGCCTTCAGACAGCGAATCCAGAGACAGGAGGTTTTCGCCCACCATCAGAACGGAATCCTCGTCAAAGCCCACGATGGTGTCGACACCGTTGGTGCTGAGGTCCGCTTCCAGCACCACGGTGTGGCCGCTGCCTTGCAGGATGATGAGGTCATCGCCCGCGCCGCCCACGACGGTATCGCCGCCGCCCTTCAGGCAGCTGTCGTCGGACTTTGCAAACAGCAGGTCGTTGCCGGCGCCACCGTTGATCAACTCGGCGAACAGCTCGGAGCCCACGATCAGGTCCTTGCAGTTGGTGCCATTGAGTGCATCGCCATCTGCGGTGGCCGCGGCGTTGCTCACACGGTACACGCCATGCTCTTGGAAGAACGAGGGGCCCGCATTGGGATCAACATCGCAGGGCACGTAGGCGTCATCGGCGACGAGAGACTCACCCAGGTCGTAGCCAGCATAGGTGGTGCCCTTCTCGAAGTGGATGAACTCCACGCCCTGGCCGCTGCCGTCGAACTGGCCGTCGACATAGATCTGGTAGCCGAAGTGGTCGGGCTCGCCGCCCTCCACGGGCAAGCAGTACTCGAATTCGATCTCCAGCTTGCCACCCTCGCGATACGCTTCCAGGTGCTTGAGTTCGGTAGGCTCAACCAGCCAATCGTCGAACTCGCCCGCTTTCCAGCCGGCCAGCGAGGTGATGTTCAGCAGATCAATGTCCTGGGCACCCGCCTCGGTGGACACGACGAGCTCGCGGAACTGCTTGAACTTTGCGTAGTCTTCGTTGACCAGGGGCGACTCGTCCAGGGTTTCACCGTAGAAGTAGTCGGTGGCACCGGACATGAGTTCGGCGCCGAGCACCAATTCATTGTCCACCACGAGCGAGCGCTCGATGGTGATCGACTGAGGAGCGCTCTGTGCGGCGCCGTCAAAGACCACCACGGTCAGCACGTCGCTGTCGCAGATGTGGGCGTCGGTGCCGTTGGCCGTGAAGGAAATCTGGCCGGTCACTCGATCGATCGTGTAGGTGCCCACCTGCACCGGCAGGCCACCAGCCTCGCCGCTGGACATGGCAGGCAGTTCCGAGACGCGCTTGCCATTACCGTCGAGGAAGTAGTAGCTCAGGGTCTGGAAGGCGTCGACATCGCTGCCAACGGCCTTGGCACAAGCCACAGGTCCCGTGCCAGCGTTGATCGGCAGGCGAGCCTCGGCGGGCAGTTTGAGCGTGGGCGCGGTGTTGACAAAACTACCACCGCCGCCAAGGGCCAGCGCCGGGGCGAAGGCCAGGGGGCTGATGCCCGCCACCGCACCGGCGGCGCCAGCGGCACCACCTGCGGCCCCGGCTGCGCCCGCACCCGCGCCACCAGCACCCGCACCACCGGCTGCAGCACCGGCTTCGGCAGCACCGGCCGCGGCACCGCCGCCGCCAGCCGCGCCAGTCACCTCCGCCTGGGCCACCTGCCACTGCTCGGCATCGACAGCCACCTGATCGCGCGCGGCCATGATGTCTTCCTCCCACGGCAGCTTGCGAGCCACCGGCTTGCTCGGGGCGGCCTTGCTCTTGGGCAGGGACTGGTTGAATTTCTCCAGGTTCTTGGGGTCGGCGCCCTGAACATCGGTGGAGAGACCAACGCGACCAGCAGGATGCTCGAAGGTGTTGGGGAGGAGCCCGGTGTTGGGCAGGGGTTTGGCTGGTGCAACTGGTTTCATGTCAGTTCGGCTCAGTGAGCAAGGGTCAAGTGAGTTGGCCTGTGAAGGGCAAGAAAACGGGCCGATCAGGAACGACGGGCGGGAACGCAGTAGTAGCCGCCGCCCACAAAGGGCTTGCCTTCCAGGTCAAGGGCGCGCGAGTGGTAGCCGCGGGCCTCGTGGCGAACCTTGTCGTTGTCCAGGGAAGCACACACCTTGGCGCCAGTCTCAGCGCGCTCAGCCGTCACCGGGCCGAAGTTGCCCGGGTTGTCCCACACGCGCACGTCACCACGAACGACGATCTGGGGCGGGGTATCGGCTTCGGCCGAACCGGCGGAGGGATACACCGCGCACCCGGTCAAAGCCAGGGCAGCACAGAACAAAACGGCGTGGCGAGCTAGCATAGGATCTCCTTACATATGTCAGTTACGACAGTTTAAACACATTAACTGATACTTTCAACATTTCAACGCTCGCCCAGCGACTCGCTCATCGTCTTCACCACCGGCTTGAGCAGGTAGTTCAGCACGGTGTTCTGGCCAGTTTTCACTTCCACGGTGGCGGTCATGCCCACTTGCAGGGCGAGGTTCTCGTCGGGGCGCCGATCGAACTGCATTGAGGTGGTCTTGACCTGAATGCGATAGAACACGTCATCGCGCTTGGTGTCGTCGCTCATGGTGTCTGCGCTGATGAAGGACAGCTTGCCCGGCAGGCTGCCGTAGATCGTGTAGTCGTAAGCGTCGATCTTCACGCTCACGTCCAGCCCGGGCTTGAGGAAGGCCACATCGGCCGGCTTGACCTTGGCCTCCACAATGAGAACGTCCTCCACTGGAACGATCTGCATGATCTCGTCGCCAGGGCGCAGTACCCCGCCCACGGTGGTCACGCGCACGTTCTTGACGGTGCCGTTGACCGGCGCCGTGAGCACGGTGTTGGACAGTTGGTCCTTGCGCTGGATCATCAATTCACGCGCGGCGGACAGGTCTTCCTCTGCCTTGTTGAGCTCAGCCTGGACCTCCTGCAGGTACTTGTTGCGGCGGTTGGTCATCTGGCCTTCCAGATCGGCCACCTGGCGCTGCAGGCGCAGCAGGTCGGCCGCGCTGACGTCGCCCGTGGCCTGCAAGGGCTCGGTCATGGTGAGCTCTTTCTGCGCCAGCGCCCGCATGCGCTCGATGGCACCGACCTCTTGCGTGAGGGAGTCGCGCCGCTTCTTGAGCAAGCTGAGTTGGTTCTCGCGGAATTCGGGGAAGGCCTGCGATTCGGGCTCGAATCGGGGCTGGCCACCAAACACCTCGGCGCGCAGGCGGCTGACGGTGGCGCTGAGCGCAGCCACCTTGGCCTCCGATTCGCGGTAGGCCGACTCCACCTTGGTTCTCTCCAGGCGAGCGAGCACCTCACCTTTCTGCACCTGGGCCCCTTCGCGCACCAGTAGCGCCTCCAGCACACCACCGTCGGGCGACTGGATGATCTGCGTGCGTGAGCTGGCGATGATCTGGCCCTGCCCACGGGTGATCTGGTCGATCTCGGCGTAGTGGGCCCACCCCCCGAACAAGGCAATGACCACGATGGTGGCCCACAAGCTCCAGCGGCTGCTGCGCCCTTCGTGATGGTCGGGCGAGTAGGAAGACTTGGACGAGGAGCGACGCATCATGTGGCTACGGGTTTGGGCTCGGCTCGGGCCGGCGCGGCGGGGCGGTTGGTCACGGGTACCGAAACGGCTGCGGCTGCGGCGGCAGCGGGCGCTGGTTCGCGCAGGCGGCGCAGCACGTCATCGCGCGGGCCATCGGCCACCACGCGACCGCGGTCCACCACCACCACGCGATTGAAGTGCCTGAGCATGCTGAACTTGTGGGTGACCACCACCAAAGTGGTGTCGGCCGGGCGCGCACCAAACACTTGGGCCGCGATCAACTCTTCCATCTGCGGATCCATCGAGGCGGTGGGTTCGTCGAGCAGCATCACGCGCGGCTGGGCCAGCACCAGACGAGTCAGGCCCACCAGTTGCCTCTGTCCGCCCGACAAGCCGCGGCCGCCTTCGCTGATTTCGATGCCCAGGCCTTTGGGGTGTGAGCCGATCACGCGGTCCAGGCCCGTCTGGCGCGCAGCGGCCAAGATCTGGTCGTCACTGGGCGAGGGCAATCCCAAGGCCAGGTTTTCGCGCAGAGTGCCTTGGAAAAGACGCACGTCCTGCGGGAGGTAGCCGACATGCTCACGCACGAAATCAGGCGCCAGGTGGGCCATGTCCATGCCATCGAGCAGCACCCGCCCGCTGGACGGACGGTACAGCCCCGACAGCAGCTTGATCAGGGTCGACTTGCCCGATCCCACCGCCCCCAGCACCGCCACGCGGTCGCCGGGCGCGAATTGCAATGCCCCCACCTGCAGAGACACCTGATCGGGCCCATATGAAAAGGCCGCGCCGTCCACTGCCAGGCGGCCGTGGCAGGCGTCCGGCACGGTGCGCCGCTCGCCGATGGCAGCATCGGCCGGCAAAGCCATGATGGCGTCCAGGCCTCGCAAGGCCGTACTGGCCTGCTGCCACTGCACAAACAGGCCCACCACCTGGCCGATGGGTGAAAGCGCGCGGCCACTGATGATGGTGCAGGCAATCAGCCCGCCCACCGTCAGGTGCCCTGCCCCGATGGCGAAGGCGCCTGCGGCCACCAGAGCGACGTAGCAGAGCTGCTGCAGCGTCTGGGTGAGGTTGCTGGAGAGGCTGGTCAGATCGCGAATCGCCATCTCGTCGCGCGCCAGGGTTCGCGTGAGCTGCTGCCAGCGGTCAAGCATCTTCCAGTCGGCACCAGCGGCCTTGATGGACTCGATGCCGTCCACCGCCTCGATGAGCAGACCGTTCTTGCGGTTGGACTCCTCCATGTGCACTTCGGTCAGGCGCGCCAGGCGACGCTTGAACATCACGCCCACCAACACCGCCAGGGGGATGAAGGCCAGGGGCACAAGGGCGACCGGACCGGCAATGAAACCGATCACGCCCACGAACAACAGCGCAAACGGTGCGTCCGCGAACACGTACAGCGTGGTCGAGGTCATGAAGTTGCGCACCATCTCGAAATGCCGGATTTGCGCCGCGAACGTGCCCACGGTGCGGGGGCGCCTGTCCATGCGGATGGCCAGGGCATGGCCGAAGAACACCCCCGACAACTCCTCGTCGATGGCCTTGCAGGCACGGTCGAGCATGCGCCCGCGCACCTGGCGCATCACCAGTTCCACAAACATGGCAATGGCCACGCCGATGGTCAGCACCCAGAGGGTCGAGTAACCGCCAGTGGGCACGACGCGGTCGTAGACCTGCATGCTGTAGAACGAAGTGGCCAGGGCCACCAAGTTGAGCGTGATGGTGGCCACCGCGCATTCCAGGAACACGCTCCAGCGCTTGCGAATGGCGAAGCGAAACCATTGCGAGGCCGACCGGTTGGGCTTGGCAGGGGTGTCGCTGGTGGCTGCGCCGTCACGGCCATCGGCATCCATGGCGGCGGCCGAGTCGGGGCGCAGGCTCACCACCCTGCCCTTTGCTGCACGCTCGGCGGGAATGTCAATGGCCTGGCCTGCCGCGTCCAGGCAGCTCAGGGCACCCGATGACAGCAGGCCTCGCACCAGGTACACGGCAGGCGCCTTGGCGTCTTCGTTCACCCAGATCGCCGGCGCCAGGCCGGGCGGCAGGGCGCCGTCGATCAGCTGGATGTCGCCGGCCGGGAAACGGCTGCGCCACAGTTCGCAGGCCAGCTCAAGCGGCCCCAGGTGGTCCAGCGGGGCGCCGCCGGCGGCCTGCGAGACCATGGCAAACCGGTGCCAGGGCACCGCGTGGCCTTGCAGGGTGGCCAGACGGGACAAGAGGCGAGGCAATTGGTCGCGCCACGCCACGTCCTGGCCGCGCGCGACCATGGGTTGCTGCTCGCTCATGAAATCACCAGCCCGATCGCGGCAAAGGGGCGGACGTCAGTTGAGGAACCGGCGCAACAGGGGAAGCCTCGGCCACGGGCGCGGGCGCCTCGGTCTCTGCGGGCTTGTCAGTGAGGGCGAACGAGCGGGTCTGGTCGCGCGACTGCACCAGCATGGTGTTCTCTGGCGACACCATGCCGGTCAGTATTTGCAGTCGCACCGCCGCACGCAACTGCCCCCAGGTGGCATCGGCCAGCTGGTAACGTGCCTGCGCCACCTCGCGTTGGGCGTTGAGCACATCTGTCCACCCTTTGCGTCCCACGGCGTATTGGCGAACGAAAGAGTCAAACACCTCGGTGGTGCTTTGAACCTGCTTCTCCAGGTCTCGCGCCTGAATGGCGTAGGACTTGTGATCGGCCCAGTCGGCGCTGATCTGGTCGATCAGTTCGCGGCGTGCGCTTTCCACCTGCAGGGTCAAGGCATCGGCCCGCGCCTGCGCCTCGCTGATGGCCGTGTACGACGACAGGCCCGCGCCGGTCTGGTACTCGAGGGCCACGTAGGCCTGCGTATTCGGGAAGGTACCGCCCACGGTGCGATCGACGCGCAGCTTCACCTGCGGCAAGGTGGCGCTCTTCTTGATGTCAATGTCCGCACGGGCCACATCAAGCTCGGCGCCGAGCTGGAGCAGCGAGGGCGAGTGGTCCATGGCGGCCTTGAGCAATGCCTCCAGGCTGTACTGCTCCATGTCGCGTTGCTCGGGCAACGCAATGGCGCTCACCGGGCGGCCCACCGCCTGGCCAAGGGTGGAGCGGGCGCGAATGGCCAGGGATTCCAGTTGGTTCAGCTCAGCGCGAGCCTGAACGAAGCGGGCGTTGGCCAGCACGCCATCGCTGGCCGGGCTGATGTTGCTGTCCACCCGGCGCTGAATCATCTGCGCCAGACGCAGGTGCTCGTCGACGTTGGCCCTGGCCACCTCCTGGCGCGCCTGCACTCGGGCCAACTCGGTAAAAGCGTTGAGGACCTTCAACATGATGTCGGACTGTGCCGAGCCGATGGTGTGGTCCGCCCGCCGGATGGCAGCCTGTGCACTGGCCACCTCACCGGTGATGCGCCCGCCCGTCCACAGCGCCTGCTCAACACGCAGCGTGGCGGTGCGGTTGCCCAGTCCGTCCACGCCCGACTGCCCCACCAGCGCGGGCAGCTTCTGCTGCTCGGCCATTTCAAGACGCACCTCGGCCGCGGTGCGCTCCTTCACACGAGCCGACACGCTTGGGTGCTCGTAGGCCGCCGTCTTGAGTGCGTCGGCGAGGCTGAGGGCCCGCTCCTGCGCCAACGCCTGGTGCGCGGGCAACAAGGTCAGCACAGCAGCGATCGCCACGTTGGTGAGCCTGCCGCTGAAGGTCGGGCGAGCCGGCGATGCCTGGCGATCAGCGGGTACCCAGCCGGAAAAAGAAGACGGCAGCCTCATCAAGAAAATCCTCAGTGGAATTGCGCGACACGACCCACACACAGGGGTCTCTTCCGATTGAGGTTAGCACAAAACTAACAGCGTGTCACTTTTAATGGGTACAACTGACACTTATGCCGCTTTTCTAGCGATTTGTTGGTATCTGGCCACCCAAATCACAGAGGGTGTGCGCAAGGAGTAGCCGAAACAGCGGTCGCCCACTGTCGACATTGCCCAGGTGCCCGACGGCCCGAGCGCGCCGCCCGTCAAGAGAAAAACGGCCTGCGCCACGTCTTCTCCTGGCAGGAACTCGGTGGCACGAAACTCCACATCCTCGCAACTGGCCCACCGCCCCGCGGGCAAGGCGGGCAAGGTGCGGGCGGCGAACAAAAGGCCGTGTTGGTAGAGGGTGCGGGCGCCTGGCGCGGCATCCACCGGCTGCAACCAGGCATCAAGGTCCAAGGGGGTGCGAACAGACTCGGGGTCTGCCCGTGCGACCATCGCGTCCAGGGCTTGCGGTGACATCTGACCTTAAACTGTTCGGCTACCGGATTGGTTGCTTTAAATGATAAATCAATCTCAAATCTGATATTAGTGTTTGTTTGCGCATTTCAGTCACGTGGCACCATGCGCCCTGACCTGCCGCCCCGCCCTGCCGTGGCGGGCGTCAGGGGGAACAGAGAGGGTGGGAGCAGCGCCTCGGTGCGGGCGCCAGGCCATCACACCCTCCCTGGCGAAATGGCCGTCACCCGTGGTTAAAAAGACACAAAAGTGAGAACAATGTCTCAGCAGTTTGGTTTTCCTGTCCCGCCATCAGGCGGTGGCGCCAAAGGTGTCGACGCGCTGCCCCCAACTGCGCGACTGGCGCGGCAAGCCCTGCGGGTCTGGATGGCACTGGCGCTGGCGTGGGCCACCTGGATGCCAGCTCAAGCCTGGGCGTTGGCGCTCAATGAAACCAGCCCGCACCGCATCAACCTGTTCAACGAGATCGAAATTCTGGAGGACCGATCGGGCCTGATGACGCTTGAGCAGGTGAGCGCCCCCGAGCAAAAGGCCCTGTTCAAGCGCCCAGTTGCCTCCGGCGGCGAACTCAACCTGGGGTTTTCATCCTCCACCTTCTGGATCAAGTTGCCGTTGTGGCGCAGCGCCGATTCGGTGGACTACTGGCTGCTCGTGGTGGCGAATTCGCTGATCGACGAGATCGACCTTTTCATGCCCGGCCAGCCGCCGATCTTCTCGGGGGCAGCGCGGCCCATCACCCAACGGCCGGTGTTCAATCGACACTTTCTGTTCCCCTTGAAGGTGCCCACCACCGAGCAGACGGTGTTCATCCGTGTGCGCTCATCGGGCGCCCTGGCCATTCCGCTGACGCTGTGGCGGCCCATTCCCTTTGGCCAGTCCAACATCATCTCCACCCTGCTGCAGGGGCTGTACCAGGGCGGGCTGCTCACCATCCTCACCTACAACTTTCTTGTCTACCTGACGCTGCGCGACCGGCGCTACCTTTTGTATTCGGCCTACAGCCTGTCGCTGTGCGCGGCCATGATCGCGGCCAATGGTTATGGCCGCCTGTTCCTGTGGCCCGGGTGGGCGGGCTTTGACCGAATCTCGCTGAATATGTTTTTCAGCCTGGCGGGGGCATCGGCCGTTGCGTTCTCGTCAGCGTTTCTCAACCTGCAGACCCGCCTGCCGAGGCTGCACAGGTCGTTGAAGTTCATGGTCGGCGCGCAGCTGGTCTTTGCGCTGCTGTTTCTGGTGGCGGGCTCGCTGGCGTGGTCGGTCACGCCGATCATCCGGGGCCACCTGATCTTGTCGGTGGTCATGGTGGGCCTGGTGATTTCGGCCTCTGTGCTTCTGTTGCGCCGGGGCTTCACCGATATCCGGTTCTTTCTGCTCTCGTGGGGTGTGCTGGGCGTGGGGGTGCTGGTGGCGGTGGCCCATGCCTTTGGCCTGCTACCGTCGAACCTGCTCACCGCCAACGCCATCCAGATCGCTTCTGCCGCCGAAATGATGCTGCTGGCGCTGGCGCTGGCCGACCAGATTCGCGAGGAGCGCGAGCACAGCATTCGGCAGCAGCGCCTGGCCATTGAGCAACTGCGCCAGGCAGAGTCCAGGCTGGAGGCCACGGTGCAAGAGCGCACCAAGGAGCTTCAGACCGCGCTGAATCAGGAAACCCAGCTGCGCGAGCAGCAGGTGCGCTTCGCTGCCATGATCTCGCACGAGTTCCGCAACCCGCTGGCCATCATTGATGGGCAACTCACCCTGCTCACCAAGGAGCACGAGCGCGGCATTGATCGCCTGGACAAGCGGGCCTCGATCATCGAGGGGGCCGTGCGGCGCCTGACCGCCATGTTTGACCGCTGGCTGGAGAGCACCCGCCTGAACCGTTCACCCAAAGACCTGGACCGCCGCCTGCTGGACCTGGTGCCTTGGCTGCACCGCCAGATGCAGACCAACGCCTTTCGCCTGTCGGCGCACAAGCCCGTGCTGGACGTGCACCACCCCCAACTGCTCGTGTGGGCCGACGAGTACCTGCTGGAGATCGCGTTGGGCAATCTGCTGGACAACGCCGCCAAGTACTCAAGCCCGGGCAGCGAGATCCGCATCGAGACCCGTGCACGCGATGGCTGGGTGGGCATTGCCGTGATCGACCAGGGCCAAGGCATTGCCGAGCACCACCGCGACTCGGTGTTCAAGGAGTACCTGCGCGTTGCGCCGGAAGGCCCGGTGCGCGGCCTCGGGCTGGGCCTGTCGATCGCCAAGGACATCGTGGACGCACACAACGGCCGCCTGGAGCTGATCAGCCGCATCGGCCAGGGGTCTGATTTCTGTTGCTGGCTGCCGGCAGCCGCCCCGAGTGACGAGACAATTCCCCGATGAACACTCACACCAAATCCCCTGCCCCCATTGCCGTGTTGGTCGTCGAAGACGAAGACGATCTGCGCGACAGCCTGGTGGAGTACCTGGCGCTGGAGGGCTTCGCCGCCGAGGGGGTGGCCAACCTGGCCGCCGCCACGGAGTGGCTGCACAAAGGCAAAGTGGACATCGTGGTGCTGGACCTGGGCCTGCCCGATGGCGATGGCATGCAGTGGCTGGCCCAGACCCCGGCCGTCAAGGGCAAGGGCGTGATCATCACCACCGCGCGTGGCGCCCTGGAGGAGAGAGTCCGAGGGGTGGAGACCGGCGCCGATCTGTACCTGGTGAAACCGGTGCCGCTGGCCGAGCTGGCCGCCCTGGCCAAGCGCCTGGCGCAGCGGCTGACGGCTGCACCTGTGCAACAGCCCTGGCGGCTGAGCCCCCTCAACTGGACGCTGGAGAGCCCGGACGGCAAGTCCATGCGACTGACCCATTCGGAGCGGGTGGTGCTGGGCGAACTGGCCGCGGTGCCCGGGCAGGCCGTGAGCCGGGCCGACCTGGCGGTGGCGTTGGGCCACGACACCACCCCCGCCGACCTCAAGCGCCTGGAAATTCTGGTGCACCGCCTGCGCACCAAGGTCAAGACCCAGTTTGACCTGGTGCTGCCCCTGGAGACCGTGCACGGCCACGGCTACGCCTTCGCCGACCAGATCGAAGTTGTCGCCTGATCGTCTGAGCGCCCGGACCAGCGGCTGAACCCGGCAGCCGCACCCACCAAGAAAAAACGCCCCGCTGACGCGGGGCGTTTTGCTGTTGATCGCCAACCAAGGCCGCCTTCGCACGGACCGCCGAAGGCGGCCCGTGCGAAGCACGGGAAGGGCGGCGTCAGATCACCCGGAAATCCTGGTTGGTGAGGTTCAGGTTCGGGTTGAGCTGGGCGAACTGCACCGCCTGGAAGTTGGCACCGCTACCGTCCGCATCCCACGACAGGGCACCGGTGGTGCTGTTGTAGATGATGCGATCGGTGGCGTCCACCTGACCCAGGGTGGCCGTGGTGACCTGGCGGAAAGCCGCGGCATTCAGCGTGGCGTTGGTGGCACCCAGACCGGTGAACACGGAGCCCGCCAGCCAGATGGTGTCGTTGTTGCCGTTCACGTTCGGGCTGAAGTCCGTGATGGTGTCCAGGTTCGTCGCGCTCGGGGCGGTGTTGAACACGAACACATCGTTGCCCGTGCCACCGCTGAGGGTGTCGTTGCCCAGGCCCCCGTTGAGGGTGTCGTTGCCCGCCAGGCCGTTGATGGCCTCGGACTGCGTGGTGCCGTTGAGGGTGTTGCGGCCCGTGGTGCCGTTGATGGTCGGGCCCGTGCCGGGGTTCTGCGGCTGGTTGCCACCACCGCCAGCGGTCACGCCGATGAAGTCGGTCGCCAGAAGCGTGGGCGGCAAGGAGTTGATGGTCAGCGCGATGGAGAATTCCACCGTGTTGTTGTTGTTGTCGGTGTTGGCTTCCACCACCACCTGACCAGTGCCCAGGTCCACGCGGTAACGCAGCTGACCTTGCGCACTGAAGGCAGCATCGGCGATCCAGGCAAACGAGTTGATGGTGCCACCCGGACGGGCGTCGATCGCGCTCAGGTCGATCTGGTCCACACCCGACTCGAAGTCGAGGATCGTGTCGCGGGTGGCCACGGTGTTGCCCGTGTCGGCCGCGGCGGTGAACACAAACCGGTCGGCTCCAGCGCCACCGCGCAGGGTGTCGGCCCCGGCGCCGCCGATGATGCGGTCCACACCGTCGCCACCGTTGAGCTGGTCGTTGCCTGCACCACCCACCAGGGAGTCGTTGCCGGCATCGCCGTTGAGCACGTCATCGCCATTGCCGCCGGTGAGCGTGTCGTTGCCAGCCCCGCCGTGCAGGGTGTCCAGACCGTCCAGGCCCGACAGGTTGTCGTTGCCACCCGCGCCGGTGATGATGTTGTCCAGCGCGTTGCCCGTGCCGGTGAAGTTGCCAGCACCGGTGTAGGTCAGGTCTTCAAGGAACTGGCGCAGGGCCGGGGTGGACAGGTTGTAGGTGCCCAGGGTGGTCTCCACTCGGTCGGCGGTGCTCTGCACCAACAGGGGGATGTTGGCGCCCGTCAGCGGATCGACCGCCAGCAAGCCGGTCACCGGGTCGATCTCCCAGCCTTCGATGATCACGTCGTTGGCGCTGTCGACCACGTAGACGTCATCGCCCAGGCCACCAGTGAGCGTGTCGTTGCCGGTGCCGCCGTTGAGGGTGTCGTTGCCGTCACCGCCAGTGACGATGTCGTTACCGGCACCACCGTCGATGTTGAAGTCGATGGCCACCAGCACCGGGTTGCCCAGCGCATCGGTGCCGATCACGGGCGCGCCGAAGATGTCGGCGATCTGGAAGCCGGCGCTGGCGCCCGTGCTGGCCAGCAGGTCAAGCTGAAGCAGCCCGTTGCTCAGGATCGGCAGACCGGTCAGGGGATCGGTGATGTAGGTGTTGACGATGGTGGCACCGCCCACCAGCGTGTCGTTGTAGCGGGTACCGATCAGGCCTTCCACGTCGATGAAGGTGTCAAACGGCACCGCCACCACGGCCGGGTTGGGCACGCTCATGTTGATGTTGATGCCGGTGCGGGCACCGCCGGCCACGGGCACGGTGCCGTTGCTGGCAGAGTAGTCCACCACGTCATAACCCAGGCCGCCGTCCATGGCGTTGCCCAGGCCTTCGCTGCTGGCCTCCATGATGAACTGGTCGTTGCCCAGGCCACCGGTGAGCAGGTTCAGGCCAGTGCCACCGTAGATCACGTCGTCGCCGTCGCCGCCGTCGATGCCATCGTCACCACCACCGCCGTAGAGGGTGTCGTTGCCGTCACCGCCGGCCATCAGGTCGGCGTCACCAATGGCGTCCATCACGCCCGCGGCGTTGACCACGCCGTTGTCGCCGTACATCAGGTCATTGCCCGTACCGCCTTCCATCACGTCGGCACCAGCGCCACCGTACAGGGTGTCGTTGCCCGAGCCGCCGAACACCTGGTCAAGGCCCAGGCCGGCGTTGATGCGGTCGTTGCCGGCATCGCCCCAGATCAGGTCATCGCCGTCGGCGTCGGTGATCACGTCATCACCGTCTTCACCGTGCAGGTAGTCGTTGCCCAGGCCACCGTCGATGGTGTCGTTGCCGGCCTTGCCCCAGATGGTGTCGTTGCCGCCCAGGCCGTTGATGCGGTCGTTCCTGTCGGTGCCGGCAATGATTTCGCTGGCGTTGCCTTTGCCGTTGGGGTTGAGCACGCCACGGGCGTCCAGGTAGTCGCCCGGGTTGCCGTAGAAGGTGTAGCCGGTGGCAGCGGAGCCCACCCAGCCGGCGGTGCTCACCTTCACGGTGTTGCCGTGCACATCGGTGGCGTTCACGGTATTGGCCGCGGCGCTGAGCTGCGACAGCGACAGGAACACGCGGTCGGTGGCGGTGCCCAGGTTCACGCTGCTGTCGGGCGTGGAGAAGATGTCGGTGTAGAGGTTCTCCACACCGGTGCTGCGCATCACCAGGTCAGAGAACAGCTGCGCCTCGATCTCGGCCAGGATGTTGGTACCAGCCAGGCGGTTGAGGTAGTAGAAGCGGTCGGCGTTCTGCAACTCGATCATCTGCTTGGCGAAGATGAAATCGAAGGTGCTGCCCAGCATGCCACCGGTCACCGGGCGCTCGGCCAGGCCGCCCACCCACAGGTCCACGGCGTTGAAGCCCTGGTCGTAGAGCATGAAGGTCGGGTCGGCGATGGCCGCCTTCGCGGCCGCCAGCAGGGCGTCTGCGTATTCCTTGGCCTCGGCCGCGTTGGCGGAGTTTTGCAGGGCCGTCCATTGCGTCAGCGTTTTGGTGCTGGCGAACTGGGTCAGGATGGCGTCGCGCGAGTACGCCATGATGAAGTTCTGCAGGGCCTCGGGGTGGGTCAGGCCGGCGGCGAACTCTTCCCAGTTGGTGTAGGGCTTGAGGTGCAACACACCTTGGTTGTACAGATCGGCACGCACCTGGTTGAGGGTCATGATGCCGGCGTCACGGCCACGCACGATGTTCAGGGTGGCCAGGTCCAGCGGCAGGCCCACCAGGTTGTTGCGCAGGGCGTCGGTCACCCACACGTCAATGCCGTTGCCCACGGCCTGCGAGCCGCCAATGGCGAATTCGCCAGCGGTGGTGCTGCCGTAGGCCAGCGGGTTCAGGAAGGCCTCGATCAGGCCCATGGACTTGTCGGCCCCGGTCGTCACGTCGGTCAGGTTCACCGTGTCGGTGAGCATGGAGTGGCCAAAGCGGTACACCGCGTGGGCGAACTCGGCGGTGACCGCCGGGTCAATGGTGGCGTCGTAAGCGGCGAAGGCGTTGATGTTGGGGCTGAGCTTGCGCACGAACTCACCGAACACCAAGTGCTGGTATTCCATTTCGGTGATCAGCTTGGCCGCCTGGAAGAACATCTCGCCAGTCCACTGACCGGCCATGTCGGCGCGGCCCGCGTGGGTCACGCCGTGGCTGTCCACACCACCCAGCACCATGGCCTTGATGTCTTGCAGCACACGGTTGTGCTCAGCGTGGAACACATCGTGAATGGCGGTCAGGCCGATGTTCTCGTTCGCGCGGCCGTCGCCGGCGATGAAGTGGGCGTCGAGCAGTTCGTTGTCGTACGACACGCCACGGGCGGCAGCGCCCACTCCGGTACCGGCGGCCACGGTATCCGCATCGGCCACCAAGCCGGCACCCGGTGCGGCGCCGTGGGCGATGTCGTCCAGGAAGGCCGCACCGATGGTCATGAGGTGCAGGCTGCCCATGTCGGCGTCGGACAAGGTCACCGCGCGTTCATTGGCGTCGAGCACCGCCAAGGCGTTGGCAGCGTCGCTGTTGTTGACGTAATAGACCTCGCCAGTCACCACGTGACGCGCCACCAGCCAGGCGCTGCCGTCGATGATCTTGGGCGTGCCATCGGTGTTCAGCAACACCTCGGGAATGTCGTGCACGTCGATGTCGTTGAGGGTGATGCCGATGCGCAATGCATTGGCCTTCACGTCGGCCCAGGTGGCCATGCCGCCATCAGCGCCGCTCAGCAGGGCACCGGTGATGTCGCCATTGGCGTCGTACTCGCGCACGAACACGGTGTGGCTGGCCTGCGAGCCGTAGGACTGGCTCAGGTCGATGAAGGGCGAGGTGGTGTTGACGCTCTCGTTCACCGGGGCGGTCAGCACCAGCTTGTTCGCGTCGGCGCCGGTGCCCACACTGGCGGTCACGCCGGTTTCGATCGACTTGGCGTTGATCGCAGCCACCACCTGCGCCATGGTGCTGTTGTCGGCGATGGTGATCACGGTGTTGTTCAACACCAGCACGCCGCCGTTGTTGCCCACGTTGGCGAAGGCAGCACCGGTGACCGTGCCCGGGGTGCGGGCTTCGGTCAGGCCCAGGGTGGTGAGCAGGTCGTCGGTGGAGGTGACGTCAACATCCACCTGAATGGTGTTGGTGCGCGAGGCGTAGATGGCGTTGCCGGTGCGCGAGTTGGCGGCGTACAGCGAATCGGTGGGCTTGAGCGGCACGATGATCGAGCCGTTGGCGCCCTTGTGCACGAAGTCCAGGCCGTGGTCGAAGAACTGGCCGAACATCGTGGTGAACGTGCTGTAGGGCAGCGGGTTCACGTTGCCAGTGAACGGGTTCAGGCGACCGCCCGGCGTGAGGGACGGGTCATCCAGAACGGCCAGCTTCTGCTGGCCAGTGGTGGTGTAGCCCAGGGCCGCCAGCGCGTCAGCGTCTTGGTTGGCGATCAGGTTGCTCACCACGCGGGCGTCGGCGTCGGTGATGTTGCCGTTGCCCGCCGGATAGGAAATGCCCGTGCGGGGGGTGATGGAGCCGGGAGGCGTGAGGTTCGAGGGCGTGAAGCCGTTGGCGAAATTGGGCGTGGAGGCGTTGGGGTCAATGGCCGGTGCGGGAGCGGGAACCAGGTTGGGCACGTCACCAGGCACCGAAGCGTTGCCCGTCACGCGCGGGAAGGCCAGCGAGGTGTTGCCCCAGGTGGGGTTGAGCACGTTGTTGCCCACACCAGCCACGTCGCGAATGCCGGTGGGGTCGTTCACCGTGCCCAGGGGGGCGTTGCGCGGGTCGTTGCCGGGCAGCGTGAGCTGGGCAAACAGGAAGTCAATGTCGGTCTGGTTCAGTTGCATAGCAGTCTCTTCTCGGGCGGTTGACGTAACCAAGGACACGCGCCCACTCCCGTAGCACGCTGAAGCCCTCAGATTGAAAATGGTTTTCGCGTTTTCATGATATTTGTAACATATTTATGTGTCAAATCAGTTTTGAGAGAAACGTGTAAAAACCGGCTCGACGCACCAAACGGGTGCCAATCCCTGCCCATTTGGCCTCGAAAATGTCTGCCAAGAATATGAATGGCGACAATCAATGCAAGTGTCGCGCGGGGGGAGAAGAGCGCGCCAGACACGGCGGCACGACATCTGACCCGTCCTGTGTCGCCTGTCGCTGGCCGATGGCCGCCCTGCTGGTGAGCGGCCAGGCCCTCAAATCACCACAAACTGCGCGGCACCAAGGGAGCCGGTGAGCCCGGTGAGGGTGGCGAAGTGGATGGCGGCCGCCGCGCCTGTGCCATCGGCGTCGTAACGCAAGTCGCCCGTGCCCTGGTCGAAGAGGATTCGGTCGTCGGCCTGGGTGGCCGCGGTGCCGGTGTTGAAGGCGCCGGCCGTGAGGGCGCCGGTGGTGCGCAGCGCGGCGAAGATGGCGTTGTTTTCGAGGTGAATGAGGTCTTCGCCCACCACAAAGCCTTCGATGAGGTCAATGTTGGTGGGCCCCAGGGCGGCGTTGAACACCAGCACGTCGCGCCCTGCCCCGCCCACCAGCGTGTCGGCGCCCGCGCCACCCGCCAGGGTGTCGTTGCCGGCGGCGCCACTGAGGCGGTTGGCGCCGGCGTCGCCAGTGAGGCGGTCGGCACCGCTGCCACCTTCGAGGTTTTCTACGCCATGGCCGGCCTGCACATGATCAGAGCCCGCGCCCCGGGTGTTCTGGCTGGCGGTGGAGGCCAGGCTGAAGGTGACGGCCCCGGTGGTGCCGCTGTAGCTGATGGTGTCGATGCCGGCACCGCCCACAAAGGTGTCGTTGCCGGCCCCGCCAATGAGCGTGTCGTCTCCGTCGCCGCCGTTGAGCGTGTCGTTGCCGGCCAGGCCGAGCAGGCGCTCGGACGCGGCCGTGCCGGTAAGGGAGTCGG
>Ga0255127_1000015_pt1 | contig 96613 bp, 93 predicted proteins | sample Law_Miss_RepB_8d_FD_188555 | JGI IMG/M metagenome (GOLD analysis project Ga0255127, IMG submission 188555) | Freshwater microbial communities from St. Lawrence River, New York, United States - Law_Miss_RepB_8d | ecosystem: Environmental > Aquatic > Freshwater > River | place: USA: New York...
ATCAAGGACAGCGCTGGTAACAATTACGCAGGCACAAAAACTTACGACTTCACCACTGCTGCACCTGACACTACAGCCCCCACAGTCACCACCTTCAGCCCCGCTGACAACGCCACCGGCGTCGCAGTTGGCAGCAACATCGTGCTGACGTTCTCGGAGACCATTGCCATAGGCACGGGCAACATCGAGATTCGCAGTGGCTCGGCATCCGGTACGCTGGTGGAGTCCTTCAACGCAGCCACCAGCACCCGACTGAGCCTGTCGGGCAGCACACTGACGATCGATCCGACCAATAACCTCGCAGGCGGCATGCAGTACTTCGTGGTTCTGCCCTCAGGGTCGGTCAAGGATGTGGCAGGCAATAACTACGCAGGTACGACAACTTATGACTTCACGGTGGTGCCCAACACGATCAACGGTACGTCCGGGTTCGATAACCTCGTTGGAACAACTGGTGCCGATATCATCAATGGGTTGGGTGGCAATGACACCCTGACCGGTGGGGGCGGTAATGACACTTTAGATGGCGGTACTGGTAATGACCAGATGTGGGGCGGCGCGGGCAATGACGTCTATTACGTCGATAGTGCTCGCGATTTCTGCCTTGAGCAGATCAGTGGCACCAACGCCGCTGATGCTGGCGGCACTGACTTGGTCTATGCCTCCGCAGGTCACGGGCTATACAACTACATCGAAAATCTCTTCCTCACAGGCACAGCAGATATTAACGGTAGCGGGAACACCCTAAACAACAACATTACCGGCAATAGCGGGGCCAACGTCTTAAATGGTGCTTGGGGCAACGACACGGTAAATGGCGCTGAAGGTAACGACACCTTAATCGGTGACCTTGGCAACGACACCTTGACTGGAGGACAAGGCAATGATTCCATCGACCTGACTGAAACGACTTCAGCCAACGATGTTGTCGTATTTTTAGGTGGCAGCGGAACTGCTGGAACGATTGCGCGGATCAACACGCTGGGTCTGGACACCATCACGGGAATCAACTTGGGCACCAATAAAACTTCCGTGGACAAGTTGCAATTTTCTAATGCTGATTTCGGGATTACAGCGGAAACTGCAATACGTGGTTCAGCTACGGCTATTAGTGGAGTGGCAGCAGCCAATAGCGATGGCAATTTTTACATCATCACGACGACCCCATCGGCTACTGCTTTAGATCTCAATGGCACAAACAGTGCCAACAACGGTGCGATTGTGTGTGTGGGTGCTGCAACAGGAGCTGCCGGGGTTTCGGTTTGGTTCACCACCAACGAGGGAGCATTCAGTACAAAAAACTCGGTGCAAATAGCAACGCTTGTCGGAATCAACACCGCCAACCTCGACGCAACAGACTTCGCATTCATCGCTTGATTCCTTTGGTCGGGATTCGCAATCGACGATTCTTGACTTATACCTTCAAGGATGCAGTTTCGATTCATATGCCTTCTGAAGTTGTTCAAAGGAGTAGCTTTAAACCCCTTGACGCGCACGCGCGATACTGGTCTTAAAACTTAAAACCTCAAGACGCACACTCACAGCTACGCGATGCGTTCGGACGTTACTTGATCAACCGCTTTTGCATAAGCCGAGCCTTAGCCAGTTTTGACAGATAAGCCCTGCCCCCATCCTCAAGCCAGCAATAAAAGCCGCTTAGGGCGCGTTCTTGCTGCCCGGAAACCATCCGTAGACGTGTAGCTGTACCGATGGATTTTCGACCTTCAAGAGTTCGCGGTCCAGTTGACAAGCCGCCATGATTTTTGCATCTGCCGTTGGCAAGAGCTTTAGCCTTACAAGGTAGTCCAGTCGATCGGGCATATGCTCCGCATTGAATCTTGAACTTCATCTTCATTAATCCTGTTGTTATTGACTTTCCAGTTCAACCTTGTTGCTTGCTTCAGTTGGCTGTTGTTGTTGTTCAAGCAAAGGTTCCCCCATCAAGGAAACTCCCTTGTTCCCCATTACACTGCCTCTGGCCTTCGACCAGTGCAGCCTCATCTCGAAGTCGCAGATGACGATGGGTTGATCAGAGGCACAATCAGATATGCGGTACCTTGCTCCAGCAGGTATTCCAGCCAGCCGGTATCACGGTATTGCTCAATGCGCCGTTGTCGGTCTATCCAGAACACCTTCCGAGCTTCCTCTTCGAGGATCAAGGAAAAAACTACGAAGGGCATTGCAACTGGGGCCGCAAAGCAGAAGTGCAGATGGGGGTGATCTCCATAGCAACCCCAACCAAGAGTCACGACAACCGGAGTAAGTTGCGCTCGTCGAGCGCGTTTACCAAAGCACCTGAGGCTGATACGCCGGATGAAGTGCCTTGCGGTATCAACAAGAATTTCTTCAGTTATCGGTGCGTTACGAACGCTGCGACGCTTGCATGTGACTGTGTAGGCGTGCGTCCAAGGGGCGAGTGAATCTAACCACTGCACCCAGTGTTCGTCGATAACACGGATGCTGTGGTACCGCGAATGCTCTCGTCCCGGGGTCAAGCCAAGTCGGGATGCCGACGGTAAACAAACACGCCTCATGGCCGCTCGATCTCATGCTGCTTTTTGAGCCATGATGCAACCTCGCGCTCCCTCCATGCTGTGATGGCTGGCCCCAGTTTTACTGGCGCTGGAAAGTCTCCAGTTCGCACCTTTCGCCAAAGTGTTGAACCACTAAATGGCAGGTAATGCTCAAGCAGTTGCTTCTCTCGAAGATACCGCTCGACCTCAACATCGTTTTTTTCTTTCGTCTGCATGGCTGTCCTTGTTGCCTTGTATGGCTGACAGCGTATGCGCCCTCATGTTGTTTTGGAATTACCTCAAATGCCATGATTTGAGGTTAGGTCTCGGTTGGCGAATATGCCAAGGGCGAGTCGGGATCGAAGGGTGTCCGAAAAGTAGTCTTCATGTGCTTATATGAAGAGTCATTCCAAATTTTGTTGAAATACTCTGGAGAGTAGTTTTCCAAATTTTTATCTTCGCCAAAGAGCGCCCTCGCAAAAGGTGCAACTTTTTCAAAAGCCTCTTTTAGTGTCAGCCCCTCGCCCTTGGGGCATCCATCGGGCGATGCTATGTAGTGGGCAATTTGCACGAATACGAGGCTCATTTTTTGACGGTGTTCTTCGTTGTCGATTTTTTGCCCCGGATTTCTTTTGAGATGAAAGACGGCATCTGAACTTTCACCGTTGCCGATCCTCTCGAAACCGCTTGCCAAATACGCGATCTGTTCGTCGTTGAGCGGCGTACCTTTGCGCAGTTGCAGTGCAAGAGCCAAAAATCGTTTCCGTTGCTCGGTAGGGTTGACGACAGGCTTTCGCATGCCAAGTTGCGAATTGTCCGTCTTGCCAGATGCTTTCATGCCTTCCTCCTTATGGGTGTCACCTTGGGATTACTGGAAGGTGAAGGGTGGTCGATGAAGTCGGCCCATGCCATCATCAATTGCCTACGCTTTTCCAGCAGATCGGAGTGTTGGTACGCTTCCTTTACAGCATCTCCAACAGCGTGACCAGAGGACGCTTTGCGGATTTCATCTGGATAGTTGGTTTGCTCCGCCGCCCAGTCCCTAAAAGTTGATCTGAAGCCGTGCGGCACTGCATCAATGGCCAGTTCACCCCTCTCCCGCATACCACGCATTAACTGGCTTAAAGCCATGTCGGACAACGCTTTACCGGATGCACTTGGAAAAATCTTTTCGCTCCCCGCTATCCTAGGTAGACTCTGGAGTAACTTGATTGCCTGCGCTTGCAATGGCACCCTAAACTCCTGCCGGGTCTTGAAGTGCTCAGGTGGGATGATCCAAAGTTTCTTGCTTAGATCGATTTCCGACCACTCGGCTAGACGAACAGAACCAGAACGCATACCTGTCAGTATGGTGAACTCCAAGGCTCTGGCGCTGATGCTGTCTTTACTACGAAGAGCAACCATGAACTCGCCAATTTGCTCGTATGGCACGGCTGGATGGTGCTTGACCTTCTTCAGACCTCTTGGCGAGGGTAATTGGGTATCGAGGAAGCCTTTCCATGTAGCAGGGTTCGTACCTGTCCGGTACTCATTGACAGTGGCGTAATCAAGCACCGTCCTGATTCGGTCAAGAAGTCTCTTGGCTGTTTCGGATTTGATGTGCCAAAGTTTGCCGCTGGAACCATTGCGGTGAACAGTGTCCTGAAGAAGCACATCCAACACATTCCGCATAGCTATGTCGGCGACCAACATCTTTCCAAAAACTGGGTAGGCATAGGCCTCAATGGTCGAAGCCCACTGCTTCCTGTGCTTTTCGTTGGTGTAGTCTGACGCGTGCGCCTCAATGTAAGCCTCCGCGCAATCTCGAAAAGTCTTGTTACGCGATGCGGCGGCTATCAAGGCGCTCCGTTGGGCGCGTTTTCGAGCCAACAAGTTGACACCACCCTTGGCCTCTAATGAGAGTTTCTTGGCCTGCTCCCGGGCTTCTGCAAGCGAGACCTGAGGGTAAGAGCCAAGTCCAATGGGTTCCCGTACACCTGCTACCCGCAAGCGCAGAATCCAAGAGCGTGCGAGGGGAGCGCCTTCCCGAGATGGCTCCCTGATTTGAAGCAGTAAGCCTGCGACACCGCCGACAGCGTGCCAGCCGGGACGACTCAGTCGCTTAACCTCAACAGCGGAGAGTTCCTTCGCAATTTTCGGCATACCAATAAACATATCCAAAATTTAGACATCGCATGGTACGCCTTGACACGATGTAGCACAACAGTGAATTTCGTTCCAGTTGTAAAAATTCAAGAAAAGGGTGAACATGACATGCCATGGGACGATACACAAGCGGACTCCCTCTCCGCCAGTACAAAGACCTCAAACCTGCGCAGCAGGCCTTGAGGCAGCCTCAGGCCCCCCCTGGTGAAACCCCTCAGCCGAGAACGGGCAGGCCGGTGAAGTTGTGGGCGAAGACCGCACGGCCTTCCTGGGTGCCTGTCATGTAATTCAAATCTGCAAGTTGCATGCGACGATCAAATGCGCTGTGCCCCGGAAATTGGTGGACCATCATGCACAGACCTGCCGAGAACCGCTGGACCAACCACATGCGCTCAAGGCAAGTGTCGGCGTAGCGGTCCAGCCAGCGTTGATCATGGCGTTTGTAGTGTTCCACCAGCGCGCGGCCAAGTACCTTGATGTCCGCCATCGCAGAATTCAAACCCTTAGCGCCTGTGGGTGGAACGATGTGGGCGGCATCGCCAGCAAGGAACATGCGGCCAAAGCGCATGGGTTCACAGATGAAACTGCGCATGGTGGTGATGGCTTTTTGCGTGATGCGACCTTCATGGATGGGGGGCTGCCCATCGACATCCAGTCGGTTGTGCAATGCCGTCCAGATGCGATCGTCTGACCAGTTGTCGGGGCTGTCGTCTGGCGCGCACTGCAAATACAAGCGTGTGACCTTGGGTGTACGGATGCTCATCATGGCGAACCCATCGGCATGGCAACCCCAGGTGATGTCTTGGATGGCCGGTGGTGCGTCAGCCAAAATGCCAAGCCAGCCGAAGGGGTAAACACGGTCATAAATCCGCAGCTTGTCGTGTGGGATGGCGCTGCGACTGATGCCTCTAAAGCCGTCACAGCCCGCAACGAAATCGCATGACAATTGGTGTGTCTTGCCTTCGGACTCGAAATGAATGGTGGGGCGATCGCCCTCCAGGCCTTCGATGTGCGTCACGGGCGCCTCATAGAAAATCTGGGCACCTGCCGCCTCGCGGACTCGCATCAAATCGGCCACCACTTCGTGCTGGGGATACACCCAGGCGCTTTTACCGCCCGATGCCTCGTGGAAGTCCAGCCTGTGGGATTGGTTGTTGAAGCGAAAATCCAGCGCGTGTTGTTCAAGTGCCAGTCGGTCCATGCGCTCGCCCAGGCCGACCTCGCGCATCATTTCAACCGTACCCTGTTCGAGCACCCCGGCGCGAAGACGGCCACGCACATGGTCTTTCTGCGAGCGTTCAATGACGACCGATTCGATGCCCTCCATGTGCAGCAGGTGCGAAAGCATCAAGCCCGCGGGGCCTGCGCCAATGATGCCAACCTGTGTTCGTATCACGGGTGCTCCTCAAAGGTGATCATCCCCATGCCCGTCGTCATCGGCGCGTAGTAATGGCGATGAATTTTGCGCGCGGTGGTCGACAAGGCGCCACGCATGACCAGCCACATGATGAGCTCGATCCCCTCCACACCAAAGCGGTTCATCAACGTTTGGTGTGTGAGTTGGGTCAGGCTGTCGGGGTCCCGTTCCATTCGGTCCAGGAAATCCTGATCGTTGTCCGCTTGCATCTGTCCGAAGTGAGGCCCGGTCAGTTGGTGCGACATCCCGCCTGTACCCACGATGGCGACTTGGATATCGGCAGGGTAGCTGTCAACGGCTCGTCGGATGGCTTGTCCCAGTCGCCAGCAGCGGCGCGCCGTGGGCAAGGGATGTTGCAGCACATTGACTGCGATCGGCACCGAAGCCACAGGCCATCCCGTGTCGGTTGGGTCAAAGCACAAATGCATGGGGACCAAGAAACCATGCTCGACGGCCATTTGCTGGCAGATGGTCAGGTCGAATTCGTCGTACACCAGGGACTGACAAAGGTGTTGAGAGAAGGCCACATCACCACGGATCGCCGGCAGTGCACGTGTGCCAAAGCCTTCGTCAGCAATGGCGTATTGGTCAGCACAACCCACAGCGAACGTGGGATACCGGTCAAAGAAAAAGTCGGCACCATGGTCGTTGTAGACCATGATGCATACATCGGGTTGCAATGCCTTGAGCCATTGACGCACGGGTATGTACGCGTCGAACAAGGGCTTCCACGCCGGTGTTTCAGTTTGACCACGATCGTAAGCGCCACCAATGGATGGCACATGTGAGGTACCGATGCCGGCGACAATGCGTGCCATCAGACGCTCTGCGGGACGTTGCGGGTGGCCAAAAACTCTTCATAGGTTTCGCCGCGCATTCGGGCTCCCATGCGGTAGAGGCCTTGGCCTGTCACGGCGCCGAGCTTGATCAGAAAGTATATATTGCCGCCCGCCTCCAGCAGGCCTGTAAAGTCGCGTGCGCGGACCAAGGCCCGTTCGGCCTGTGTCAAGGCAAAGCGATCCATGAAGCCTTCTTCGTCCGACTTGAAGGACTCACGTTCTTGCGCTTTGGACAGCGCATTGCACATCGTGTTGATGCGCAAGCCGCGCCAAGACTGGTGCAGGTCGAAGACCAGCGAGCCGCCGATGCGCATCCCTGGCTCAATTTGTGTGGGGTTGGCGTGGTTCATTTTTTGAGTATAGGATTTCGGGCAATACTTGAAAAATACAAGTATCTGGATGCCTTCAGCATGATCCCAGCGTCTTAGGAAGTCTTGTATGTCCATTGCCTCCCCCCTGGCCGTTGATGAGCTGCTCAATTACCGGCTGAATGTCTTGCTGGCGCAAAGCGGTGCCTTGACCACCCGCTGGTGCGAGGGCCGATTTGGCATCACACGCCGGGAGTGGCGAATCATTGCTTTGCTCGCTGTGGATGGGCCGATCTCCATGGGCAAGCTCTCTGAACGAGCCAATCTGGAGCCCGATCGAATTTCAAGACTGTTCAGCTCTCTCAATGAAAAGCAGTTCGTGGATCGTGTGCCCGACACACGCGACCGACGCCGAGCGCTGGTCCAGCTGACGCCAAGGGGTCGCGGTCTTTACGATGAGCTGTTTCCGATATCAGTGGGTATCCACCAATCCGTACTCAGCCATCTGACGCCAAGCGAAATGCAAATCCTGGACAGCCTTTTGTCAAGACTGACAGAACGTGCGCGAAGCCTCGCCCAGCAAACCACGCTGGCGCCCAAAGCCTCGCGACGTCTTGGAGGCAGCAGGCATTTAGCCGGGGCCAAGATCCATAAGGCGAACTCCGTTTTTTCGTTGGATTGAGCGCCGACTCCTCGCGATTGCAGCCGTTCTTGGCAGATCAAGGTCAAGGGCAGGGCGGTCCATCCGTCGCGACATTCAGAACCTTGGCTCAAATACTTGAACCCTGGACGGTGCGTCCACCTTGGATGGTGGCAGCTTGTGGTCAAGCATGTCCGGCCCGGCCAGTGACTTCTTTCACCCTGTCAATCCTTCAAACGCCTGTTGGCATGTGATGGTTCGGATGTCATGCTGCGGCAAAGTTCAGGCGCTTTTGTGCAACCAAGCCTTCTGGCGGGATTCCCCTGCTGGCAATTCGGATCTTTGAGCGCTGCAGGACCTGTCTCAGGATTCAAGTTCCCTTTGCAAGTCAATCCAGGCCGGATCAAAACTCAGTTTTTTCGCCATGGGTGATTGGGAGTCGACCACACGCCAAAAAGGGGACAGATCTCGGGCGCTGCCGGTGCGGCTGTACTCCTCCCAAGCGTGCTCCGCCACGATTTTCAGAAAAATGGAGGTGGAGACCGGGCATGTGGCATCGCACATGTTCTTCTCGGCCAGTCTGCGCCTGAATGCCTGAACCGACAGGGTGGTGCCAGGCGTGATCGTCTGGAGTTCTGCCGCGACCTCAAGAGGGCATGAAATATGCAATTTGGACCCTTTGGGGCCGCCAGTGACTTCTTTCAAGGGCGCGAAATCAACGGTGCCAGTGGCAATTTCGCTGATTGCGCATCCGACGGTCGTGGTCAATAATGAATTTCAATGAGCACTTCATCAGTGGCCAAAGGGAATTTTCATGGTTCGAATCAGCAGCAGATTTTTACTCATTCCTATCACTTTCATGCTGCTGATGGGCTGTGCAGGCATGGCCGTCAAACCTCCTGCCAATGACCCCGTGACGCTGCGCGTCAATGTTTTCCGCAGTGCAACCAATATCCCCATCTACATGGCAGAAGAAAAGGGGGCATTTGCCAAGCGAAACATTCGCCTCGAACTCCAGTTCACACCCAATTCTTCTGAACAGCGCGCTGGACTTGCTGCAGGGCGAAGTGACATTGCGCACACCGCTGCCGATAACGCTGTCGCCATGGTGGAGGTCGCTCAGGTGGACACAGTGATCGTTGGGGGAGGCGACAGTGGCCTTTTGGAGCTTTTCGTTCGTCCTGAGATCAAATCGCTTGCAGACGTCAGAGGCAAAGCGATGGTGGTCGATGCACCCAATACCGCCTACGCATTGGTCGCACGAAAAATTCTCAAAAATGCGGGTTTGATGGAAGGACGAGATTACAGACTGGCGCCCATTGGTGGCACCGAAAGCCGAGTCAATGCTTTTTCACAGAGTCCTGAGAATGCTGTGGGCATGTTGAATCCACCATGGACGTTTGTTGCTGAAAGTCGTGGCGCGCGAAGCTTGGGTCAAGCCAAAGATTTGTTTGGACCCTATCAAGCCATCGTGCCGATTGTGTTGCGCGCCTGGGCGCAGTCAAACAGCGGTGCGCTTGAGCGCTACCTTGCCGCCTACATCGAGGGTTGCCGCATGACCTTCGATCCTTCCAACCGTGCTGAAGTGATCGCTGTTCTTCGCAAACGACTGAACTTGTCGCAAGAAGTTGCAAGCCGCAGCTATGAAGGCTTGATCCAACCCGGCTATGGACTTGCACGAGACTGCCGCTTGGACATGGCGGGCTTTCGCAATGCGCTGTCTTTGCGTGCTGAAATGGAAGGGCAGTGGGGTGGCGTTGTGCCAGAGCCCAATAAGTACATTGAACTCACCTACTATGAGCGCGCTTTCAAGTGGGCATCGCCATAAAAAATGGCCTTCATGCTGTGGGTTTTGCGTTGACCCTGAAAGACAGAGGTTGAGTTCTCTCGTCCCCTCACCGAAGGACTGGGAAGTCTTGGTTCTGAATGGTCCACGCGGATCTTTGCGCGATCAGTTCGAGTGGCAGCGTCAGTCTGCGCTATGAAAAGTGTCTAGGAATTTGGGGGAATGCCAGTGTCCGTCGGCCTGAGGGCGCCGCCGTCTTCAATGACCCAGCCCGAGCTTGCTGAACCGCCATCTGCTGTGACGCCCGTCCTGCCCAAATCGGTCATTCATATGCCTGTATTGGCAAAGCTGTCATGCGGATTGCTGCCTATGTTGGGTGGCCGTTATCTGCAAATATCTGCGCATATTTGAACGGCTACAGAAAGAGACTTTCATGAACGATCTGACCCAATTGGGCTACCAGCTCAACGGCCATGTGGCCTTGCTCACCCTCAATGCGCCACCGGTCAATGCGCTGACCAGGACCCTCAATGACGAACTGGTGTTGGCTCTGGACAGGATTTCCGAGATGGACGAGGTGCGTGCCGTTGTTTTGACGGGTGCCGGCAAGGTTTTTTGTGCAGGTGCCGACCTCAAGGGGCGCGCCGAAGTGATCAAAGGCCCCGGTGATTTGCCTGCCCATTCACGCCGCACACGCGAGTGTTTCCATGCGATCCGCGAATGTGCCAAACCGGTGGTGTGCGCCATCAACGGTGCCGCTTTGGGCTCGGGTCTGGCCATGGCGGCATCGAGCGACATCCTGGTGGCGTCAGAAAAGTCTTCGCTGGGCTTGCCTGAAGTGGATGTGGGCCTGCTCGGTGGCGGACGTCACGCGATGCGCTTGTTCAGTCACTCCCGCCTTCGGCGCATGCTGCTGACGGGCATGCGCGTTCCGGGCGAAGAACTCTATCGCTTGGGCATTGTCGAAGCCTGTACCAAGCCAGAGGATTTGCTGACGGTGGCCATGGACATTGCCCAAACGATTGCATCGAAGAGCCCCATTTCCACCCGGATGGGCAAACACACACTCAACGTGATCGAAGACATGAGCCTGCGCGATGGCTACCGCTACGAGCAGGACATGACGGCTCAGATCGCCAAGACCGATGATGCCAAGGAGGCGCAAAGAGCTTTCGCCGAGAAACGGGCGCCTGTCTTCACTGGGCGCTGAGCCAACCATGAACGAGAGACAAGGACCTCTTTCACACGTCCGTGTCCTGGACTTGAGCAGAATTCTGGCTGCGCCATGGGCAGGTCAAATATTGGCCGATTTGGGCGCGGATGTGGTCAAAGTGGAGCGGCCCGTTGTGGGGGACGATACCCGCGCGTGGGGCCCGCCTTTTCTCAAGGACGCAGATGGCAACGACACCAGCGAAGCGGGCTACTATTTGGCGGTGAACCGAGGCAAGCGTTCGATCACGGTCAGTCTGGACAAGCCCGAGGGGCAACGCATCGTCCGTGAATTGGCGATGAAATCGGACATCGTTCTGGAAAACTACAAAGCGGGCACGCTGAAGAAGTACGGCCTGGACCAGGAGTCGCTGCGCCAACTGAACCCCAAACTCATCTATTGCTCAGTCACCGGATTCGGTCAAACCGGTCCCCGAAAAGACCAGCCCGCCTATGACTTCCTGATCCAGGCCATGGGCGGTCTGATGAGTGTGACAGGCGAGCGTGATGACAAGCCGGGTGGTGGTCCGCAAAAAGTAGGCGTCCCGATCGTCGACCTCATGACCGGGATGTATACGGCCGTCTCCGTGCTGGCGGCATTGGCCAAGCGCGACCAAACAGGCTGCGGTGACAGCATCGACATTGCGATGCTGGACGTTCAGGTGGCGACCTTGGCCAATCAGGCCATGAATCACCTGGTGTCTGGCAAGGTGCCGCATCGAAGCGGCAATGCGCACCCCAATATCCAGCCGCAAGATGTCTATGACTGTGCCGACGGCCATTTCATCTTGGTGGTCGGCAACGACGCGCAATTTTCCAAACTTTGCCAGACCTTGAATGTGGCGCATTGGGCTCAGGATGAGCGGTTTGCAAGCAATGCGCAGCGGGTTCGCCACATTGCTGAACTCAACACGATGCTGAGAGAGCGATTGGCGCTTTGGAAACGCGCGGACCTGATCGCTGCACTCGATGCAGCGGGCGTGCCGGCGGGGGCCATCAACAGCGTGCCAGAGGTCTTTGAAGATCCGCAAGTGAAATTTCGTGACATGTTGAAATTCGTTCCCCATCCCAGTGGCGTGATGGCGCCGCAGATCAGCACCCCGATGCGGTTCACGGATGCCCAACTGGTCACAGCGGCCGCTGCACCTTTGCTGGGGCAGCACAGCGATGACATTCTGAGGGAATTGGGCTACAACGAAAGCACCATCCTTGCCTTGCGCGAAAGTGGAACTGTTTGATGAAGCTGCACTGGTCACCCAAATCGCCGTACGTTCGCAAAGTCATGATTTGCGTGAACGAACTCCAACTGGAGGGCGAAATCGAGCTTGTCCGCTCAGTGGCGGCCATGCTCAAGCCCAACGCCGACATCATGAAGGACAACCCACTGAGCAAAATTCCTACGCTTGTACGCGATGACGGCTCGGCGCTGTTTGACTCTTCGGTCATTTGTCAATACCTCAACGAGCTTGCCAACGGCAACTTGTTCCCTGGCGAGGGCGACAGCAAATGGCAGTCCTTGCGGTGGCAAGCGCTGGGGGACGGCATGACGGATGCCCTCATTCTTTGGCGCAACGAGCGCGAACGTGCGGCCCCCAATCCGGTCTTGATGGATGCTTTTGATCTGAAAGTGCGCAGTGCCTTGGCCATGCTGGACACCGAAGTGTCCGCCTTGGAATCCTGTCCCTTTTCAATTGGCCACATCAGCCTGTGTTGCTCACTCGGCTACCTTGACTATCGGTTTGACGCTTTCGGTTGGCGAACGCATGCCCCCACCCTGTCAGGCTGGTATGCATCGATGTTGAATCGAACATCCATTCAATCCACCGCACCGGTCGATGGTTGACCTTTTCTTGTCTCATTCAATCCGCACGCCAAAGAGGAAACCCATGGATTCCCCCAAAAAACCACGCGCTGTTCGTCGCAGCTTTTTGTACGCGGCCCTTGCCACCCTCGGTGGCGTGATGGCGCTGCCTTCTGTGCAGGCGCAAACCTGGCCGAGCAAGCCTGTGCGCTTGGTGGTGCCCTTTGCTGCTGGGGGACCGGCCGATTCGCTGGGTCGATTCATCGCTGGCAGGTTGAGTGCGGAGCTGGGGCAAACGGTCGTCATTGACAACAAGGCAGGTGCCGGCGGCACACTGGGTGCAAGCGATGTGATTCGCGCCACCGATGGGCACAGTTTTCTTTTTGCTTCGACAGGTGCCATGGTGATTTTTCCGGCGATTTCTCCCTCACCCAACTATCGGCCCGACAGGGATTTGGTGGCGGTCGGTCAAGCCGTGAACACACCGGGCGTGGTGGTGGTTTCAGCCAAAAGCAAATTTGCCAAGCACGAAGACCTGATCGCATTTGCCAAAGCCAACCCGGGCAGACTCAACTACGCCTCTGCGGGCAACGGCACGTCCACACACCTGGGCATTGAGCTGCTCAAGCGCGAAGCAGGTGTCTTCATGACCCATATCCCTTACCGAGGCGCATCGCCGGCCATCACGGACCTCATCAGTGGCACGGTGGACACGATGTTTGCAGATGTGCCGGCCGTTGTGAACTTCATTGAGTCAGGACAACTCAGAGGGCTGGCGGTTGCGGACGCCAAACGTTCTCCGGCCTTGCCCAACATCCCCACCACGGCTGAAGTGGGGTTCAAGAACATCATTGGCGGCACCTGGTATGGCCTGTTGGGCCCGACATCCACACCGCCAGAAGTGGTTCAAAAGCTGAACACGGCGCTCAACAAGGTTTTGCAACAGCCTGAGACGCTGGCATTTTTCAGAACGCAGGGCGTTGCAGCGGCTGCAGGAACGCCCCAGGACTTCACGAAATTCATTCATTCCGAAAGCACAAAATGGGCAAGCGTTGTGCGCTCTTCGGGGATCAAGCCGGATTGAAGTCCGCGAGGTTGCCTTGCCCGGAAACTGCCATGCCTGCCACCCATCTGGTTCGGTATGAGCATGTTCAAATTGAAGTCAAAGCGCAAGGACAAGGGGCGCTGATTGTGCTGCTGCCGTCCTTGGGGCGAGATGGCGAGGACTTCGGGGTACTGGCGGACGCACTGGCTTGCCGGGGGTTTCGCGTGCTCCGTCCCACGCCGCGTGGCATCGGCGGCAGCTCGGGGCCTGACACGAACATCACCCTGCACACCTATGCCCGAGACATTGCCCAGGTGATTGCGCATGAGGCGAGTGGTCCGGCAGTGGTTCTGGGCCACGCCTTTGGCAACTGGGTGGCACGCACCACAGCGACCGATTTCCCGATGTGGGTCAAGGGCGTCGTGATCGCTGCCGCAGCCGCCAAAAATTTTGATCCGCGCCTGAGTGAATACATCGACAAGTGCGAAGACACCAGCCTGCCTGAAGCGGAGCGGCTGCACTGGCTGCGCCTGGCTTTTTTTGCACCGGGCAATGACCCCAGACCTTGGCTGCAAGGTTGGCATCCCCATCTGAAGGCTGCACAACGGGCGGCCAGGGCGGCGACAAGGCTGGAGGATTTCTGGGGCGCCGGAACGGTGCCCTTGCTGGACTTGATGGCGGCCGACGATCCCTTCCGTTTGCCCAGCACGCGGGATGAAAACCGTCAGGCTTTTGGCGATCGCGTGTCCACGGCGATCATCCCGGCGGCCAGCCATGCCTTGATTGACGAGCAGCCCATGGCGGTTGCGGAGGCCGTGTGTCAGTGGATGCAAGGGCTTGAAGCTGCTCCTGGCTGAGGGGCTGTGTGCCAAGTGTCTTGTGGGCCTGGCATCATTCCATGGTGGCACCGGATTTTTTGACAATCTCGGCCCACAGAGGAATTTCACGTCGAATGAGCTCGGCAAAAGCCGCCCGTGAACCGAAAGTCGGCTCAATGCCCAGGCCGTTGAGCTGTGTCCGCAAAGAGGGATCTGCCATGACCTTGCCCAATGCAGTGTGCAGGACGGTCAGCACATCCTGGGGTGTTCCGGCCGGCGCAAACAGGCCCAGCCAATTGGCCATTTCGTAATTCGGAAGACCCGATTCCGCGATGGTTGGAATATTGGGCAGGGCCGTCAGTCTGGATTTGGAGGTCACGGCAATCGCGCGCACTCTGCCAGACTTGATGTGTTCCTCATACACGGTGTACGAATCGAAACTCATGTCGATGCGCCCCGAAAGGATGTCTGTGACCAATGGGGCACTGCCTTTGTATGGCACATGCATCATGTCCACTTTGGCCAGACTCTCGAACAGTGCCCCTGACAAGTGCATGGCACTGCCGTTGCCAGCTGACCCATAGCTCAGTTCGCCAGGTTTGTTGCGTGCCAGGTTGATCAGATCTGCAACGGACTTGATGGGCACATTGGCGCCTACCACCAAGACCCGCGGGGAAATGTGGGTGAGACTGATGGGCGCAAAGTCGGCAATGGGATCGTAGCGGAGCTTTTTGTACAGCGCGGGTGCGATGGCATGCGTGCTCATGCTGCCGAAAAGCAGCGTGTAGCCATCGGCTGGCGATCGGGCAGCGCCTTCGGCGGCGACGGTTCCGGCAGCGCCACCTCGGTTGTCGATGATGACTTGCTGTCCCAACTCCGTGCTCAAGCGCGAGGCCATTCCTCGGGCCATCATGTCTGCTGCACCACCGGCGGGAAACGGGACAATCAGACGCAGGGGTTTCGTCGGAAAAGCAAAGCACGATAGGCTGAAAATGCTGGCCAGTGCAAGCAGTGCAAATGCTTTCCATGGTTTTGATGTGCGCATGCCTGTCACCTTTGCAAAATGGCGAGTGTAGATTTGCTGGTGTGGTGGCGACAAGCCAAAAAAAGGCATTTCAGCTTTGCGCTGATGCACATGTCGCAGGCTGTTGCAGACGCCTGATCGCTCAGGCGTACAAGGCCATTGGGTTGACCTGCAGTATTTTCTGGATCTTCGCCTCATCCCCGGTCCATTCGGTGAAAAGGCTCAGCAGTTGCTGCGTATCTGGCGCTGGATTGACGCGCAGGTGGGGCCAGTCGGTGCCCCAAAGCAAGCGGTCAGGATTGGCCTGCAGCAAAGCCTGGTGAAAAGGTTTCCCCGCGGCCCAATCACCTGATGCAAGCAGGTTGCGGTACGCGCACAGTTTGACCCACACCTTGCCGCTTTCGAGCAAGCGCAACAGGCATTGGAACCCAGGATCACGCACACCAGCACCAACGTCAAATCCCCCCATGTGGTCGATGACCAGAGGGATCGGTAAATCCATCAAGGTTTTCTCGATGGCAACCAGTGCCTGGCAGTCGGTCCAGAGCTCGGCGTGCAAGCCTTCATCGGCCAGAGCCGTGGCCATGTGCTGCATGTCGTCCAAAGATGCGCTGCCCACAAAATTGCCCGAGGCACTGCGGTGGCTGTAGCGCAGCCCACGGATGCCCTGGCTTCTCCAACCCTTCAATCTGGCGGTCGCGTCGGGCCCCAGCACGGCGATGCCACGCAAAGCAGGGGTTTGGGCCAGCACATCGAGCAGCAAGGCATGGTCCTGGCCGTACATGCTCGGTTGAACCAAAACGCCATGGGTCAGGCCCAGCCGATGGATCAATTCGATGTAGTGCGAAAGCAACGCCTCGGGAGGTGTGTAGGCGCGGTCTTGTGCCAGGGGATAGCGGTCATAAGGGCCAAAAACATGCGCATGGCAATCCCAAGCGGGTCCCACCAGAGCCTGCCTCACCCCATCGCCCCTGTATGTTGCGGCAATGGGAATGCGGGCTCGATGCCCTCGGGCAATGGAATTTCATGGCAATTGAGTGTCATGGCGACCATGGTGTAGTAGCCCACCAGTGCGGTGAGCTCCACCAGGGTCAACGCCCCCAACTCCGCCAGCGCTGCTGCGTAAGTGCTGTCACTCACCGAACGGTGTTGGCACAACTCGCAGGCAAACCGGTAGACCAGTTGCTCTTTGTCTGTCTTGAAGGGCGGCTGAGTTTGCGCCAGTATGGCGTCGAGGATGTCTTTCTCGAGCCCTATTTTTTCTGCCTCCCGGCGATGCGCATACCACTCGAAAGGCGATTGACTCAGCCGACCCGTGGCACAGATGGCGATCTCTGACAGGCGCGGCGTCAGGGACGTGTTGTAGCGCAACTGTGCGCCCAGGGCCTGCCAGCGGTCTGCAAGCTCTGGGTTGTACAAAGCCGCGCGTAACGGTCCTTCTATTTTTCCGCGTGGACCGGAAACGACCTTGTTGTACACGACAAGCTGCTCCGGGCTCATCGTTTCAGGCGTTGGAAATGGGATTCGGTTCATGGATTTGTCTTTGAGCTTGGGTTCATGAAATGCGCGCGCTGTTCATCCAGAAACTTTGAAATGCTTGGCCTGTTCGCTTGGGCTGTGGCTTGAGCAGAGGCGTAGATGCTGTTGCCATGCGCGTCGATGGCCACAGTCACCGGCCCCAGCCCTTCCACGCGCAGCCGAACCAGTCTGTAGTGCATCAACATGTCGGCCCAACCGACCTGCAGCACTTGACGGATGGCCTGGGTGTGCAAGGCAGCGCCTCCCCCCAAAAACGACAGGTAGACACAGCCGGTTTTTTGCATCGCGGCGACCGACAACTTGTCCAGTCCGCCTTTGCCGCCCACAGCGTGCAGCTGCAGCTTGTCGATCAGTCGCGGCATCACCGGGTTAAAGCGTGTGCTGGTGGTGGGGTTGATGTAAACAATGTCGAGATCCTGACCGCCTTTGGTTGTCCCTGTTTCTCGGCTGTAGCTGCCCAGGTGAAACAAACTTTGCCCACGCATCTCAAAAGGGAAGGGCTCCTGGCCATCCAAACAGTCGACCAGCCGATGGTGGGTGGGCAGGCCGGCCGTGACGATGATTTCACCATCCATCACGACCTGATCGCCAAGCTGTAACTTGCGGGCATCGGCTTCGCTGAGCGGGAAATTCATGCGATGGGTTTGCACGGCAAGTCCTCACTCGATCGTTTCGATGCGCCCATCGTTGTGAATGCGTGCGCGTGTGCGGCGATTGATCCAGCAATTGAATGCCACGGCAACGGGCGTGAAGCCATGGCCCGCCGCGTAATTGATGTGGACGGCCGAAGCCGTGCTGTCTCCACCGGTGCCCATGGGGCCAAAGCCCATCATGTTGATACCCGCACGCAGTCGACTTTCCATGGCCGCCACCATGGGTTCGGGGTGATGTTGCCCAATGGGCCGCAAGGTCGCTTCTTTGGCCATTTTGGCGGCATAGTCAAAAGTTCCGCCAATGCCAACGCCAATGACTACTGGCGGACAAGGCTGAGAGCCTGCCCGTGCCACCACATCCAAAATGTACTGCTCAATCGTGCCCAGGTCTGGAAAGCTGAAGATCTCGAGCGCCGCCCAGCGACCCGAGCCCAGCGCCTTGGGCGAGCAGGTGATGTCCACGCAGTCCGACCCATCGACCAGGTCGAAGGTCACGATGGGCATGTCCTTGCCTTTGTAACCCCGTTCATTCGTCATGGGGTTCGTGACATGGGTCAGCAAAGGGGGCTGAATGGTCTGGACCAGGTCATCGAAGCCCTCGGTGACGGCTCGGCGCACATCGCCGCTGAACCTGGCTTGCGTGCCCACTCGCACAAAATAGACGGGAATGCCGGCGTCAGAACAAACAAAACTCCCGCTGCTCTGAGCTTCCTGGGCACTTTGGATCATGATCCGAAGCGTGTGCCGAGCGGTTTCGTGGGTCTCAGCCTGGTCCGCCTCCTTCAGTGCCTGCATGGCATCGGCAGGAATGCCGCGCAGTGACCTGCTGTAAAGCTCGGCAGTGACGTGCTTGATTTGTTCAAAAGTGATGGCCATGGTTGCGCCACATTACAGCATTCCGTTGAATTCTTCACAGTGCTGTCGGTGCAAAGCAGCTTTGCATCACCCGAGCTGAGCCAGACAGAGCAAGACCCGCCTGGTTGATAATGAATCCTATGCCCAACTTGCCCAAGCCGACCGACATTCGCCTCAGCATCATGGCGGATTTACAGAAATGGCGCGCCTTTTTGGCCATCGCCGAGTTGGGCAGCTTGACCCGTGCAGCACTTTTTCTGGACACCAATCAGTCTTTCTTGAGCCGACAAATCAATGCACTCGAGCGAGACTGTGGAACCCGCCTGTTCAACCGAACCGGCCGAGGGGTGGAACTGTCGGAGGTGGGGACCCGGTTGTTCCCGCAGGTCAGGAGCCTGCTGGCTGATGCCGAACAACTGGAGCTGGAGATCCGCGAAAGCGCCCAAGAGCCTTCCGGCGTTGTCACGATAGCAACACTGCCCTCGATCGGGTTTCATCTGATTGGCCCGCTGTACTCGGCGCTCAAGCAAACGGCTTCCCGGATTCAGCTCAAAGTGCTGGAGGGCTCGAGCGGTCAAGTGGAGGAATGGCTGGCAGATGCGCGCATCGACATTGCCATTGTGTACCGCTATGGGCCACCCAGACCGGCCGAAGAGCATTGCCTTGCAACCGTCGACAGCTACCTGATCGGCCCCCCCGGGGATGCCATCACAGCGGGTGCCGAGGTTGATTTTCTGCAGCTCAACCAGCTGCCATTTATCTTGCCCAGTGCGCCCAATGGTTTGCGAACCCTGCTGGATTCGCTGGCCAAGCAGTTGCACATTCAGCTGGAACCACTGATCGAAGCGGATTCCTTGCCCCTGCAGAAATCATTGGTCGAAAAAGACAAGCTCTATACGGTGTTGCCACTTCATGCCGTTTGGGCAGAGGTGTCGGAGGGGCGCCTGCAGGCGTCTCGCATCGTGAACCCCATTTGCCAACGCAAAATCGCACTCACCTATGCCAAATCAAAAAGGCTGACGCGCGCGGTCTCCAGCGTGTCCTCCTTGATTCAGGTGAACGTCGAAAACATGGGGCGCAATGGCTTGTGGCATTCTGTGCAGACGAACGAGGTTGAAGCACCGCGTTGATCCATCCCGAATGCGACTGACCCGCTTGGGCGCTGGTGCAGCTCATGAGGCAGCCTGGGCTTTGCAGACACCGGACGCACCTTGGCGACAGCCAGTCGCAAGCCTGACAGTCGTCTCTGGCCCCGGCCTGTTTAATCCATCCCATGAACGCTAATTCAAGCCCATGGATCAGGGGTGTTGCCCATGAACTTTGACATCTCTGCCGACTTGCAGGCACTGCGCGATCGCACCCGCCAGTTCGTCGCCGAGCAGGTGATCCCGCTCGAGGGCGATCCACGTCATGGGGCCCATGGCCCGTCAGAGGATTTGCGCCGCGAACTGATTGAGCGTGCGCGTTCAGCGGGTTTGCTCACCCCGCACGCCTCGGTGGACATGGGTGGACTGGGTCTGAGCCACATCGCCAAAGCGGTGGTGTTTGAAGAAGCCGGGTACTCCAGCCTGGGGCCGACGGCACTCAACATCCATGCCCCGGACGAGGGCAACATCCATCTGATGCAAGAGGTGGCCAGCCTGGAACAGAAGGAGCGCTGGTTGCGCCCGCAGGTGGCCGGGCGCACCCGTTCGTGCTTTGCCATGACCGAGCCCAGCCCCGGGGCGGGGGCTGACCCTTCGATGCTCACGACCACTGCCGTGCGCGATGGCGACGATTACCTGATCAGTGGCCGCAAGTGGTTCATCACCGGCGCCGAGGGCGCCGACTACGCCATTGTGATGGCGCGCATGGAAGATGGCACAGCCACCATGTTTTTGACCGACATGGACAAACCCGGCATCCGGCTTGAGCGCAGCATGGACGCCATGGACAACTGTTTCACAGGTGGCCACGGCGTGCTGGCCTTTGACCGCTTGCGTGTGCCCGCCACCGACATCCTGGGTGAGGTGGGCCAAGGCTTTCGCTATGCACAGGTGCGGCTGGCACCGGCACGCCTGACGCATTGCATGCGCTGGTTGGGGCAAGCGCGCCGGGCGCACGACATCGCGCTGGACTATGCCAGCCGCCGTCAGGCTTTTGGCAAACCCCTGGCCGAACACGAAGGCGTGGGCTTCATGCTGGCCGACAACGACATCGACCTGCACACCGCCCGACTGCATATCTGGCACACCGCCTGGCTGCTGGACCAAGGCCAGCAAGGCGGGTTTGAGTCCAGCCGCGCCAAAGTGGCCTGCTCGGAAGCCGAGTGGCGCGTGGTCGACCGATGCGTGCAAATCTTGGGCGGTCAAGGCGTCACGGCCGAAACACCGGTGATGCGCATCTTCATGGACATGCGCGCCTTCAGAATCTATGACGGCCCAAGTGAAGTGCACCGCTGGAGCATGGCACGCAAAATCGTGCACAAGTCGCAAAAGACGGCGCAGGGCGTTGGAGAAGGGTAATCCCTCCATCTTCCACGGCAAAAGAAGTGGTGAGGCCTTCGGCCATGGTCAAGTCCTTCGGGAAGTCAAGCCCCTAGCGTGCCTGACCCAGGTCAGGCTGGATGCCAACCGTTGGATCGCTGTTATGTGCCATTGCAGGGAAAAGCTTCACTGCTGCCGTTTGTTCAAATATCGAACCGCTGGTGCAACCGTACTTGCCGTGAGGGTCGAAGGGGCATACCTTCATCCAGCCACCCAAGGGGTGGCGGACATTTCCCTTCACTCATCCAAAGGTTCACAACCATGCTTCAACGCACATTGACCCGAATTTTCTGTCCCATCTTGCTGGCCGGTTGGCTCCCCAGCGCTGCGATGGCCCAAGCCCAGCCCAAGGGTTTCTACGCCACGCTCTATGGTCAGCACAGCCAGATTGGCGCGTCGAACTTCACAGAATCCGGATCCCTTGGAGCGGGTCATGGCCTGCGAGCCGAGTTTGGAAGCGGATTCGGCTTGGGCGGCGACATCGGCTATCGCTACGGAAATGGCTGGGCATCCGAGGTCGAATGGAATTACAGGCGTCATCCGCTGAATGCGCTGAGCAAGGATGGCAGCCAGCTGTCGCGCGATGGGGATTTCGCATCGAACATCCTGCTCATCAACGGCTTGCGCCGCTTCCAAATGTCAGGTGGCTGGACGCCCTACCTAGGGGCGGGCATCGGATGGGTGCAGGAGATCGACATGGACATCACACCCAGAAATGCGGGCGCGCAGCGGGGTTACTCGGCGGGCAGCAAGTCGGCACTCCAATTCATTGCCGGAGCCGAATACTTGCTTTCCCCCAAGTGGCGTCTGATCGCCGATGCGCGCTGGCTTCGCTTATCACCTGTCCGACTGGATAATGAAGAGGGCAATCCTGGAGGCATTGCCGGCCCGCTGAAATACACACCTGTTTCAGTTCAAGTCGGTATTCGCTACAGCTTTTGATTCGACCCCGACGCGGTATTGGGCAGCATCGCCAAAGCGGGCAATCACCTGGCTGCGACGTCGGCGGCTGACCGGAACCTCGCGGCCATCGCTCATCAGGCAAACTGCACTGGTCGCGGTGCGCCGCACACGGACAACATGTCCAGCTGCCACCCACCAGGAGCGGTGTACGCGCAGGCCATTTTCAGCAGTTTCGGATTCAACATCGGCCAATGCACCCAGAATCAGCGCGCAACCGCGTGTTGTCCAGACACGCAGGTACTGCAATTCGGAGCTGACCGCGATGACGTCAGAGCCAATTTCCGCAGGAAGTCGCTCACGCCAGGTCGCGCGCGTTGGCGTGGGCGAACTGGTGGTGTTGGACTTGTCGAGTCTGTCAGACAACTCAGGCGCAGCCAGACTCGTTTCGGGACTCCTATCTGTTTCGCTGTGGAGAGTTTGTCCGTGCAGCAGGGGTGGCATCAACCAATGCAAACGGGGCAGGCAGATCAAAGCCCATGCGGTGGTGACCGGGCCGACAATGTCCAGGTATTCCTGGATCAGGGCGTGTAAGACAGTGATGCCCAAGCCGTTCGCGCTTTCCTCATCGGCTCCGGCGGCATAGCCCAGCCATCCCTCCATAAGACCTTCCCCGATCAGCCAGTAGATGGGCGTGAGCACCACAGCGCCGAGTAAGCCCGACAACAAAACCAATGACCAGCAGGGTGCACAGCTTGCGCCGAAGCGCCGCGTGATCAGGTTCAAAACCCACTGCAGAACAAACAGTCCAGTGGCAATTTGCAAGGTCCAAAACACCACACGCATGGTCAGCGGTGCAGTGAACCCGACGTCGGGTTCCAGCGCCAGCACAAGTGCAAGGAAGGTCAGGCCGACGATCGTCAGATAGCGCACGATGCCTTCTGAACCCGTCCGGCTTCGATCCTTTGCACTGGCAGACAGGGTGAAAAATTCAGTGGAACGCATACTTGTTGGGAAGCCAATTGTTGAACGCTACAATTTCAAAGAACAAGACCTTGGTGTGAATATATAGCCCTCTGTGTCGGGGCAGAACAATTCCACCAGATTCTCAGGCTCAATGAAATCTCAACCCCACCCCCGTATGCAACGCCTGATCTTGATTTGCACCCTGCTCTCATTGCCGATGCTGCAAGCCTGCACGGTTCTGGCCATTGCCGATGTTGCTGCATCGACGGTCATTTATGGCGTCAAAACGGCCGTCAATGTCGTCGATGCGGTCACACCGGACATCATCAACCGGGACAAAGACAAAAAGAAGGATTGAGGCCGGCTTCAGGCCTTGCGGTGTTCCGCCAAGTCGTTCCACACATCCTGCCGCAGGATCAGACCCCCGCGCACTTCCATCCTGTCGATGAAACGGATGCCTTCAAAAGACTCGCCATGGAGCCACGTGCCCTGCAAGGTGCCGTGGCAAAACACCACCGTGGCATCGCCTTGCCAACTCTCTTCAAATCGGTCGTAATGCTTGGCGATGCTTTGGTAGCGCTGCTGTGCCCAAGTGCGCAGTTCTTGCAAGGAGTGCATCACCACACCGCCGGGAAAGCACATGCGAAAGTCGGCGTGTAAATGCGATTGGGCCTGGACCAGATCCCCGTCTTGCAGGGCCTGCAGGAAGGATTGAACCAATTCAGAAGCCACCGGAAACGCCGCACGGCCTTCACTGAATACCTTGCCGTCGCGCCGGTAGGTGCTGACTTCGTTGACAAATACCGTCGTACCCGCTTCGGGTGTGTCGATCACGGACCGCACTGCTTGCGCCAGGCGGTTGACCAAGCGGTGCTGGGTCTCTGCCGCATAGCCTGGCAGCAGGGTGATCGAAACGACCGGCATGGAAAGTTCAGATGCCCAGCCAGCCGTTGGTTCGCGCGAAGTGAAGCGCCTGGGTTCGGCTGTTGACGCCCAAACGGCGGAACAGCCGCCAGAAGTGCACCTTGACCGTGTGCTCGCTGATGTCGAGCTTTTCGGCAATGTCGCGGTTGGACAAGCCCTGGTCCAGCATCAGGATCAGTTGCTTTTGACGCTTGGACAATTTGGTCGGACCCGCTGGGGTGGCGACCTCTTCGGTCGCTGAATCTTCTTCTGTGACCAAGAGACTGCGCAGGGCTGAAATGATCTGGGCCGGCGTGTTCGATTTCTCAATGAAGGCATCGGCCCCGGCGTCCAGGCAACGCTGTTCGAACTCACTGGCACTGGAGCTGGTCACGACCGCCAGCGGCACGTCAGGAAATTTGGATTTCAGAACCTGCACGCCTGACATGCCCAATGTGTCGGGCAGTTGCAAGTCGAGGCAGAAGAGTTCTGCGGGGCCGTTCTTTTCCACGGTGGACTCAACCACGTTGAGTTTGTGGATCGGGATGATCTTCAGACCGGGTTTGACCCTGTGGACAAGCATGGTCAGCGCGTCGCGCATCAAGGGATGGTCGTCTATGACATAAACTGTCATGATTACTTCTCTTCCTTAAACTTAAAGTACAAGAGTATCAGTATTTCAAAATTTTCGCCATAGTTTTAGCGAAAACAACAAAATCAATTTTCATGATTGGCGTTTGACTGGAACAGGGCTTGCAAGTGGTCAACCACCTGCTGTCGGGCCAAGTCCGACAAGGTCTCGAGTGAGTTTGCTAGCGCATCCAGACCCTCCACTCCCTCAAATTGTAGACGCGCGATGGCTTGGCCGGCCTCTTTGGGCGATGTGAATCCGAGACTTTGCAGCAGGGTATGCCCCTTGGCATCGACCATTTTGAAATAAAACTGGCCATCTTTTTCACGGTACTGCTTGAAACTGGGCAGAGCCAATTTTTCCTGCGCGGGGCGTTCTGACTGTGTGGCCAGGCCCAGGGCGCGCAAACCCACGGCGTGGCGCAACTCGCGGATGAAGGGCGTGGCCAGTTGGCGGGCTTTTTCGGCACCCGCCAGCAGGAGCTGGTCCATCTGGGCGGGGTTGTTGATCAGGGCCTGGTAATGCGCGCGCATGGGGGCGATTTCGCGGTCGATGCGCTCGAACAGCATTTGCTTGGCATCCCCCCAAGCCACACCGTCGGCATAGGCCTGGGCCATGGCAGCGGTTTCCTCGGTGCTGGCAAAGGCCTGGTAAATCTGGAACAGGGCCGAGCCCTCGGTGGACTTGGGTTCGCCGGGGGCTTTGGAGTCGGTCACGATGCCCGCGATGTGCTTGCGCAAGCTTGCGGCAGGCGCAAACAGCGGGATGGTGTTGTCGTAGCTTTTGCTCATCTTGCGACCGTCCAGACCGGGCAGCAGGGCCACCGATTCTTCGATCACGGCTTCGGGCAAGACAAAGTGCTCGCCGTACAAATGGTTGAAGCTCGACGCCATGTCGCGGGCCATCTCGATGTGCTGGATCTGGTCGCGGCCCACAGGGACTTTGTGGGCCTTGAACATCAGGATGTCTGCGCCCATGAGCACCGGGTACATGAACAGGCCGGCGCTCACATCGCTGTCAGGGTCGTGGCCCGCCTGGTTGTTTTTGTCCACAGCCGCTTTGTAGGCGTGGGCGCGGTTGAGCACCCCCTTGCCGGTCACGCAGGTCAGAAGCCAGGTCAGCTCCGGAATTTCAGGGATGTCGGACTGTCGGTAGAAGGTGACTTTGTCCGGGTCCAGGCCTGAGGCGATCCAACTGGCAGCGATCTCGAGCGTGGAGCGCTGGATGCGGGCAGGCTCATCGCACTTGATGAGTGCGTGGTAGTCGGCCAGAAAATAAAACGCATCGGTTTGTGGCGAGCGGCTCGCTTGTACCGCGGGCCGTATGGCCCCCACATAGTTGCCCAGATGGGGGGTGCCGGTGGTGGTGATGCCGGTGAGAACGCGGGTGCGGGACGTGGAGATCATGAGAAGCGTGTCAACAAAATGATGAAATCAGCGGATCCAGGCGGCCAGGGGGCTGAGGGTGAGTTTCAGGAAGTCAAAGGTCACGCCCATCAGGGGCTGCATCCACCAAGCGCTGATGAGCCCGGTCAGCACCAGGGCCATGACGATGAAAAAGCCCCAAGGTTCGATGCGCGACACCAGGACAGCCTGCCGCCAGGGCAGCAGGCCGACCAGGATACGGCCACCGTCCAGAGGGGGCAAGGGAAACAGGTTGAAAGCAAACATGACCACATTGGTCAGCATGCCGGCTTTGCACATTTCAAGAAAAAACCGCTCGGTGACGCCACTGCCAGCCAACACATACAGCAGCACGCCCCATAGCAAGGCCTGCACCAGATTGGACCCCGGCCCGGCCAGCGCAACCCAGACCATGTCCCGTTTCGGGTGCCGCAGTTGGTCAAAGCGCACAGGGACCGGCTTGGCGTAGCCAAACAAAAAGGCACCGCTGGTGCTGAAGTACAGCAGCAGGGGCAACAAGACGGTGCCCACCAGGTCGATGTGGGGAAGGGGGTTGAGTGTGACGCGCCCCATCATGGCGGCGGTATGGTCTCCCAGACGCTGCGCCGCATAACCATGCGCCGCTTCATGCAGCGTGATCGCAAAGACCACCGGCAGGGCATAGATCAGGACGGTTTGGATGAGTTCGGACATGTTCACCCTGCGATTGTCTCAGACCCGTCTGTGCGCCGGCGCCAACGGGCCCTGCAACCGTCCAAAGCTTGGGCAGGGCACCCGGTGCCCAGCGCGGTCAGCCGTTGACGGGCAAATACCGCTGCACCAGCAACGACCAGAAGGCCGAGCCAATCGCCACGTTGTGGTCATTGAAGTCGTAGCCCGGGTTGTGCACCATGCAGGCGCCGTGGCCGCCACCTTCGCCATCGCCATTGCCGATCAACAGGTAGCAGCCCGGCACTTGTTCCAGAAAAAAGGCAAAGTCCTCGCTGCCCGTCAGGGCCTTGCCCTGGCGAGTGACGCGGTCGGGCCCGACCAGTTCCTCGGCAACATCGCGGGCGAAGTCGGTTTCAAGCCGATGGTTGACCAGCACGGGGTAGCCGCGCTGGTAGTCGACCTTGGCCCGCACACCGTAGCTTTGCGCTTGAGCCTGCGCCAGTTCAGTGATGCGTTGTTCCAGCAATGCACGCACTGGCGGGTTGAGTGCACGCACACTCAGGTGCAGGGTGGCACTTTGCGGGATCACGTTGTTGGCGACACCCGCATGGAAGGCGCCGACCGTGATGACCGCCGTTTCCTGCGGGTCCACGTTGCGCGACACAATGCTTTGCAGGCCCAGCACGATGGCCGAAGCCGCCACCACCGGATCGGCGGCCTGATGCGGCATGGCCCCGTGACCACCACGGCCATCGATGGTGATGGTCACGTAATCGGACGAGGCCATCATCGGACCCTCGCGCAGCACCAGATGCCCTTGTGGGTGGCCAGGCATGTTGTGCATGGCAAATACCGCATCACAGGGAAACTGCCTGAACAGGCCGTCTTCCATCATCTTGCGGGCGCCGCCAAGACCTTCCTCTGCGGGCTGGAAGATCAGGTTGAGCGTGCCGGAAAACGGCACATGCGTGGCGATGTGCTTGGCGGCAGCCAGCAGCATCGCGGTGTGACCGTCATGGCCGCAGGCATGCATGATGCCGACGTTGCAGCTCGCATACGGCAGGCCGGTGGCCTCCTCGATGGGCAGCGCGTCCATGTCGGCGCGCAGGCCCAGCGTTTGGCCACCATCGCCACGCCGCAGTTGCCCGACCACGCCGGTGCCACCGAGTCCGCGTGTGACCGCATAGCCGAATGATTCAAGTTGTCCGGCCACCAAGTCGCTGGTGCGGTGCTCCTTGTAGCCCATCTCCGGGTGGCGGTGGATGTCCCGCCGCACGGCGATGAATTCATCGGCCTGCTGACCCAGGGTTTGCAGCAGATCACGGGCAAAAGCTTCGCGGGGTGCGTTCATGGGCCGTCCTTGCGCCGGTCGTTATTCGGGCTGCAGATTGATCGACTTGGCAATGCCGCGGTAGCGCTCGATTTCGCTTTGGTAGATGCGCGCCAGTTCAGCGGGCGTGCGTGCGGGCAGCACCACGTTGCCGCTGCCTTCCAGGGCCTTGCGGGTTTCAGGCATTTCTGCCGAGGCATAGAAGGCCTTGTTCAGTGCGGCGACGATGTGGTCGGGGGTGTTCCTGTGGACCTGGATACCGGCCCAAATGTCAAACTCCATGCCTTCCAGGCCCTTCATGGCGGCCATGGCCGGGAATTGCTTGAACAGGGCATGCGGCGTTTTGGAGGTCACGGCCAGGCCCTGGATCTTGCCGTCGATGAGGGTCGCGGGGATGGAGCCTGCCATGGGCAGGAAGGCCATGTCGATCTGGCCAGCCATCAGATCGGTCAGCAAGGGTGCGATGCCTTTGTAGGGCACATGCAGCAGCTGGACCTTGGTCAGCTGCGAGAACCTCTCGCCCACCAGGTGGTAGAGAGAACCCGGGCCAACGCTGCCGTAGCTCAGCGGCTTGTCAGCACTTCTGCGGGCCAGGGCCAGCAGCTCGTCCACGGTCTTGACGTTGAGCGTGTTGCGGACAGCCAAAATGGTGTTGGTGGTGGCAAATTGCGCGACCAGCTTGAAATCTTCGGACTTGTACTTCACGCCCTGAATGGCCATGGGGGCGAGCACCAGCTCCATCGGGCTGCCCAGGCTCACGGTGTAGCCGTCGGCCGGGGCATTGACCAGTTTGCTCAGGCCGATCGAGCCACCGGCACCGCCGATGTTCTCGATGATGATGGGCTGTTGGCCCAGTTTGGTGGCCGCCTCGGGCTGGACTTTGCGGGCAAAAAAGTCCGACGGGCCGCCCGCTGGGTAGGGCACGATCAGGCTGATGGCCTTGGCGGGGTAGTTCTGCGCCACGGCAGGGCCGAAGGCGCTCGCGGCCACCAACAGGCCGCCAAACAGGGTCTTGATGTTCATGGTGTCTCCTTTGGGGTAGAAATTCGGCATGGCCTGAGTGACCACGGACGGATCGTATGAATTCCAAATATATGTGTCCAATGACTTATTTTTCTGATTTTCATTCGTAAAATGAATACATGAACCTCAGGCACCTCGAACATTGGCTGGTTCTGGCCGACACGGGCTCCTTCAGCCGTGCGGCAGAAAAGCTGCACATCACCCAGTCGGCCCTGAGCCGAAGCATCCGGGCGCTCGAAGAAGACCTGGGCGGGCCGCTGGTGGACCGTGTGGGCAAAAAAAACGAACTCACCCCCATGGGACGGTCCGTGCTGGAGCGAGCGCGGCGCATCGTGCACGAAGCCCAGGAACTCAAGCAGGGCGCCACCTTGCTCCAGCAGGGTGGTCTGGGCAAATTGCGGGTGGGTCTGGGCTCGGGCCCTGGGGTGATGCTGATGACCCCTTGGTTGATGTACATGGCCGAGCACCATCCCACCGTGCAGGTGACCGTCTCGCGCGGCTCCACCGAGTTGCAACTGACCCAGTTGCGTGAGAGGCAACTCGATGCCCTGGTGGTGGACGTGCGGCGTGTGGAGGCGGCCCCCGACCTGAAGATCGAGCATGTGGTGGAGATGCGGGCCGGCTTCGTCTGTCGCCGCGAGCACCCCGTGCACCAAGCGCATCCCAACGGCGTGCCCTTTGAGGCCCTGCTGGCTTATCCGATGGCCTCCATCCCCTTGTCCCAGGAGGTCGGACGCCTGCTGGTGGACCACTACGGCCCCAGGGCCAACCCGGTGCAGATGACCACCTTGCAATGCGAAGACATCGCCAGCCTGATCGAGGTGGTGCGTCAGACCGATGCGGTTTATCTGGGCATCGTTGGCGCAGCCCGGCAGGAATTGGTTCAGGGTACTCTGGTGGAGTTGGCCATGCGTGTGCCGCTTCGAGCCCATGCCCGTTTGGCCCTCATCACGCTGGCGGGGCGCACCGAATTGCCGGTGATGTCTGTTTTCAGGGCCTTTGTCCAGAAGCAATTGGCCGATTGATGAACAGCGGGAGGCGCGATGCATGAAATGTGGCTGCCGCTGGGCATTGTTTTGCTGGGGTACACCGTCCTTGGTTTGACCGGCTTTGGCTCTGCCCTGGTGGTGGTGCCCCTGTTGGCCTGGAAGTGGCCATTGCCCGAAGTGGTGGCGCTGACTTTGCTGCTGGATGTGCCGGCCTCGACCTTTCACAGCGGCCTGAACTGGCGACGGGTGAAGTGGGCAGAGCTGCGCCGCTTATTGCCCGGCATGGTGCTGGGCACCTTGGCGGGTTTATGGCTTTTGCAGCACATGAGCAGCCGCTGGCCTTTGCTGTTGTTGGGTGTCTATGTGGCCGCGGTGGGCGTGAATGCCTTGCGCCCCAGAGCCACGCCACCGCAACCCCTGGCGACCGCATGGGCCTGGCCCGCAGGCGTGGCCATCGGCCTCGTAGAAATGCTGTTTGGCACGGCCGGTCCGGTGGTGGTGGCGTGGCTCGGTCGGCGCCTGTCGGATGTGCAAGACATGCGGGCCAGCACCCCCCTGGTGATCACGGTGGCGGCTGCGACGGTGCTGCTGGGCATGGCATGGGAGGGACGCCTGTCCGATGACTTGATTTGGCAACGCTGGAGCGTGCTGATCGCCGCGGCGCTGGGCGGGGTGTGGTTGGGTCACCGCGTTGCGCACCGTGTTCCCGCCGCGCGGTTGCGACACATCATCTGCGGCTTGCTGGTGGTCAGCGGTGTGATGCTGGCGCTGGGGGCCTGGCGATAAGGTGTGCACAGAAAAAAGGGGAGCCCTTGGCCCCCCTTGGTCGCAGACTGCCGGCGTTTTACATCAACAGATGTTCGCCAGCGTTGTCGCCGCCCAAGATCACGTAGTTCACTTTGCGGATGTCCATCAGTTTGGTGCCGCCTGCATAACTGATCGAGCTTTGCACGTCCTGCTCCATCTCGATGAGGGTGTTGGCCAACTTGCCCTTGATCGGCTCCAGGATGCGCTTGCCCTCCACGTGCTTGTACTCGCCCTTGTTGAAGTCGGAGGCCGAGCCGTAGTATTCCTTGAACAAGGCGCCATCAACCTCCACGGTCTTGCCGGGCGACTCTTCGTGGCCGGCAAACAGCGAACCGATCATGACCATGCTGGCGCCAAAGCGGATGCTTTTGGCGATGTCCCCGTGGCTGCGGATGCCGCCGTCGGCAATGATGGGTTTGGTCGCCACGCGGGCGCACCACTTGAGGGCCGACAACTGCCAGCCGCCTGTGCCAAAACCGGTCTTGAGCTTGGTGATGCAGACCTTGCCGGGACCGACGCCCACCTTGGTGGCATCGGCACCCCAGTTTTCCAGGTCGATCACGGCTTCGGGCGTGGCCACATTGCCTGCGATCACGAAGCTGGCGGGCAGCCTGGCCTTGATGTAGCCAATCATGTCACGCACGCTGTCGGCATGGCCATGGGCGATGTCGATGGTGATGTATTCGGGCACCAGGCCTTCGGCGGCCAGCTGGTCCACCGTGGCGCGGTCGGGGGCCTTCACCCCCAGCGAGATCGAGGCGTAAACGCCCTTGGCATGCATGTCACGGACCAGCTTGACGTTGTCGATGTCAAAGCGGTGCATCACGTAGAAATAACCGTTTTGGGCCATCCACACACAAATGGATTCGTCCACCACGGTTTTCATGTTGGCGGGCACCACCGGCAGGCGGAAAGTGCGGCTGCCCAAGGTGACCCCCGCATCGCACTCAGAACGGCTTTCCACACGGCACTTGCGTGGCAGCAGCAGGATGTTGTCGTAATCAAAAATTTCCATGAAAAAACCAAGCTCCAGAAGAGGATTCGTTGAAAGAACGAGTGAGCGCTTGGCCTGGCCGGTTTTTGGGCCCCTGGGTGCGAACCCATTGCAGGTTCAGGGACAAAAAACCGGGCGCAAGAATCTTGGGCCCGGTAGCTGATTCTACCCGTGTTCCAAGCGCCCATGAACCGTGCTCGCGATTCGAATTCAGCCAGGAGGCACTGTGGACGTGGGCAAGGTCGGTTTGGTGGCCAGCATGAACGCCAGGGAACCCAGGGCTGCCAGCAGGGCCAGCAGGCTGAAGCCCAGTTGGTAATCGCCCGTCAGGTCGGCCAGCACCCCGGCGATCATGGGCCCGGCAATTTGCCCCAGCGCAATGATGGCTGCCGACAGCCCCAGGATGAGACCGATGGCATTGCGCCCAAAATAATCGGCTCGGATGGCTTGCATGAAGGGACCGCGCAGGCCCCAGGCCACGCCATGAAACAGCCCGAACGCCACCAGCATGGCCATGTGGTTGGCGAAGGTCAGACACAGCATGCCAATGCCGTGGGCCAGCATGCACAGGGCGGCCACCTTTCTTTTGTCGAACCAGTCGCCCATGCCGGCGCCCATCAGCACGCCGGCCAGTTGGGCAAAGGTCATGATCAGGATCACCCAGCTGGCGGTGGTGACCGAATAGCCCAGGCCTTCTTTCATGTGGGTGATGGCGTGCACGTTCACGGCCGACACCACCAGCAAGGCCAGGCCGTGGCCGATGGCCAGCATCCAGAAGGCGCGGGTGCGCAGCGCTTGCGCCACGGTGAATTCGATCTGCACCTGGGGCGCTGGGCGGCCTTGGGCCAGCTCGGCGGCAGCTTGCGCCGGGTGAATGCCGTCCACGTGTTCGCCATGGTCCTCAGGTCGGCGGCGGATGATGCTGGCCATGGGCAAGCCGGTCAGCAAAACCAGCAGGCCCGAACCTGCGGCTGTGGCCCGCCATCCCCACACCTGGATGGACCAGGCCATCAGCGGCACCGCCAATCCACCCATGGCCAGGCCCAGACTCATGATGGACAAGGCGCGCGCGCGGAACTTCTCAAACCACTGCACCAGCGCCACCGACAGCGGAAAGTAGCCGCCCAAACTGGCACCGATGGCCATCAGGATGGCGCTGGCGTAGAAGGTGCCGACACTGTCGACCTGGCTGAGCAGCAGCAAGCCGGCCGCAAACAGCACCATCCCCCAGCGGATCATTTTTTGCGGTCCCACCCGGTCCATCACCCAGCCCAGCACCGGGCCGACGATGGCCGCTTCGACCGATTGCAGGGCCGCAGCGCCCGACAAGGTGGTTTTGCTCCAGCCCATCTCGTCCGACAACACGGCGATGTAAAGCCCCAGCGCCTGCGTAAGAAATGCGGCCAGCAAAAACTGGATCCCGCAAGCCGCGCCCACCATGCGCCAGCCGTAAAAAGACTTCACTTTTCAGCCCTTTTGAACAAGCCGGCCCGGCTTCGCCCTGGCTTGCGGCGTGGCGGCGGGTGACCGGTGTCAGGCATCATGGGAACGTCGGGCTGGGGCGTGAAGGTTGGTTGACATGGTGGCACGGCGGGCCCCTTTCAGCTGTCCCGAAGTCGACGAAACACGGTCCAGGCGCCCCATCCTCATACCCCGTCCTGATCGGGGGGCAGTGGCCATGCGAACTTCCTACAATCTCCCCATGCAGTCTGACACCCCACCGAACACATCCTCTCCCATGCTCGCTCAGCTCAATGCGGAGCAGCACCGGGCGGTGGCCCTGCCTGCGGCTCATGCACTGATATTGGCGGGCGCAGGTTCTGGGAAAACCCGCGTGTTGACCACCCGCATCGCTTGGTTGCTGCAAACTTCCCAAGTGTCGCCTGCAGGCATTTTGGCGGTGACCTTCACCAACAAGGCCGCCAAGGAAATGAAGCTGCGCCTGCAGTCCCTGCTGCCAGTGAACGTGAACGCCATGTGGATCGGCACTTTTCATGGCCTGTGCAACCGCTTTTTGCGCGCGCATCACCAGTTGGCGGGCTTGCCGCAGACCTTCCAGATCCTGGACACGCAAGACCAGTTGTCGGCGATCAAGCGGCTGTGCAAGCAGTTCAACGTGGACGAAGACCGGTTTGCGCCCAAGTCTTTGCAGTATTTCGTGGCCGGGTGCAAGGAAGACGGCCAGCGCCCGGGCGATGTGCCGGTGCGCGACGACGACACCCGCCGCAAGGTGGAGCTGTACCAGCTGTACGAAGAGCAGTGCCAGCGCGAGGGCGTGGTCGATTTTGGCGAGCTGATGCTGCGCTCATACGAATTGCTGCGTGACAACCCGCATGTGCGTGAGCATTACCGCAGGCGCTTTCGCCACGTGCTGGTGGACGAGTTCCAGGACACCAACAAATTGCAATATGCCTGGCTCAAGCTGCTGGTGGGATTGCCGGGAGAGGGCAGCGAGGGCGCCATCCTGGCCGTCGGCGACGACGACCAGAGCATCTATGCCTTTCGCGGTGCCCGCGTGGGCAACATGGCCGATTTCGTGCGTGAGTTTCAGGTGCATCATCAAATCAAGCTCGAGCAAAACTACCGCAGCTACAGCAATATCCTCGACTCGGCCAACCACCTGATCAGCCACAACAAGACCCGCCTGGGCAAAACCCTGCGCACGACCCAAGGCGCAGGCGAGCCGGTGCGGGTGGTGGAGTCGCCGTCCGACTTTGCCGAGGCGCAGTGGCTGGTCGACGAGTTGCGCAACCTGGTCAAGCACGACGGCTTCGAGCGCAAGGAAATCGCACTGCTGTACCGCAGCAACGCGCAAAGTCGGGTGCTCGAGACGGCCTTGTTCAATGCCGGTTTCCCGTACCGGGTGTACGGGGGGCTGCGCTTTTTTGAACGGGCCGAGATCAAGCACGCGCTGGCTTACCTGCGCCTGATGGAGAACCCCAACGACGACACCAGTTTTTTGCGGGTGGTCAACTTTCCGCCGCGGGGCATTGGGGCACGCAGCATCGAGCTGCTGCAGGATGCGGCCCGCGCCGCGGGCTGCTCTTTGCACGACGCCGTCAGCGCCACCACTGGCAAGGCCGGGGCCAATCTGGCGGCTTTTGTGGCCATGGTCGATGTGTTGCGCGAACAGACCGAGGGCCTGACATTGCGCGAGATCATTGACCTGGTGCTGGACAAGACGGGGCTGGTGAACCACTACCGCACCGAAAAGGAAGGCGCGGACCGGGTGGAGAACCTGGAAGAACTGGTCAACGCTGCCGAAAGTTTTGTCACGCAAGAGGGCTTTGGTCGCAGCGCGGTGGCCCTGCCGCAGGGCGCCACAGCGCTGACACAAAGCCCGGCCAGCCAGGGTTTGACGGCCACACCTGAGCCGGGCCTTGGCCCGACCGATGAATTCAGCGACGACGGCGTGACCATGAGCCCCTTGGCCGCCTTCCTGACGCATGCTTCGCTGGAAGCGGGCGACAACCAGGCGCAAGCCGGAGAAGACGCGGTGCAACTGATGACCGTGCACGCCAGCAAGGGGCTGGAGTTCGATGCGGTGTTCATCACCGGCCTCGAAGAGGGCCTGTTTCCGCATGAAAACGCCATGAACGATTTTGATGGCCTGGAGGAAGAGCGCCGCTTGATGTACGTGGCCATCACACGTGCGCGCAAGCGCTTGTACCTGAGCCATTCGCAAACCCGCATGCTGCACGGCCAGACCCGCTACAACCTGAAAAGCCGTTTCCTGGACGAGCTGCCCGAGGCATGTCTGAAGTGGGTCACGCCCAAAAATGGCGGATTTTCCAACCTGGGCAGCACAGGCGCCGGCGGCTCGGGCGCATCAGCGGGATGGCCGCAAACCCCGGCCTTCAATCGCCATGCGCGTCCGGCTTGGGGGCAGAGCAGCCTGAGCACCGAAACCTATAAGAGCCCGCCACTGCCGGTGCAAAAAACCGAGCCTGAGCACGGCGTCAGCGTCGGTAAAACCGTTTTCCATAACAAGTTTGGTGAGGGCAAAGTCCTCGCTGTGGAAGGTGTGGGGACCGACGCCCGCGCCCAGGTCAATTTTCCTCGCCACGGCATCAAATGGCTGGCGCTGAGCGTGGCCAAACTCACCGTGGTACAAGCCTGATTTTTTTTGAAAGTGCCCATGAAAATCACCCAGAACACCGTCGTCACCATGCAGTACAAGGTGACCAACGCCCAAGGCCAACTGCTCGACAAGGCGCAAGAACCCACGTCCTATCTTCATGGCGGTTACGACAACACCTTGCCCAAGATCGAACAAGCGCTGGAGGGACAGGAGCAGGGATTTGCCACCACATTGAAGCTCGCTCCTGCCGATGCCTTTGGCGAACGCGATGAGAGCCTCCTGCAGACCATTCCCAAGCGTGAATTTCCCCCAGGGGTCAAGGTGGGCGGTCAGCTGCGTGGACGCACGGCCGATGGCCGTGAGCAGGTTTTCAATGTGATGAAAATTAAGGGCGACCAGGTCATGCTGGATGGCAACCATCCATGGGCGGGTCAACACCTCATCCTCTCACTCAAGGTGCTGGAGGTCCGTGCCGCTTCTGCCGAGGAAGTGACGCACCGCCACGCGCATGGTGCGCATGGGCATCAGCACTGATCAAGGCTCGGGCTGGGGCGGCGCGGCTTGTTCGTCGTAGACATCGGTCGAGAAACAGTCGCGCACAGAATAGAGCATGGACGTGAAGAACATGGCCGCCACCATCAGTGCCATCGGCAGGAACGCCGAGGTCATCAATTGGGGATTGCCCATCAAACTGGCGATGAGCAAGGCCAGAACGCCTGTGGCCATGAAAATCATGCCCCAGGCCAGCACATAAACTGCAAACGCCTTGAGATTGCGCCAGCAGGCCACGAAGCTGAAAAACAGGCTTTTGACCGCGGGCATGCCGTACCAGTGCACCAGCGCAGGCGCATGCCAGAACATCATGGACAGTGGGATGTAAAACAGCATCGATACCCACAAGGCCGTCTGGAATGCGTCGGCGCTGACCACCTCCGGCGTCATTTGGGCGCCGCCAAAGTACACCTTGGCAAAGGTCCCGCCGTCGGCCAGCGTGGAGATCAGCATCACCGCCAGAAAAATCACGGCATACAAGCCGCCCAGATGGAGCATGGTTTTGCGGTGGGGTCCGGCCTTGAAAGCCACAAACAGCACGCCAGGCATGGGGAACTTGCCCTCCGAAGCGGTTTGGGTGGCGGCCATCATGCCCAGCGTGAGCCCGGGCAACACGATGAGGGCCAAAGCGCTGCCGACAAAGGGGACGATCGAGACGATCGACACCGTGATCATGAACAGGAAGAACAAGCCCGACAGGGCCAGTGGCTGACGCCAGAAAGTGCGCATGCCCTGCTTGGCCCATTTGAAGCCTGCGCTGGCGGGAACGATTTGCAGATTCATGGTGCTCAGTGGATGGCAGACAAGGAAACAGGGTGGTGGATGCGGTCCTGCAACACGCGTTCGAAATGGGTCGGGTCGTGCGGGGTGAGCATGGCCGCTTCTCGGGGCAGATGGTAGTCCCAGAGTCTGGAAATCCAGAAACGCAGTGCACCGGCACGCAAAACGGCGGGGAGCAAATCGCGCTCGGCCGCCGTCAAGGGGCGAACCTGTTGGTAAGCCTTGAGCATGGCTTGGGCGCGTTCCTGGTGGTGCACGCCAGTGGGCAGGTCAATGCACCAGTCGTTCAGGCACACGGCCAGATCGAACAGCCAGGTGTCGACACCGGCAAAGTAAAAATCAAAAAACCCCGTCAGTTGCTCGCCGTCGAACATCACGTTGTCGCGGAACAGGTCGGCATGCACCGGGCCCCGGGGCAGCGCGGCGTAAGCGGCGCTGGCCGCCACATGGTTCTGGTAGGCCAGTTCGCTGCGCAGCAGGTCGGCTTGGGCGCTGTCCAGGTGCGGCAGCACCACGGGCATGGTTTCGTTCCACCAGGGCAGACCGCGCAGGTTGGGCTGCTGGCGGTTGTAGTCGGCGCCGGCCAGATGCATGCGCGCCAGCATCTCGCCCACGGCGGCGCAGTGCACGGTCTGCGGCTGCAGCTGGCTTTTGCCGGCCAGTTTGTTGACCACGGCCGCCGGTTTGCCGTTCAGGGTGTGCAGCACGTCGCCATCGCGGTTGGCCGCCGGGTCGGGCACTGGGATGCCGTGCCCGGCCAGGTGTTTCATCAGCAGCAGGTAAAAGGGCAGTTGTTCGTGCGTGAGGCGCTCGAACAAGGTGAGCACAAACTCACCTTGGGTCGTCGTGGCGAAGTAGTTGGTGTTTTCAATGCCGCCCTCGATGCCGCGCAATGCGGTGAGCTGGCCCAGGTTCAAGGCCTGCATCAGGTCGTCGGCCTGGGCTTCAGTGACTTCGGTGTATACCGCCATGGTTGCAATCGGTGGCCTCTTGTCTGGCCGCAAGGTGGATGAATGCGGTGATTGTAGGCGGGGGCATGGCCGGTCTGACGTCTGCGGTCCATGGTGCGCGTGGTCAGTTATCCTGCTTCGTGTCTACCGCGTACAGGAGTGACCCATGTCAGACAGCCCAGCCGACAGCCAGTCCGAGCGAACCGTTCGCTTGCACCGTGTGCTGAAAACCTCGCCTGAGAAGGTGTACAGCGCTTTTCTGGATGCCGATGCCCTGGCCAAATGGCTACCGCCTTATGGTTTCACCTGCAAGGTGCACCACATGGCACCAAGGGTGGGCGGCACTTTCCGCCTGTCGTTTTGCAATTTTTCGACGGGCATCGGCCATGCATTTGGCGGTGAGTACCTGGAGTTGGTTCCCAACGCGCTGATCCGCTATACAGACCAGTTCGATGACCCGAACCTGCCGGGGGTGATCGAAGTCACGGTGAGCCTCAAGCCTGTGCTGTGCGGCACCGAGCTCACCATCGTGCAGTCAGGCATTCCGGATGTGATTCCGCTGGAGATGTGTTACCTCGGCTGGCAGGAATCGCTGGCGCAATTGGTCCATTTGGTGGAGCCTGAAATTCCTGGTTGACCGGGCCGGTCAGCCCGGGTGTGGCCGTGCACAATGCGGGGATGAGTGAAAACACCCCAGAAACCGCCTCCGTCAATGCCCAGTCCGTCACAACACCCAGCTTGCTGCTGGTCGACGGCTCCAGTTACCTGTACCGCGCCTTCCACGCCATGCCCGACCTGCGGGCCGTGCCGGGTGACCCGACAAGCCCCGCCACCGGGGCGATCCGGGGCATGATCAACATGATGGAGCGGCTGCGCAAGGACGTGCCGGCCACCTACGCCGCCTGCGTGTTCGACGCCAAGGGCCCGACCTTTCGCGACGAGATGTACCCCGAGTACAAGGCCAACCGCAGCCCCATGCCCGACGATTTGCGCGCACAAATCGAGCCGATCCACGAACTGGTGCGCCTGATGGGCTGGACGGTGCTGGACGTGCCGGGGGTGGAGGCCGACGACGTGATCGCCACGTTGGCGCACACCGCCGCGCAGCAAGGCATCGGGGTGACGGTGTCCAGTGGCGACAAGGATTTGAGCCAGTTGGTGAACCCGCACATCACCATCATCGACACCATGAACGGCAAGGTGCGCGATGTGGCGGGCGTGACCGAAGAGTTTGGCGTGCCGCCCTCGCTCATGATCGACTACCAGACCCTGGTGGGCGACCCGGTGGACAACGTGCCCGGCGTGCACAAGGTTGGCCCCAAGACCGCGGCCAAGTGGCTGCTCGAATACGGCTCGCTCGACAAGCTGATGGCGCACGCCGATGAGATCAAGGGCGTGGCCGGCGAGAACCTGCGCCAGGCGGTGGACTGGTTGCCCAAAGGCCGGGCCCTGGTGACCATGAAAACCGATTGCGACCTGAACGCCTGGGTGCCCGGCTTGCCCGCGCTGGACGGCTTGCACCTGCACGCGCCCGACAAGGACAAGTTGCTGAATTTTTACCAAACCTATGGCTTTCGGGGTCTGGTGCAGTCGCTCGGCGGCGCCATGCCAGCGCCCGCGCCCAAGGCCAAAACCGCCCCGCCCAAAGACACCGGCATGGGCGACCTGTTTGGCGAGCCTGCGGCCGATGCGCCTGCGGGCTTGCCCGAATTGGACAGCACCGCCAGCGCCGTCCAAGGTGACTTGCAATACGACACGGTGCTCGACTGGGCGCTGTTGGACCAATGGCTGGAGCGCATCGCGCAAGCCCCGCTCACCGCCATCGACACCGAAACCACCTCGCTGGACGCCATGCGCGCCGAGATCGTGGGCATCTCGCTGAGTGTGAAAGCGGGTGAGGCGGCCTACATCCCGCTGGCCCACAGCGGCCCCGGGGCCCCCGAACAACTGCCCCTGGCCGAGGTGCTGGCCAAGCTCAAGCCCTGGCTGGAAAACCCGGCCCACCCCAAGCTGGGCCAGAACATCAAATACGACCGCCATGTGTTCGCCAACCACGGCATCGAGGTGCAGGGCTATGCCCACGACACCATGCTGCAAAGCTATGTGCTGGAGGTGCACAAGCCGCATGGCCTCAGCAGCCTGGCCGAGCGCCATGTGGGCCGCCGGGGCGTGAGTTACGAAGACCTGTGCGGCAAGGGCGCGCACCAGATCCCATTTGCCCAGGTGGAGGTCGACAAGGCCGCGCATTACGCTTGTGAGGACGCCGACCAGTGCCTGGACGTGCACCTGGCGCTGTGGCCGCAAATTGAGGCGCATGCGGGCCTGAAGTTCGTCTACGACCTGGAGATCCAGACCAGCGAGGCGCTGTACCGCATCGAGCGCAACGGTGTGCTGATCGACGCGCCCACGCTGGCCGCGCAAAGCCAGGCGCTGGGCGAGCGCATCGTGCAGCTCGAGACCGAGGCCTACGAGATCGCTGGCCAGCCCTTCAACCTCTCCAGCCCCAAGCAGTTGGGTGAGATCTTTTTCGACAAGCTGGGCCTGCCCGTGGTCAAGAAGACCGCCACCGGCGCGCGCAGTACCGACGAAGAGGTGCTGGAAAAACTGGCCGAAGACTTTCCGCTGCCTGCCCGCATCCTGGAGCACCGCAGCCTCTCCAAGCTCAAGGGCACCTACACCGACAAGCTGGCCCAGCTGGCCTTGCCACGCACCGGACGGGTGCACACCCACTACGCGCAGGCGGTGGCGGTCACCGGGCGGCTGTCGAGCAACGAGCCCAATTTGCAAAACATCCCGGTGCGCACCGCCGAGGGCCGCAAGGTGCGCGAGGCCTTTGTGGCCCCGCCCGGCTGCGTGATCGCCAGCGCCGACTACAGCCAGATCGAGCTGCGCATCATGGCGCACCTGAGCGATGACGCGGCCTTGCTCAAAGCCTTTCACGAGGGCCTGGACGTGCACAAGGCCACCGCCGCCGAGGTGTTCGGCCTCACGCCCGAGACGGTGAGCAGCGAGCAGCGCCGCTACGCCAAGACGATCAACTTTGGCCTGATTTATGGCATGAGCGCATTTGGCCTGGCCAAGGCGCTGACCATCGACAACACCGCCGCCAAGAACTACATCGCGCGTTATTTCGAGCGCTTTGCAGGCGTCAAGCACTACATGGACGCCACCCGCGAGCAGGCCAAGGCGCTGGGCTATGTCGAGACGGTGTTTGGCCGGCGCCTGATGCTGCCCGAGATCAACAGCCCCAACGGCCCGCGCCGCGCTGGCGCCGAGCGCGCCGCCATCAACGCGCCCATGCAGGGCACGGCGGCCGACCTGATCAAGCTGAGCATGGTGGCGGTGCAACAAGCGCTGGACGAGCAAGGCAAGGCCACCAAGGTCATCATGCAGGTGCACGACGAACTGGTATTCGAGGTGCCCCAGGCTGAAATCGAGTGGGTGCGCACCGAGGTGCCGCGCATCATGGCCGGTGTGGCCGACCTGAAGGTGCCGCTGTTGGCCGAAGTCGGCTTTGGCCCGAACTGGGAGCAGGCGCACTGATGCTGCGCCTTGGCACGTGGTCCAGGGCCTGTGCCAGGCCCATCGCCCACGGGGTGGGCTCCTACAAGGCAGCGCCGACTGACCCCCATCATGCTGGCCCTTCGTCGTGGGAGCCCCCCCTGTGGGCGATGGTTGAACCAAAACCGATCCCCGTAGGAGCCCCCCCCTGTGGGCGATGGTTGAACCAAAACCGATCCCCGTAGGAGCCCACCCCTGTGGGCGATGGTTTGCCGGGTGTGCAACAGGCCCATCGCCCACGGGGTGGGCTCCTACAGGGTTTGAGCCGACTCTGGCCAGGGCGCGTGCTTGTGCATGATGGCCTCGAACCGTGCAGAGCCTTCGAACGCTGCCAACCAGGCGGCCAAGGCGTGCCAAGTCTGCGCCGCAAACCAGCCAGGGTCGGTGTGGGCATATTGCCGCACAAAGGGCGCGATGGCCGCATCGGCCAGGCCCCAATGCCCGCCCGACAGAAAAGGCTGAGCCCGTAGCCGCTCGTCCAGCCGCATCAGCCAGACGGCGGCCAGATCGCGGTCCGCTTGACCGCTGCTCAGGCCCGATCGGTTGGGGTATTTGTAGCGGTCCAGTTGCTGTTTGAAGGGGCCGTCGTTGTGCGCGATCAAAGCCATGGCATCGGCCAGGGCCGCATCCGTGGCGGGCCACCAGGACATCGGGTCATGTTGCTGCAGGGCCCAGCGCATGATGTCCAGGCTCTCGTCCAACACCCGTGCCTCTTGCGGCAGCCACAGCACCGGCACGGTGCCCTTGGGCGAGAGGGCCAGCATGTGGGCGGGTTTGTTTTTCAGCACCACTTCGCGGTGCGCATGGACCACACCGCTGGCGTGCAAGGCCAGCCTGGCCCGCATGGCATAGGGGCAGCGGCGGAAAGAATACAAAACAGGCAAGGGCGTGTCGGGCATGGCGGCAGTTTAATGGGCCCCGATGGGCGGACAGAGGGGGCCTGCTGTGCAAACCGGCAACGACTGTGCCAAGATAACGCCCTTTTGTGCCAAGCCCGAGGAGATGCCCCTTGAACAACAACCTGATTGAAGACACGCAAGCCCTGCTGGGCGGGCACATGGGGGATGCCGTGGCCACCCGCCGCACGGCCCTGAAAGCCGCTTTGGGCGTGGGTTACGCCGCGTCGGCGATGCCGATCATGGCGCAAACGGCCATCAAGACCCCCGCGACGGGCCTGGTCTCGGGCGAGGTGACGATCGATGTGAACGGCTTCAAGATGCCCGCTTACCGCAGTGCCCCTGCGGGCAAGACCGGTTTGCCGGTGGTGCTGGTGATTTCCGAGATTTTCGGAGTCCACGAGTACATCGCCGACGTCGCGCGCCGCCTGGCCCAAGCTGGTTATCTCGCCATAGCCCCCGAGTTGTTTGTGCGCCAGGGCGACCCCAGCGAGTACGGCGAAATCGCCAAATTACAAGCCGAGATCATCTCCAAAGTGCCCGACGCGCAGGTCATGGGCGACCTGGACGCCTGTGTGGCCTGGGCGGCGGCCCATGGGGGCAACACCGACAAGTTGGCCATCACCGGTTTTTGCTGGGGTGGCCGCATCACCTGGCTGTATGCTGCGCACCAGCCCAGGCTCAAGGCGGGCGTGGCCTGGTATGGCCGACTGGTGGGCAACGCCACGGCGCAGACCCCCGCCCACCCCGTGGCTCTGGCGGGCCAACTGAAGGCACCGGTGTTGGGTTTGTATGGCGCCGCCGACACGGGCATCCCCCTTGACACGGTGGATAAGATGAAAGCCGAGTTGGCGGTTGGGCCTGCGGCGGCCAAAGCCAGTGAGTTTGTGGTTTATCCTGAGGCCCCGCACGCCTTTCATGCCGATTACCGGTCCAGTTACCGCAAGCCGGCAGCCGAAGACGGCTGGCAGCGCATGCTGGCCTGGCTCAAACGCCACGGCGTGGCCTGATTTTTGGAATGCAGAGACCGCGCCATGAGGCGTGAGCTCTGAAAAACCGCCCTTCGGGGCGGTTTGTTTTGGGGTGCGAATCACCCCGGGAAACAGAATGATTTTGCTGGCGATTTTGGTGGGGACTCTGGTGGCGGGCATTGGCAGCGTCTGGCTGGCCGCATGGCTGAGCTTTGGCGTGTTGAGTCGATATACCCAGCACATGTTGAGTCTGGCCGCCGGGGCTTTGATGGCCACGTCTTTTCTGCATTTGCTGCCCGAGGCTTTCGAGAGTGAGGCCGGTGCACACGAACTGTTCCTGACCCTGCTGGTGGGGCTGGTCTTTTTCTTTTTGCTCGACAAGGCCCAGCTGTGGCACCACGGGCATGAGCACGGGCACGGCCATGCGCACGGGGACGGGCATGGTCACGGGCATGGTCACGGGCATGGGCACACTCCGCACGCTCAAGCCACTGCGCCTTCGGCACACGCTGAAGCCAGTGCGCCTTCGGCACACGTGCATGGCCAAGGAGAAATGCCCAGAGGGCAATGGGCGGTGCTGGCCGGTGACAGTGTGCATTGCTTTGGCGATGGCATCTTGATTGCTTCGGCCTTCATGGCCGATATGCGTTTGGGCATGATCGCCGCATTGGCTGTGTTGGCCCATGAAATTCCCCACCACATGGGCGATCTGGCGGTGCTGCGTCAAGGCAGCAGCAGCCGCCATGCAGCCATCGTCAAGGTGTCGATGGCCGGGGCCATCACCGCATTGGGCGGCGCTCTGGGTTATGTGCTGGTCGATGCCTTGCGTGACTGGTTGCCATTTTTTCTGGTGGTGGCCAGCAGCAGCTTTGTCTACGTGGCCTTGGCCGACCTGATTCCCCAATTGCAAAAACGACTGTCAGCCCAGGAGACCGTTGCCCAGATCCTGTGGCTGGGGGTGGGCATCGGCATGGTGGTGCTGGTCAGTGCTGTGGCAGGGCACCAGCACTGACGCGGTCAAGCCAGAATGGCGGGCTCAGCCTCGGGCGCAGGGCAAGCCCGGGGTGTTGCACCATTCGCTCCAGCTGCCCGCGTACAAGGCGGTGGGGCCCCATCCCGCCAACTCCATGGCCAGCAGGTTGGGCACAGCCGTCACGCCCGAGCCGCAATGGTGGACCACAGTGCTGACCGCACGACCGGCCAGCACCTGGGTCCATTCGGCTTTGAGCTGATCGGGGCTTTTGAAGCGTCCATCCTCGGTGAAATTCTCTGTATAGGGGCGGTTCAGGGCGCCCGGGATGTGTCCAGCCACCGGGTCCAGCGGTTCGGTTTCACCGCGGTAACGCGCCCCGGCGCGGGCATCGACGATGGTCTGCTCGGGCCGTCCCAAAGCCGACAACACGCCATCGGTCAGCACCAATTGGCGCAGCGGCGCACGCACATCGAACTGTGCTGCTTGGCAGGGTTCGCGCGGTCCTGAGGCCAGCGCACCACCTGCATCCTTCCAGGCCTGCAAGCCGCCATCGAGGACCGCAACCGCGTCATGCCCGAGCCATTTCAGCATCCACCACAAGCGGCCACAGTAGGCGCTTTTGTTGCGGTCGTACACCACGATTTGCATGCCGTTGTGGATGCCCAGGCTGCCCAGCCATTGCGCCACGATCTCGCGCTGCGGCAGAGGGTGGCGACCCCCATTCACCGCAAATTCAGGCTGAAAGGTACTCAGGTCCTTGTTCAGGTGGGCCGGTAAGGCGCCGGCGATGCGTTCGTCCACAAAAAAGCCATCGGCCAGCTCGGGTTTCATCAAATCGAAGCTGCAGTCCAGCACGGCGCAGGCCGCGCCCTGGGCTTGCAGGGCTTGCAGTTCGGCAGGGGTGATGAGCAAAGGGTACATGGCAAGGTTCTCCGTTCAGTGTTCTTCGGCCGGGGGGCGGGGCAATGTGCGGTTGCGCAAGGCGGTGGCGGCGACGCCGCTGGCGATGATCAGGGCCATGCCGGCCCAGCCCAACAGGGGAATCTGGTCGCCAAATAAAAACAATCCATACAGCGCAGCAAACACGATGCCGGAGTATTGCAAATTGGCCACGACCAGGGTCGCACCGCTGGTGTAGGCCTTGGTCATGCACAGTTGGCCCAGAGCGGCCAGCACGCCAATGGGCAGCAGCCACCAGGCGTGCGGCCAGACCCATTCGCTGGGGCCCACCCCCAACATGCCCACGGCACCGGTCAAGGCGGTGCCGATGGAAAAGTAAAGAACGGTTCGGGCCTCGGGTTCGCCCATGCGGCCCAGTGCCGCCACTTGGATGTAGGCCAAGGCCGCGCCCAGACCGGAGAGCAGGCCGATCAACCCGGCAAACAACTGGTTTTGCTCGATGGTGGGCCGCAGGATCATGACCACCCCCACAAAACCGGCAATGACGGTGAGGACGACCGGACCTTGACGGCCCATGTCCTGGACCCGGCCCACCACCAAAGTGCCGCCCAACAAAAAGGCGGCCACCCAGATGCTGCTCATGTAGTTGAGTGTCATCGCGGTGGCCAGGGGCAAATAGGCAATCGCATAAAACCAGGCCGTGAGTGAGAAAACCCCGACAACTGAGCGCCAGACATGCATCATGGGAATGGGTGTGCGCCAGCCCACCCCTTGGCTTCGGCAGATGACGGCCATGAACACGATGCCGATCACGCCCCGGTAGAAAACCAGATCAAAGGTGTGAAAGTGTTCGGAAGCGTATTTGATGCACACACCCATCGTCGCAAAAAACAGCGACGCCAGAATCATCCAGGAGGCTTGCATCCCGGGGCTTCAGAGGGTTTTCATGTGCTGGCGGTACCACTCATGAAAGTGCTGCATGCCATCTTCCATGGGGCTTTGGTAGGGGCCCACCTCGTTGTCGCCACGGGCCAGCAGCACCTTGCGGCCAGCGTCCATGCGTTCGGCAATTTCGTCATCCTCGAGGCAGGTTTCCATGTAGGCCGCCTGCTGGGCTTCGACAAATTCGCGCTCGAAAGCGACGATCTCCTCGGGGTAATAGAACTCGACCATGTTCAGCGTTTTGTCCACGCTGATCGGGTGCAGGGTGGACACCGTCAGCACATGCGGGTACCACTCGACCATGATGTGCGGGTAATAGGTCAGCCAAATGGCACCCCGGTCGGGCAGTTGGCCGTTGCGGTACTTCAGCAACACCTCATGCCACTTTTTGTAAGTGTCCGAACCCGGTTTGCCAAAACCGCCCGACACGCCCACGGTTTGTACCGAGTAGTGCGACTTGAATTCCCAGTTCAGGTCTTCGCAGGTCACGAACTGGCCCAGCCCGGGGTGGAAGGGGCCGACGTGGTAGTCCTCCAGATAGACCTCGATGAAGGTCTTCCAGTTGTAATGGCATGTGTGCAGTTCCACCCGATCCAGGGCAAAGCCTGAAAAATCGAGTTGAGCGCGGGGGCCCATGTCGGCCAGGTCGGCGGCGATGTCGCGGCCGTTGTCTTCAAACAGCAAGCCGTTCCATGCCTGCAACTTGTAGTTGTTCAGGTTCAGGCATGGGTCGTGTGCAAAATGGGGCGCACCCAGCAATTCGCCCGCAGGGGAGTAAGTCCAGCGGTGCAAGGGGCAGACGATGTTGCCGCCCGCGCTGCCTTTTTGCGGGGTGTTGAGGTTGCCACGGCCGTTCAGCATCAAGGCCTGGCGATGCCGGCACACATTGGAGACCAGCTCGACCCCGCCTTGTGCGTTGCGCACCAGGGCGCGGCCCTCGGCCTCGTGGGGCAAGGCATAGTAGTCGCCCGCATGGGGCACGGCCAGTTGGTGCCCCACGTAGCGGGGGCCTTGCCGAAAAAGCGTGTTCAATTCGCGCTGGAACAGCGCCTCATCGAAATAAGTGGAAACTGGTAGTTGGCTTGCGGCCTGCTGCAGTTGAAGACTTAAATCAGACATGGGTGACCTGACCTAGAGACTCCCCCTATGAAGGGGCAGGGACAAAGCGCTGAATCCGAAGAAATCGGCGCAAAAAAATGACAGGGTAACCCTGCCGAAGGACGATCATTCTAACCTTGAGGGGTGGATTTTTTGCAGGGCAGGGCGCGTGTTTTGAAAAATCAGGACTTGTGCCCACCACGGCCAAGGCGTTCACCCCTGTGCAGCTTGTCTTGTAAACTTGACAAAACCAACTGTCAGTCAAAATGTGGCTGAAGACCTAAAATCGGATTTTTTCGCCGGAATCTCCCATGCCCAAGGTTGCCTCCAACGACACCGCCATGACCCCGGTTACGCCACTGCCGACCACCTACGAGGCGGCCCTGTCGGAGCTGGAAACGCTGGTGGGCCAGCTCGAATCGGGGCAAATGCCCCTGGATCAGCTGCTGTCGGGTTACCAGCGTGGCGCTGCTTTGCTCGCTTTTTGCAAAGACCAGCTCAAGGCCGTGGAGGACCAGATTCAGGTGCTCGACGGCGGGCAGCTCAAGCCCTGGGGCGGTGCATGACCGGGGTGAGCCTCCAAGCCTGGATGCAACCGCACCTCCAACGCGTCGAGCAGGCTTTGTCGGCCGGTATCGAGGCCGCCTCGCCCGCCGACCTGGGTCAGGCCATGCGCTACGCCGTACTCGACGGCGGCAAGCGCTTGCGCCCCTTGCTGGTGCTGGCCACGGCCGAGGCTGCGGGTGATGCCGCCAGTGCCCCGGCAGCGCTCAACGCCGCTTGCGCCATCGAGTTGATCCATGCCTATTCGCTGGTGCACGACGACATGCCCTGCATGGACAACGATGTGCTGCGGCGCGGCAAACCCACGGTGCATGTGCAGTTTGGCGAGGCCCAGGCCCTGCTTGCAGGGGACGCCCTGCAGACCCTGGCGTTCGAATTCCTGACCCCGCAAGACGCCAGCGTGCCGGCTGAGGTGCAGGCCGCATGTGTGGGCTTGCTCGCCCGGGCCTCTGGCTACCAGGGCATGGCTGGTGGTCAGGCCATTGACCTGGCCAGCGTTGGACGGCGTCTGAACGAGACGCAGCTGCGCCTGATGCACCGACTCAAAACCGGTGCCCTGCTGTTGTGCAGCGTCCAGATGGGCGCCGCCTGCGTCAGCGGCGTGCCTGTGGCGGTGCAAGCGGCGCTGGCCCGCTTTGGCGAGGCCTTGGGCTTGGCCTTTCAGGTGGTGGATGATGTGCTGGATGTGACGGCCGATTCGGCCACATTGGGCAAAACTGCGGGCAAGGACGTGGCCGCCGACAAACCCACCTACGTGGCTTTGATGGGACTGGACGGGGCCAAAGCCTATGCCGATGTGCTGGCTGCCCAGGCCATGCAGGCGCTGGTGGACAGCGGTCTGCCCGAAGCGCGTCTGGGGGCACTGCGTGGATTGGCTGACATGGTGGTACAAAGAAACCATTGACTTATGACTGAATTGCTTCAAAACATCGATTCGCCTGCCGACCTGCGCCGCTTGTCGCGCCAGGACCTGTCGCGCCTGGCCGATGAGCTGCGCCACGCCGTGCTGGACAACGTGTCCAAAACAGGTGGGCATCTGAGCTCCAATCTGGGCACGGTGGAACTCACGGTGGCCTTGCATCACGTCTTCAACACCCCCGAAGACCGCATCGTCTGGGATGTGGGCCACCAGACTTACCCGCACAAAATTCTGACGGGTCGCCGCGACCGCATGCCCACGCTGCGCCAGTTCGGGGGGTTGTCGGGTTTCCCGCGCCGCGACGAGAGCGAGTACGACACCTTTGGCACGGCCCATTCGTCCACCAGCATTTCGGCGGCCCTGGGCATGGCCGTGGCGGCGCGCCAAAAAGGCGAATCGCGACACTCGATTGCCGTGATCGGCGATGGCGCCATGACCGCCGGCATGGCCTTTGAGGCGCTGAACAACGCGGGCGTTGAGGAATGCAAGTTGCTCGTCATCTTGAACGACAACGACATGTCGATCAGCCCGCCCGTGGGCGCCCTCAACCGCTACTTGGCGCAGCTGATGAGCGGGCGTTTTTATTCGGCGGCCAAGGCCGGGGCCAAAAATGTGCTGAAAAACGCACCACCTTTGTTCGAGCTGGCCAAGCGTCTGGAAGAACACGCCAAAGGCATGGTGGTGCCCGCCACCCTGTTTGAGAAATTCGGCTTCAACTACATCGGCCCGATCGATGGGCACGACCTCGAGTCGCTGATCCCGACGCTGGAGAACATCAAGCACCTGGACGGCCCGCAGTTTTTGCATGTGGTCACCAAAAAAGGCCAGGGCTATGACAAGGCCGAAGCCGACCCGGTGGCCTACCATGGCCCGGGCAAGTTCGACCCGAGTGTGGGCCTGGTGCCTGCAGCCACCCCGGCCAAGACCACCTTTACCCAGGTGTTTGGCCAATGGTTGTGCGACATGGCCGAACAGGACATGCGACTGGTGGGCATCACGCCCGCGATGCGTGAGGGCTCGGGCATGGTGGCTTTCCACCAGCGTTTTCCCAAGCGTTATTACGACGTGGGCATTGCCGAGCAGCACGCAGTGACCTTTGCCGCTGGCATGGCTTGCGAGGGCCTCAAGCCGGTGGTGGCGATTTACTCCACCTTTTTGCAGCGCGGTTATGACCAGCTGATCCACGATGTGGCGCTGCAAAACCTGCCCGTGGTGTTTGCCCTGGACCGTGCCGGCCTGGTGGGGGCCGACGGGGCCACACACGCGGGGGCGTACGACATCGCCTACATCCGCTGCATCCCTAACATGAGCCTGGCGTGCCCTGCCGACGAACGCGAGTGCCGCCAACTGTTGAGCACCGCCTTTGCGCAAAACCACCCGGTGGCGGTGCGTTACCCGCGCGGTGCGGGTGTGGGCACGGTACCGGGTCGGGACCTGGATGCCTTGCCTTTTGGCAAGGGTGAGGTGCGCCGTGAGGGCGAAAAAATCGCCATTCTGGCCTTTGGCACTTTGCTGGCCCCGGCCTTGCAAGCGGCCGAATCACTCAACGCCACCGTGGTCAACATGCGCTGGGTCAAGCCGCTGGATGTCGAATTGCTGGCGCAAATCGCGCACAGCCATGACCGCATCGTCACGGTGGAAGAGGGCTGCGTCATGGGCGGTGCAGGCAGTGCCGTGGCCGAGGCCTTGCAGTCGATGCAGATCTTGCGGCCAGTGTTGCAGCTGGGCTTGCCCGATCAGTTCATCGAGCATGGTGACCCCGTCAAATTGTTGGCGCTGCAGGGGTTGGACGCTGAGGGCATCGAACGCGCCGTGCGGCTGCGCTGGCCGGACTGAGCCGATGTCAGGGCGCACCTGAATGCCATTATTGGTATTCGAGGTATTGCCAAAACCCTTTGAAAATAATGATTTTAAAAAGGGTAAACCCGCACGCCCCGGGGGAATTTGCCTTCCTACAATAAACGCTTCTGATCGTTCCAAAAAACACTGTTGATCGGAATCATTTTTTTCTCAAGGAGTTCTTACATGGATCGTCGTTCCGTCATTAAAAACGCCGGCATTGCTGGCGTTTTGGCTGCTGGCGCTGCACCTGCAGTCCACGCGCAGGCTGCCATCCGCTGGCGCCTTGCCTCCAGCTTCCCCAAGGCCCTGGACACCATCTTCGGTGCCGCCGAGGTGTTTGCTGAAAAGGTCAACGCCATGTCCGGTGGCAAGTTTGTGGTCTCCGTCCACGCGGCCGGCGAACTCATGCCCGCTTTCGGTGTGGTGGACGGCGTCCAGCAAGGCACGGTCGAGGCCGCTCACACAGCGCCTTATTACTTCTTCGGCAAGGACGACACCTTTGCCTTGGGCACGGCCATTCCCTTTGGTTTGAACAGCCGTCAGCTCACCGCCTGGTTCTACGACGGCAACGGCATGAAGCTGTTCCGTGAGTTCTACGACAAGTACAACATCGTGAACTTCCCAGGTGGCAACACGGGCGCCCAGATGGGTGGCTGGTACCGCAAGGAAATCAAGACCTTGGCCGACATCAAGGGCTTGAAGTTCCGCGTTGGCGGTTTCGCGGGCAAGGTCTTGACCCGCATGGGCGCTGTGCCCCAAAACATCCCTGGTGGCGAGATTTACCAGGCCCTGGAAAAAGGCACGATCGACGCCGTCGAATGGGTGGGCCCATACGACGACGAGAAGCTCGGCTTCCAGAAAGTGGCCAAGAACTACTACTACCCAGGCTTTTGGGAAGGTGGCGCACAGCTGGACTTCTACATCAACAAGACCGCGTTCAACGCCTTGTCGAAAGAAAACCAGGCCATCGTGGAAGCCGCTGCGTCTTATGCCCACACCGAAATGCAAGCGCGTTACGACAACCGCAACCCTGCAGCGCTCAAGCGCTTGGTGGCCGGTGGTGTCAAGTTGATGCCTTTCCCCAAGGTGGTGATGGACGAGGCCTTCAAGCAGTCCATGGCCCTGTACGAAGAGCTGCGCCAGTCCAATCCGAACTGGAAAAAAATCTACGACGACTACGCCGCCTTCCGCAAAGATCAAAACCAGTGGTTCCGCTTCACCGAAGCCACCTTCGATCGCTACATGCAATCGGCCAAGCTGTAATCAGCCGCCCGGATTGCATGTCCAAAGGCCCTTCGGGGCCTTTTTTCATGGAGCCTGCAAATTCGGCGGGCCATCGTGCAAACTCTCCACCATGCAGCACATCGCGCTTTCTTACCAATGGTCAGCCCAGACCACGGATTCGGCGCGCCATCGCCAAAGTCCGCTGCGCAACCCGTTGATGGATTTGTTGCAAGCCGTGCGCGATGCCGGCGCCATCGGGGGGGCCGCCAAGTCCATGGGGCTCTCGTATCGCCATGTCTGGGGCGAGCTCAAGCGCTGGGAGCAAAGTCTGGGGCAGCCGCTGATCCTTTGGGAGAAGGGGCAGGCCGCACGTTTGACGGGCTTTGCTGACAAATTGCTGTGGGCAGAACGCCAGGCACAGGCCCGGCTTTTGCCGCAAATCAACGCGTTGCAGGCCGATCTGGAGAAAACATTTGCTGTGGCGTTTGACCCTGCCCACCTGGCCTTGCCGATTTTTGCCAGCCACGACGATGCCCTGGTCATGCTGCGCGAAGAGGCCGCGGCCCAGGCCTTGCATCTGGACATGCGTTTTTGTGGCAGTGTCGATGCGATCCGAGCCCTGAACGAAGGCCGGTGTCATGTGGCGGGCTTTCATGCCCCCCGGCAACCTCATGCACGGTCCCTGGTGGCCCGCACCTACAAGCCTTTGCTCAAGCCGGGTCAGCACAAGTTGATTGGCTTTGCCCAGCGCGAGCAAGGTTTCATGGTTCCCAGGGGCAACCCCAAGGGCTTGCAGGATTGGGCCGACCTGTTTCATGAGGGTGTGCGGTTCGTGAACCGCAGCCCCGGGACCGGCACCCGCTTGTTGCTGGACCAGTGCTTGCAGGAAAGAGGCCTCTTGTCCTCGTCGCTGAGTGGCTACACGCAAGAGGAGAATTCGCACTCGGCCGTGGCCGCCCGCATCGCGGCGGGTCAGGCCGATGTGGGCCTGGGCATCGCCCACGCGGCCCATGCGCACGGCCTCGATTTTGTGCCCCTGCACCAGGAACATTACTGGCTGGTGTGTTTGGCCTCTGCGCTGGATGCCCCGCCCGTGGTCCAACTGCGGCGCTTGTTGGGCAGTGCAGCCTGGCAGGCTCGGCTGCAGGGCTTAGACGGCTACAGCCCGACGGCCCAGACCGGCCAGGTCCAATCCCTGCGCAGCATGCTGCCTTGGTGGCAATTCCGGTCGTCCCGGCCTGGCCGGGGCGTCTGAGCCCCGACGGCGGGACGGTTTGAAGGGCTTTCAAGCCAAGCTTCAAAAAAATCAACATGGGTTTTCGTGGCCTTGCCTAGGAGAAGACCCCTACACACTTACAATCGCGCCAGTTTTGCTGGAGGACACATGTCTTTTTTGTTGAAAATATCAAGCGCCATTGACCGTTTGAACGAGTCGGTGGGCAAGTTCACCACCTGGCTGATTTTGATCGTGACGGTCATCAGCGCGGCCAACGCCATTGTGCGCAAGGCCTTCAATGTGAGCTCTAATGGGCTGTTGGAAATTCAGTGGTACCTGTTTGCTGGCGTCTTCTTGCTGGGCGCGGGTTATGGTTTGCTGAGAAATTCCCACGTGCGGATTGACTTCATTTCCAGCATGCTGAGCGCGCGTGCCCGCAACTGGATCGATGTGGGTGGCATTGTGCTCGCCCTGTTCCCATTTTGTTTCTTGTGCATTTACCTCTCCTGGCCATTGTTCGTTCAGGCCTACAACACGGGCGAGATGTCATCCAACGCGGGTGGCCTGATCCGCTGGCCTGTTTACGCCTTGGTGCCCCTCGGATTTGGCTTGCTCATGCTCCAGGGCGTTTCCGAGTTGATCAAGCGCCTGTCGTTTTTATCCGGCACGGGGGAAGACCCCTTGTCGGCTGAAAGCACCATGTCGGATGAAGAAAAAGAAATGCGGGAACTCGAAAAAATCGCGCAGCAGGCGCAGGGAGCACGTTGATGGAAGCGACTTTTCTGGCACAGAACTTTGTGCCCATCATGTTTGCCGGTTTGTTTGTGCTGCTGCTGACCGGTTTTCCGGTGGCCTTCGCGCTGGCTGCCTGCGGACTGGGTTTTGGCTTCATCGGCATGGAGGCCGGGCTGTTTCCGCCCTCCCTGTTCCAAGCCTTGCCGTTGCGTATTTTCGGCATCATGCAAAACGACACCTTGCTGGCCATCCCGTTTTTCACCTTCATGGGCATCATCTTGCAAAAATCCGGCATGGCCGAAGATCTGCTGGAAACCGTGGGCCAGGTGTTTGGGCCGGTGCGTGGCGGCGTCGCGATCGCGGTGATTTTGGTGGGTGCCTTGCTGGCGGCCACCACCGGTGTGGTGGCGGCAGCCGTGATTTCCATGGGCTTGATCTCCTTGCCCATCATGCTGCGTTATGGCTACAGCCGTGTGATTGCCACGGGGGCCATCACGGCTTCCGGCACTCTGGCACAGGCCATTCCGCCCTCACTGGTTTTGATCGTGTTGGCCGACCAGTTGGGTCGATCGGTGGGTGACATGTATGCCGGCGCCTTGTTGCCAGGCCTGTTGCTGGTGGGTTTGTACGTCCTGTTCATTGTGGGGGTGGCGATTTTCAAGCCAGCCATGGTGCCTGCCTTGCCGCCCGAGGCCCGCATCTACCGTGAGCCCAATGGCAAATCGGGGCATGTGTCCTTGCTGCTCCTTTTGGTCTTGTGCACGGTGGTGGGCTTCGCCTGGGCTTCATCCCACGATGCCATCATGGCCGCCTGGCTCGACCGGACCCAGGAGTCGCCCGGTGACGAGATGGTGATCATGTCCATGACGGTGGCATCTCTGGTGGCCTTGGCCTTGGCCATCGTCAACCGGATCACCGGCCTGGGCTTGTTGTCCCGTCTGGCCGAGCAGGTGACCTTTGTGCTGATGCCGCCCCTGATCCTGATCTTCCTGGTCTTGGGCACCATTTTCCTGGGCGTGGCCACCCCCACCGAAGGCGGCGCCATGGGCGCTCTGGGTGCCTTGATTTTGGCGGTGAGCAGAAAGCGCCTGGACAAAAAGTTGATGAACCAGGCGCTGGAAAACACGGCCAAGCTGGCGTCTTTCGTGTTGTTCATCCTGATCGGCTCCACGGTGTTCAGTTTCACCTTCAATGCGGCCGATGGCCACATCTGGGTGGAGCACCTGTTCATCGACATGCCCGGCGGCGCCATCGGTTTCCTGATCGTGGTGAACATCCTGATTTTCATCTTGGGCTGCTTCATCGATTTCTTTGAAATCGCCTTCATCGTCATCCCGATCTTGGCCCCTGTGGCCGAGAAAATCTTGCCTGGCCTGGTGCCTGGCATGACGGCTGACCAGGCCATGATCTGGTTTGGGGTGATCGTGGCGATGAATTTGCAGACCTCGTTCCTGACGCCGCCCTTTGGCTTTGCCTTGTTCTATCTGCGCAGTGTGGCGCCCAAGAACGATTACAAGGACCGCATCACGGGTCAGAATATTCCCTCGGTCAAGACGTCCGAAATTTACAAAGGCTCGATCGCCTTCATCGTCTTGCAGTTGATCATGGTGGCGGCCATCATCATCTTCCCCAACCTCGTCACTGGTGGCCTCAAGGAAGGTGTGAAGATCGACGCCGATGCCGCGTTCGAGCAAATGCTCGACCAAACAGGGGAAGACAAGGACGATGAAGTGAACTTGGATGACCTCAAACCAGCAGCCGACGCCCCGGCCGATCAGGACCCTGCCAAGGCCCTGGAAGCCGAGATGAAGGCGGGCAAGAAATAAATTTTTGCCGCCCCATGAAGAGCCCGGTTCGCCGGGCTTTTTTCATGGCGCCGGCCTATGCAAAACAGTTCATAGTGGACACCCCTCATGCCTTGCAGGGTGCTTGTCCCCTAGCATCCACAGCCTTGTATGAACACTTTCTCCGACAGCGTCTTGACGGCGCTGCGCCTCGTCACTTCCTTCGATCCCGCCTTGTGGGTGGTCGTCACCCGGTCCTTGGCCGTCAGTGCCACGGCCTGCCTGCTGGCCTACGGCGTGGGCATCGCGCTGGGGGCCTGGCTGGCCGTGTCGCGTTTCAGGGGCCGGGGCGGGGTGCTGGTGGGCCTGAACACTTTGCTGGCCCTGCCATCGGTGGTGGTGGGACTGGTGGTGTATTTGCTGCTCTCGCGCACCGGGCCCTTGGGTTTTCTGGGCTGGATGTTCAGTTTCAAGGCCATGGTGCTGGCCCAGTTCATCCTGGTGGTGCCGGTGGTCACGGCGCTCACGCGCCAGGTGGTCGAAGACGTGGAGCGCCAGCACGGCGAGCAGTGGGCCTCGCTGGGCGCCGGACCCTGGATGCGGGGTTTGCTCCTGGCCTGGGATGAGCGGCTGGCCTTGCTGATGATCGGGGTCACGGCCTTTGGTCGGGCCATCTCGGAGGTGGGCGCGGTCATGATTGTGGGCGGCAACATCGACGGCTTCACCCGGGTCATGACCACCGCGATTGCATTAGAGACCAGCAAGGGCGACTTGCCGCTGGCGCTGGGCCTCGGCATGGTTTTGCTGGTGGTGGTGTTGCTGCTCAATGTGCTGGTGGCCGGCTTGCGCAGGTGGGGCGAGCAGCGCCCCGGGCGTCCCGATGTGCACCTTGCAGGTGCAGGGGGGGCGCCATGAGCGCGGCACAGATGGCGCTGGACAGGGTGAGTGTGTCCTTGGGGCCGCAAATCGCCTTGGCCAACATCAGCCTGCGCATCGATGCGGGCGAGCGCGTGGCCTTGGTCGGGGCCAACGGTTCGGGCAAAAGCACCTTGCTGCGCACCTTGCATGGCTTGCTGCCAGCGGCGCAGGGGCGTGTGCTGCAGGCGCCGGGTGTCCAGCAGGCCATGCTGTTTCAAAGGCCTCATTTGCTGCGCCTGTCGGCCCTGAACAATGTGGTCCTGGGTTTGTGGCTGGACCGCGCGCGCGGCCTGCGCTGGGGCCAAGCCAAGTCCCTGGGGCTGCAGGCCTTGCAGCGCGTGGGTCTAGAGTCTGTGGCGCAGCAAAACGGCCGCCATTTGTCGGGCGGGCAACAGCAGCGCCTGGCCTTGGCCCGCGCCTGGGCACGCCAGCCCGATGTGTTGCTGCTCGATGAACCCACGGCCAGTCTGGACCCGCATGCCAAGCGCGAGGTCGAAGCCTTGATGGCGGACTTTGCGAGGGATCAAGAACGCCCGCTGACCTTGGTGTGGGCCAGCCACAACCTGGGCCAGGTCAAGCGTCTGGCCACCCGCGTGGTGTATCTGGAGGGCGGCCGCCTGATGGCCGACCTGCCGGTGGCCGATTTTTTCAACCTCCATCTGTTGGCCGATGTCAGTCCGGCAGCCCATGCTTTTGTTCAAGGAGAGCTTTCATGACCTTTAAAACTTCCATGACCCGTCGCGCCCTGGTGTACGCGGTTTTGGCCACCACCTCGGTCTGGGCGCAAGCCCAGTCGATCGTGATGTCCTCCACCACCTCGACCGAGCAATCGGGCCTGTTTGCGCACCTCTTGCCCGCCTTTAAAAAGGCCAGCGGTTTGGATGTGAAAGTGGTGGCGCTGGGCACCGGGCAGGCGCTGGACATGGCGCGCCGGGGTGACGCCGACGTGGTGTTTGTACACGATCAAGCGGCCGAAGAAAAGTTTGTGGCCGATGGCTTTGGCCTCAAGCGACTGCCCGTGATGTACAACGACTTTGTGCTGATCGGCCCCAAAGCCGACCCGGCCGCCGCCAAAGGCAAAGACATTGTGGCAGCGCTGACCCGGCTGTCCAAGGCCAATGCACCGTTTGTATCGCGGGGCGACAAGAGTGGGACACACGCCGCCGAACTGCGGTTCTGGAAAACGGCCAACCTGGAGGCTGCCAAGGGCTCGGCGTACCGTGAATGCGGTTGCGGCATGGGGCCAGCCCTCAACATGGCGGCTTCCACCGGGGCCTATGTGCTGGCCGACCGTGCGACATGGCTCAACTTCAAGAACAGGGCGGACCTCGCCATTTTGGTGGAGGGCGATCAGCGCCTGTTCAACCAGTACGGCGTGATGGTGGTCAACCCTGCCAAGCACGCCCATGTCAAGCAGGCCGATGCGCAGAAGTTTGTGGACTGGATCACCTCGGCCGCAGGGCAGGGCGTGATTGCCGATTACAAGATTGGTGGCGAGCAGCTGTTTTTCCCAAACGCGGGCAAGTGATCAGCTTTTGGACATGCCCAGCTTGCGGTACACCGTGGCGCGGCTGATGCCCAGTGCGCGCGCGGCCTCGGCGACATTGCCACGGGCCTGTTGCACGGCTTGCCGGATCATTTCGGTCTGCGCGTCCTTGAGGGGCCTGGCGATTGGGTGAGACGAGGCCAGGCCCGCGCCACCCGGAGGCTGGGTGGCAGCGCCCGGACGCATGGCGTGAGTTTGCAGGCGCAGCCCTGACCACAGCGGCAACTCCTGCGCCTGTCCGTGGCGGTGGGTGGCATCGAACAGGTTTTCCCAAGGTGAAGCGAACACATCGCTGGCGTGCAATTTTTGGCCATGGGCCTCGGGCGACAAAGCCAGCATTTGCCGTGCGGTGGGGTTGGCGCCCACGATGAGACCCTCGGTGTCCAGAGTCAGCAGGCCATCGCTGTCGTCGCCGGGCTGGTTGCCGGGCCAATTCAGCCGCAGCACCAGGGCATGCGGGGTGGACAACAGCCAGCTGTTTTCGATGCTGCGGGCCGAGCGGCGCACCAGGTGTTTCAGGGCCGGGCGTTCGGTGGTTTCTATGCCGGTGAGGTCCAGCATGCCTGCACACAGGCCGCCTGGGCCGAACACGGGGGCGCCTGCGCAGCTGTAAGCGCTGGTGTCTCTGAAGAAATGTTCGCCCCGGTGCAGCCACACCGGCTGCAATTCGGTGAGCGCGGCGCTGATGGCCGAGGTGCCCACGGCTTTTTCGGACAGATCGACACCCACGCGTGCGATCACTTCGGCGCGGCGGTCATGCCGGTCCACCGGGCCATGCACATCGACCACGATGCCGTCGGCATTGGTCAGGATGGCGAAATAGCGGATGTCGGCAATGGCCCGGGCCAATTCGGCCAGGACGGGCCGGGCCGCCTGCACCAGCGGACGGCTGGCTTCCTGGACGCGGCGCATGTGCGGGGCCGAGATGGCGTCAAAGCCGACGCTCTGGCCCGGCACCAGGCCCATGTCCAGACAGCGCTGCCAGGACTGTGCAATCCAGGGCGACAGGCCGGTCTCCAGAGGGGACCCCCCCTGGTGCAAGACCCCCTCACGGGCTTGTTCAATCCGCGCCAGGCGGTCGCTGGTGTGGGCAGTCAGGGTCATGTCAGAGGTGTATCAAGCTGAGAATTTGTGACGACGACACCGGCAAACTAGGGTTAATACCTATCTGTTTGAAGGGCTAATCACCAACAATGGCTATGCATTCTGATTCATAAGCACGGGCTTGAGAAGCCCGTCACCTCACAGGAGACCTCCATGCAGAAAGTCCTGCACATCAACCCGGACAAATGCACTGGCTGCTTGCAGTGCGAAATGGCCTGTTCCTTCGAGAACTACGGCACGTATGCCACCTCCAAATCGCGCATCAAGGTGTTTGACTTCCACCACACCGGCAAGAAAGTCCCCTACACCTGCACCCAGTGCGACGAAGCCTGGTGCTTGCATGCCTGCCCCGTGGAGGCCATCACCGTGGACAAGGCCACTGGCGCCAAGGTGGTCAACGAATCCACCTGCGTGGGCTGCAAGGTCTGCACCATCGCCTGCCCGTTCGGCACCATCAACTATGTGCAGGAAACCGGCAAGGTGCAAAAGTGCGACCTGTGCGGCGGCGACCCGGCCTGTGCCGATGCCTGCCCGACTGGCGCCATCACCTTCGTCGACGCCAACTGGACCGGCATCGACAAAATGAAACAGTGGGCCGACAAGCTGGGCAACCAGCCCACTGCCGCTTAATCCCCCCCACCCACAAGGAGCATCAACATGTCTTGGGCTGGAAAAATCCTCCGCGTCAACCTCACGGCTGGCACTGTCAAATCCGAACCGCTGAACATGGAATGGGCCAAGGCCTATCTGGGCTCGCGCGGTCTGGGCAGCAAATACCTGATCAGCGAAGTCGACCCCAAAGTCGATCCGCTGTCGGCCGACAACAAGATCATCTGGGCCACCGGTCCGTTGACGGGCACCATGGCCTCCACCGGTGGCCGCTACACCGTCATCACCAAGGGCCCGCTCACCGGTGCCATCGCCTGCTCCAACTCGGGCGGCTACTGGGGTGCCGAGCTGAAGATGGCCGGTTGGGACATGATCATTTTTGAGGGCGCCTCGGCCAAGCCGGTGTACCTCTACGTCAACGACGACGTGGCCGAACTGCGCGATGCCGGCCACCTGTGGGGCCAAAGCGTCTGGAAGACCGAGGAAATCCTCAAGTCCAGCCTGCAGGACCCGCTGCTGCGTGTCTCCAGCATTGGCAAGGCCGGCGAGAACGGCGTGCTGTATGCGGCGGTGGTGAACGACCTGCACCGCGCGGCCGGCCGCTCGGGCGTGGGCACCGTGATGGGCAGCAAAAACCTCAAGGCGATTGCCGTGCGTGGCACCAAGGGTGTGGGCAATGTGCAAAACCCCAAGGCCTTCATGGCGGCAGCCAAGGCGGCCAAAAAAGTGCTGGCCGACAACGCCGTCACCGGCCAGGGCCTGCCCACCTACGGCACCCAGGTGCTGATGAACGTCATCAACGAAGTCGGCGCTCTGCCCACGCGCAACCACCGCGATGTGCAGTTCGAAGGGGCCAAGGACATCTCGGCAGAAGCCATGGCCACGCCACGCGAGACCGATGGCAAAAAGCATTTGGTGACCAACCAGGCCTGCTTTGGTTGCACCATCGCCTGCGGTCGCATCAGCAAGATCGATGAAGGCCATTTCTCGGTCAAGAACAAGCCCGAGTATTGGGGCGCATCTGGTGGCCTTGAATACGAAGCCGCTTGGGCCTTGGGCGCAGCCAACGGTGTGAACGATCTGGAAGCGCTGCAATACGCCAACCTGATCTGCAACGAAGAAGGGTTTGACCCGATCAGTTTCGGCACCACCATCGGTGCGGTGATGGAACTGTACGAGATGGGCGTGCTGACCAAGGAGCAGATCGGCATCGAAGCGCCGTTTGGTTCGGCCAAGGCCTTGTGCGAGTTGGCGGACATGACGGCCAAGGGCATCGGTTTTGGCAAGGAAATCGGTATGGGCTCCAAGCGCCTGACCGCCAAGTACGGCCACCCCGACCTGTCGATGAGCGTCAAAGGCCAGGAATTCCCAGCCTATGACGGCCGCGTGATCCAGGGCATTGGTCTGGCCTACGCCACCTCCAACCGCGGTGCCTGCCACCTGCGCGGCTACACCATCGCTTCTGAAGTGCTGGGCATCCCGGTCAAGACCGAGCCCACCGAGCACGAAGGCAAGCCCGAGTTGGTCAAGGCCTTCCAGGACGCCACCGCCGCGTTTGACTCGGCCGGCATCTGTGTTTTCACCAGCTTCGCCTGGACACTGGCCGACGTGGCCCCGCAAGTGCAAGCCGCCTGCGGTGAAGAGTTCACCATGGAGCACCTGGCCCACATTGGCGAGCGCATCTGGAACATGGAGCGCGAGTTCAACAACGCGGCCGGCTTCACCAAGGCCGACGACAACCTGCCCAAGCGTCTGATGACCGAAGCCGCCAAAACCGGCCCCGGCAAAGGCATGGTCAGCAAATTGAACGAGATGCTGCCCAAGTACTACGAGGTGCGTGGCTGGGATGGTGAAGGGCGCCCGACATCGGCCACCAAGGACCGTCTGGGTCTGTGACCTTGCCCCTGTAGGAGCGAGTCCCTGCTCGCGAAGTGGTCGCCTCAGGGGGCTTCTACAGGAATCCAAGCGGCCTGCGGGCCGCTGCTTGTTTCCGGAGTCTGATCCATGACCCACCATGTCATTTTGGGCGCTGGCCCTGCCGGTGTCATCGCCGCAGAGACCTTGCGCAAACATGCCCCGCACGACACCATCACCCTGGTGGGCGATGAGCCCGATGCGCCTTATTCGCGCATGGCCATCCCTTACCTTCTGATCGGGAACATCGACGAGCGTGGCACTTACCTGCGTAAAAGCGACTCGCACTTTGACGATCTGCGCATCACCCAGGTCAAGGCCAAGGTGACCCGGGTCGATGCGGCCGGCAAAACGGTGCAACTGGACAACGGCCAGTCGCTCGCGTTTGACAAGTTGTTGATCGCCACCGGCTCTCACCCGGTGCGCCCGCCGATTGCGGGCATGGACCTGCCCGGTGTGCACCCGTGCTGGACCTTGGCCGATGCCCGGGCGATCCAGTCGCTGGCCAAGCCGGGCGCGCGCGTGCTGCAAATGGGTGCCGGCTTCATTGGCTGCATCATCATGGAAGCCTTGGCAGCCCGGGGTGTGCAGTTGAGCGTGGTGGAGATGGGCGACCGCATGGTGCCGCGCATGATGGGCCCGGTGGCGGGCGGCATGATCCGCGACTGGTGCGAAGCCAAGGGCGTGCAGGTGTTCACGGGCACCAAGGTCGAGGCCATCAGCGCGGGTGCTGAAAAAGGTTTGCTGGGCAAGCTGGCCTCGGCGGTGGGTTTGGCTTCGGACGATGCCAGCGCTGCGCTGCAGGTGCGCTTGTCCAATGGTCAGACGGTCGAGGCCGATCTGGTGATCAGCGCCACCGGCGTGCGCCCGGCCATCGGCTTTTTGAAAGATAGCGGCATCACCTGCCTGCAAGGCGTGTTGACCGACGAGCACCTGCAAACCAATGTGCCCGGCATTTACGCCGCAGGCGATTGCGCCGAAGCATTTGACAAGGTCAGCGGCAAAACCATTGTCAGTGCGATCCAGCCCAATGCCGCCGAGCAGGCGCGAGTGGCGGCGCTGAACATGCTGGGCCAAAAGACCGAACTCCAAGGCGTCACGCAAATCAACGTGCTCGACACCTTGGGTTTGATCTCCACCAGTTTTGGCAACTGGGAGGGCGTGGCCGGTGGCCAGTCGGCCGTGCTGACCGACAAAGCCGCCGGACGGCACCTGAGCCTGCAGTTTCAGGGCGATGTGATGGTCGGCTGCAACAGCGTGGGCTGGACCGAGCATGTGGGCGTGATGCGGGGCCTGGTGGAAGGCCAGGTGCACCTGGGCGACTGGAAAGACCGGCTGATGCACGACCCCACCCTGCTGGTGGACGCCTACTTGGATTGCGCTCAGGGCCAGGGCCGCTGGAGTGGCGCCACCGATGCACGTCGTCGCTGACCGTCGCCCATTGACGTGACCATCCCCGCATGAACATCACCTTCAAGCTGTTTGCCACCCTGACCGATTATTTGCCCGCCGAAGCCCGACGCAGCAACCAGGTTGTGCTCGAGGTGGCGCCCGAGGCCAGCATCAGCCAGATCATCGAACCCTTTGGCATGCCCACCAAGCTGGTGCATCTGGTGCTGGTCAATGGCAAATACATCGCACCCGAAGACCGGGGCACCACCACTTTGAAAGAAGGCGATGTGCTGGCCATCTGGCCGCCCGTGGCGGGTGGTTGAGGCAGCGCATGCAATCGAGTTACGCCGAACAGTTCCAGCGCGACATGGGCTGCACCGAGGCCGAATGGCTGGGATGGTTGCCCGCTGCTGTGGGCAACTGCGCGGTGCAGCAGTGGGGCGACACAGCCCGGGTCGCCATCGGTGCGGGTGTATTGGATTTGCGTTGGCAAGTCATGCCGCCGCGTGTGATTGCGCTGATGCGCATGCCGGTGCTGCGGGTGTTTTTTGAGTTCCAGGGCTTGAATGCCGGTGACCGGTACGCCTTCATGAAACGCTTTGACCTGCACACCCAGCGCGGCGGCGGCTAAACCTTCAGCGCAGCCACAACAGATCCACCGTCTTGAGCCCCAGCAGGGTGAGGGCGAGTGATCCAAACAGGTGCAGCGAAGCGGTGCCGACCGCCAGCGCCAGGCGGCCTTGCTGCAGCATGGCGACCACTTCGGCCGAGAAGCTGGAGAAGGTGGTCAGGGCGCCTAAAAAGCCTGTGACCAGGGCCAGTCGCCAAACCGGGTCCAACTCCGGCAGTTGCTGAAAAACCCCCACGCACACACCCACCAAGTAGCCGCCGATCAGGTTGGCCGCCAGCGTGCCCCAGGGCAGCAGGCCGGCACTGGCATTGGCAGGGTTGAGCCACAAGCCCAACTGCCAGCGCGAGAGCGCCCCCACACAGGCGCCAAGGCAGATTGCGATCACCGTGAGCATGGGGCGCCTCCTTTGGGGTGGTGCTGGGCGGGTTTAAAACGGCGGGTTTTCGTCGTCGCCTGTCGACGCGCCCGTTGAAACCTTTGAGTTGATCACGGTGCGCGTGGGGTCGGGAATGCCTTGGTCGGCTGCAGCCGCACCCAGCGCCATCTCGCCACCCAAGCCCTCGATCAGGCTGTCGATCAGCGGCCCGAGCAAGCCGGTGCTGAGGGCCACATCGGTGTCAAAGCGGTCTTCGTTCTTGTCGGTGCCCACTTCGTCCATCACGCCGTCCAGAAACTGCACCTTCTTGAGTTGCAGGGTCTCGGTCAGCACAAAGGCCACGCGGCCGTCCCAGCTGAGCGCCAACTGGGTGGGCAGTTTGCCCTCCTGGACATGTTTGCGCACATCGTCATTGGCCAGATGGTGGCGGGTGAAGCGCACGCTGGCGGCGTCTTCGCCGCTGGACTTGAGCACCGTCTCCCGTTCAACGGACAAGTCGGCTGGCCATTCGTCGGGTGTGGCGGCCAACAGCCATTGCGCCATGGCGGCCTGAGGCGACCGCGCGGTCTGGATCAGTGTGACCGACAGACCCCCCATCCCTTTCATCAGCGCCGACATGACCTCGTCGGCCTTGCCCTGGCTGCCCGCGTTCAGCACCAGGCGGCGCTTGGACAGGTCCATCCACACCAGCACCGTGGCTTGGCGGGCAAAGGCCTGGGGCAGCAGCGCCATCCGCACATCGTCCATCAGCTCGCGTTTTTCCTTTTTGCCGGGCTTGCGGCCGGTGGCCGCCTCGATCTCGGCGATGCGTTCGTCCACCTTGCGGCGCACCACGTTCCCGGGCACTGCCTTGGACTCGATCATCAGCTTCATGACCCATTGCCCGCCCACCGATTCCACCAAGGGGCCATGCGCCTCACCCCGTGGCGGTACCCAGCCCATCGACTTGTCCTGGCTGGCGCCACATTCCACAAACTGCATTGGCTCCAGGGCCGCCTGCACATCGGCCAGTGCGGGCGAAAAGCCCTCGCCGATGCGGTAAACCATCACATTTTTGAACATCCATCACTCTTTCATGCCACACGTGGCCAGCGCGGCATCTTACCGGAGCGGGCGTGTGACCTTACTTGGCGACACCCATCAACAGATTGGGCACGCTGGTGACGATGGACGGGAACACCGTGATCAACGCGATGCCCAAGATGAGGCAGGCGAAAAAAGGCAGGGTCACGGTGGCAATGCGGTTGCTGTCGATGCCGGTCATGTTTTGCAACACGAACAAATTGAAGCCCACGGGTGGCGTGATTTCGGCAATCTCGATCAGCATGATGATGAAGATGCCAAACCAGATCAGATCGAAGCCGGCCTTCTGGATCATGGGCAGCACCACCGCGCTGGTCAACACGATCATCGAGATGCCGTCGAGTGCCGTGCCAAGGATCAAATACACCACCACCAAGATCGCGATCAGCCCAAAGGGCGAGAGGTTCATGGCATGCACCCACTCGGCCAGCTCACGCGGAATACCGGTGAAGGCCATGGTTTTGGTGAGGAACGCTGCACCCGCCAAGATGAACATGATCATGCAACTCACCCGGGTGGCACCCACCAGACCTTGCCAGAAGTTGTCCCACGTCAGTTGACGGCCCGCCGCTGCAATGGCCAGTGAGCCCAAGACACCATAGGCCGCGCACTCGGTGGCGGTGGCGATGCCCGCCACCAGCACCCAGACGATGAACACGATGAGCAAGGCGCAGGGGATCAGGCTGCCCGAGCGGCGCATTTTTTCCACGAAGGTGGTGGGCGCCTCGGCTGGGGGCACTTTGTCGGGGTGGCGCAGGCTCCACCAGATGATGTAACCGGAAAACAGCCCCATCAGCAACAAGCCGGGCAAGAAGCCCGCCAGGAACAGTCGGATCACGCTGGCATCGGCTGCCACGGCATACACCACCATGGTGATCGACGGTGGAATCAAAATGCCCAGGCCCCCTGCGGCTGCGAGTGAGCCCAGCGCGATGTTGCGGTCGTAGCCGCGCTTTTCAAGCTCGGGTAAAGCCACTTTGGCGATCGTGGCGCAAGTGGCCGCTGAGGAGCCCGAGACCGAGCCGAAAATGCCGCAGCCCAAAACCGTGGTGTGCATCAAGCGCCCCGGCACTTTGGACAGCCAGGGTGACAGGCCATCGAACATTTGCTCGGACAGCTTGGTGCGGTACAAAATTTCGCCCATCCAGATGAACATGGGCAGGGCGGCCAGTTCCCAGCTGGCCGAGGTTTCCCAGAACGAGGAAAACAGGTTTTTGCCAGGCAGGGTGTTGGTGAAAAACGCCTGACCCACCCAGCCCACAATGGCCAGCGTCATGGCGATCCAGACGCCACCGCTGAGCATCAGGAGCATCAAAAACAGGAGCAGGCCTCCAATTTCAAGCAGGCCCATCAAAGCTCCTCGGAAAAATCGCCACGGGCGTGCCGCTCTTCGACACGGGCCACATAACTGGGTTTGCCGCCCCGGAACACGCACACGCATTCATCGATCACGGCAATCACCAAGATCGCCGAGCCGACGACAAAGCTCATTTGCGGAATCCAGATCGGGATCGCCACCATGTTGCCTGCGATGTCGTTGAACTCGTAGCTCTCCCAGGTGAAACGCGCCGCCCAATATCCCAAGTAGCCAATGGCCACGGCGGCCACGGTGAGTGAGATCAGTTCCAGCCAGCGCCGCACCGCCGCAGACACCGATTCGAGCACCAGGGTCACGCGCACAAAGTCGCCATTGCGAAAACTGTAGGCCATGCCCAGAAAAGCTGCGGCTGCGCACAGCCAGGCCACGATGTCATTGACCCAGGAGACACGCCAATTCAACGCACGCCCCACCGATGCGCCGATCATCAGGAGCAGGATGCCCAGCACGCACAGGGCGGCCAGATGGCCCCCGAGCAGGTAGAGGCCATCCAGAAAGCGACGCGCAGATGAGGTGCGTGTGGGAAGACTGGCGTTCATCCGGACTCATTACTTGTTGTAAGCGTCCACCAAAGCCCTGCCTTCGGCACCGGACCTGTCCAGCCATTCCTTGAGCATCGTGTCGCCCACCTTCTTCATGTCAGCTTTGAGCTGAGCCGAAGGGGGGGTGACCGTCATGCCGTTGGTCTTGAGGATTTCCAATGTGGTGGTGTTGACCTTGCGCGATTCGGTCCAGCCTCGGGTTTCGGCCTCGGCTGCGGCTTTCATGACGGCATCTTGGGTGGCTTTGTCCAGGGCATCAAACGCCTTTTTGTTGGCGATGACAGCGTTTTTGGGCAACCAGGCCTGCACGTCGTAGTAGAACTTCAGGTGTTCAAACAGCTTGCTGTCCACGCCGGTCGCGCCCGAGGTCATGGTCGACTCGACCACGCCAGTGGCCAAGGCCTGTGTGAATTCAGCCGCTTGCACCGTCACAGGCTGAGCGCCCACCAATTCGGCAATGCGGGCTGTGGCTGGGCTGTAAGAGCGCCACTTGATGCCCTTGAGATCGGCAACGCTGTTGAGGGGCTTCTTGCTGTAGATGCCCTGGGGTGGCCAAGCCACCGAGTACAGCAGCACCATGCCTTGCTCTGCCAGCTTTTTTTCCATCAAAGGCTTTTGGGCCCTGTACAGCTTCATGCTCTCGTCGTAACTGTCGGCCAGAAAGGGCAGACCATCGGCCGCGTAAATCGGCCACTCGTTGCTGAAGTTGGCCAGCAATATTTCACCAATCTGTGCCTGGCCCCCCTGCACAGCACGCTTGATCTCGGGGGCCTTGAACAGCGAGGCGTTGGCGTGCACCGTGATTTTCAGCTTGCCTGCAGTGGCCTTGTCCACGTCGGCGGCAAACTGGTTCATGTTGACGGTGTGGAAGTTGGTGGCCGGGTAAGCGGCGGGCAGATCCCATCGGGTCTGGGCCGACACGAAGCCGGAAACAGCGAGCAGGCCAGCCAGCAGGCTGAGGTGAAGGGCGCGACGTTGCATGAGAACTCCTGTGAAAGATGGAATGAACGGTTCACTGGGCAGTGCAAAAAAGGTGCCCGCATCACGCGCGCATCGGGTGCATCTGTCAGTTGACCACTGTAGGCAAGGCGACGAGGATCCGTGATCGGTGTTTTCCCTTAACGTCAACAAATTGTTGGCAAATTGTCGGCATCAGGCATAGACTTTCTCATCCTGCAAGCCTGGACGGAACTCATGCCGCGCAAAAACTCCCTCAGTTTGTCTGCCCCAGCAGCAGCGCCTGCCGCCAGCCCCATCGTGTCCTCGGCCCACTTGGTCTCGCCCGACAGTGCCGAGATGAGCGAGTTCGAGTTTGGACTGATCGTGGCGGGCAACGCCTTTCATCGCTGGATCATCCACTGCATGGCGGCAGCGGGCCTGAAGGATTTGACCCCGCTGGATGTGCTGGTGCTGCACCATGTGACGCACCGCGCCCGGGACAAACGCCTGGCCGACATCTGTTTCATCATGAACATCGAAGACACCCACCTGGTCAATTACGCCCTGAAGAAACTGCAAAGCCTGGGCGTGGTGATGTCGCACAAACACGGCAAAGAGGTGACTTATGCCGCCACCGAAGAGGGGCGCGCCTATGTGCAGCGTTACCGCGAGATCCGCGAGAGTTGCCTGATCGATGCCCTCAAAGCCGACGACGGCCTGAACCGCGACATAGGCGAGTTGGCCCGTTTGCTGCGAGTGCTTTCGGGCATGTACGACCAAGCGGCGCGGGCTGCCGCTTCTTTGTGAACCTGATTTGTTGAATTCTGATTGTTGAGCGACCCATGACCGAACCCACCATCGCGCCCGTTGAGCAGAACCGTTGGCAATTCTGGATCGACCGGGGCGGCACCTTCACCGATGTGGTGGGCAAGCGCCCCGATGGTCGGCTGGTCACGCACAAGCTGCTGAGCGACAACCCCGAGCAGTACCGCGATGCGGCGGTGGCGGGCATTCGGCATTTGCTGGGCCTGAAAGCCGGCGAGCCGGTCACGCCGGACCAGGTTGAATGCGTGAAGATGGGCACCACGGTGGCCACCAATGCCCTGCTCGAGCGCAAGGGGGAAAACACGCTGCTGGTGACGACACAAGGTTTTGGCGATGCGCTGCGCATCGCCTACCAAAACCGTCCGCGTCTGTTTGACCGCCAAATCGTGTTGCCTGAACTGCTGTACAGCGCGGTGGTCGAAGCGCATGAGCGTGTGGCGGTGGATGGCGAAGTCCTGCAGCCACTGGATGAGGGGCATCTTCGCAGCGACATGGCGCGCTGGCATGCACAAGGCGTGCGCTCGGTGGCCATCGTATTCATGCACGGCTGGCGGCACACCGCGCACGAGCAGGCGGCAGCCCGGCTGGCGCGTGAGGTGGGCTTCACCCAGGTCAGCACCTCGCACCAGACCAGTCCGATGATGAAGCTGGTCAGCCGGGGCGACACCACGGTGGTGGACGCGTACCTGTCACCCATCCTGCGCCGCTATGTGGACCAGGTGGCCAGCGAGATGCCGGGCGTCAAATTGATGTTCATGCAGTCCTCGGGTGGCCTCACGGACGCCCAGGTGTTTGCGGGCAAGGACGCGATCTTGAGTGGCCCGGCCGGCGGCATCGTGGGCATGGCCCGCACCGCCCAGTTGGCGGGCCACGAGCGGGTCATCGGTTTTGACATGGGCGGTACCTCCACCGATGTCTCGCACTTTGCCGGACATTTCGAGCGCGAGTTTGAAACCCAGGTGGCGGGGGTGCGCATGCGCGCGCCGATGATGAGCATCCACACCGTGGCTGCGGGCGGTGGCTCCTTGCTGGCCTTTGATGGTGCACGCTTTCGGGTGGGGCCACAAAGTGCGGGGGCCAACCCCGGCCCGGCCAGTTACCGCCGGGGGGGACCTTTGGCCGTGACCGATGCCAACGTGATGGTGGGCAAGGTGCAGCCCCGGTTTTTCCCCTCGGTGTTTGGGCCGGAGGCGAACCAGCCCTTGGACGCCGAGGTGGTGCACGGGCATTTTGCAAAACTGGCCGCACAGACTGGCCGCGCCGCCGAAGACGTCGCGCACGGTTTCATCCAGATCGCGGTGCAGCAGATGGCCAATGCGATCAAGAAAATTTCGGTGGCACGCGGCTACGATGTGACGCGCTACACCTTGCAGTGCTTCGGCGGTGCGGGCGGACAACACGCCTGTCTGGTGGCCGACGCCCTGGGCATGTCGCAGGTGCTGGTGCACCCCTTGGCGGGTGTGCTCTCGGCCTATGGCATGGGCCTGGCCGACCAGAATGTGATGCGTGAGGAAAGCATTGAGCGGCGACTGGAGGCTGCGGCCATGCCTTGGATGGCCCAGCGTTTGCAAGCCTTGGGGGCCTTAACGCAGGCTGCCCTGCTGGCGCAAATGGGCGCACACGCTGCCAGTGCCGACCGCATCGAGCTGCGCCAACGCGTGCATTTGCGCTACGAAGGCACCGACTCGGCGCTGGTGGTGCCTTGGGGCGATGAGGCCGAGTTGGTGGCCGGTTTTGAGGCGGCGTATCGCCAGCGCTTTGCCTTTTTGATGCAGGGCAAGGCCTTGGTGGTCGAGGCGGTGTCGGTCGAGGCCGTGCTGCCCGGCGATGCCCCCGATGAAGTGGTCCATGCTGTGCACCCGCCGCGGGCGGTGCCCCGCCGTGACACGGTGCGCGTTTATGCCGACAACGCAGCGGGGCAGGCCCAGTGGCAGGACGCCGCGCTGGTGGTGCGCGAGGACTTGCGTCCTGGTGACGTGATCGATGGCCCGGCCATCATTGCCGAGCAAAATGCCACCACCGTGGTCGAAGCGGGCTGGCAAGCGCGCCTGACGGCGCTCGACCATTTGCTGCTGGTGCGTGTGCAGGCCAGGGCGGTTCGGCACGCGGCCGGCACGCAAGCCGACCCGGTGCTCTTGGAGGTGTTCAACAACCTGTTCATGAACATCGCCGAGCAAATGGGCCTGCAGCTGCAAAACACGGCGTACTCGGTGAACATCAAGGAACGGCTGGACTTTTCTTGTGCGCTGTTCAGTGCCGAAGGGCATTTGATTGCCAACGCACCGCACATGCCGGTGCACCTGGGCTCGATGGGCGAGAGCATCCAGACCGTGATTCACGAGAACCAAGGCCGCATGCAGCCGGGCGATGTGTTCGTGCTGAACGACCCCTACCATGGCGGCACGCATTTGCCCGACATCACCGTGATCACCCCGGTGTACCTGGACGGCCATGCAGACCCCGTGTTTTATGTCGGCTCACGCGGGCACCACGCCGATGTGGGCGGCCTCACGCCGGGCTCCATGCCGCCGTTTTCCACCCGCATCGAAGAAGAGGGTGTGCAGATCAACAACGTCAAACTGGTCGAGGCCGGCCAGCTGCGCGAAGCGCAGATGGTGGCGCTGCTGCAAAGCGGGCAATACCCCTCGCGCAACCCGGCACAAAACATGGCCGATCTGAAGGCACAGATCGCCGCCAACGAAAAAGGTGTGCAGGAGTTGCGCCGCATGGTGGATCAGTTTGGCCTGGACGTGGTGCAGGCCTACATGCGCCATGTGCAGGACAACGCCGAAGAATCTGTGCGCCGCGTCATCACGCGCCTCAAGGATGGGGCCTTCACCTTGCCACTGGACAACGGCGCGCAGATCCAGGTGGCTGTGCGCGTGAATTCGGCGCAGCGCACGGCCGAGATCGACTTCAGTGGCACCAGCACCCAATTGACCAACAACTTCAACGCCCCCCGTGCGGTCTGCATGGCGGCCGTGCTGTATGTGTTCCGCAGCCTGGTTCAGGATGACATCCCGCTGAACGCGGGTTGCCTCAAGCCCCTGAAGGTCATCATTCCGCCGGGCTCCATGCTCAACCCCAACCCACCTGCTTCGGTGGTGGCGGGCAATGTGGAAACCTCCACCTGCATCACCAATGCCCTGTTTGGTGCTTTGGGCGTCATGGCGGGCAGCCAGCCGACCATGAACAACTTCACCTTTGGCAATGCGCGGGTGCAGTACTACGAAACCATCTCGGGTGGCAGCGGCGCAGGTGGGCGCTACGACGCGCAAGGCGAGTTGGTAGGGGGGTTTGACGGCACCTCGGTGGTCCAGACGCACATGACCAATTCGCGCCTGACCGACCCGGAGGTGCTGGAGTTCCGCTTTCCGGTGCGTCTGGAAAGCTATGCGATCCGTCAGGGTTCGGGTGGCGCTGGGCGTTGGCGTGGGGGTGATGGCGGTGTGCGCCGGGTGCGTTTCCTGGAGCCTATGACGGCGGGCATTTTGTCCAACGGTCGGCTGCACCCGGCCTTTGGCATGGCCGGCGGCCACAGCGGTATGCCGGGCATCAACCGGGTGGTGCGCGCCGATGGCGCGGTGCAGGAACTTGCACACATTGGTCAGGTCGACATGCGGGCCGGCGATGTGTTCGAGATCCACACACCCGGCGGGGGTGGGTTCGGCCAAGCCTGACAAGGGGAGAGGGCAGGCCATTTTGCCCCACCCCGGGCATGGCCGCTTTCAGTTTTTCGTGGGTGCAGACTGGGCGCCTGCGCCATTCGCAGGCGGGGTTGCCGGTGCTTGGACAGAGAAAGCACGGCCCTGCACCCGAACGCCTTGTTCGGAAAGGCTTTGGGCTTTTTGGGGGCCGAGGCCCTTGACGCGGCGGGTCACGTCATCCCAGTCCTTGAAAAGCATTTTCTTGCGCTCGTTCATGACCTCATGGGTCAACTTCGGGCCAACGCCCTGGAGGGCGTCGAGTTCGATTTCAGTGGCGTGGTTCAAATCCAGGGACTGCGCCCAGGACAGGCCGGCTAAGCCCCAAGCCAGGGTTGACACGGCGATTGACTTCCACATGTCCGAACTCCTCGGGTTGGCCGCCACAGTCGGCAGCAGGGCCCATTGTCAGAAGCTCAGGACGGAAAATGGAGGGTGAATACCCTTGTTCTGAAGACCCAGGCGTGCGTTTCAGATTTCTTCAATGCGTCTGGGGGGGTAGCTGTCCCAGGCCTGGCAACCGGGGCAGTGCCAGAAATGCGCCTTGGCCTCGAACCCGCAGGCAGCGCAGCGGTACCTGGCCAAGGGTTTGGTGGCCTGTTCGAGCGCTCTTTGCACAGGCTCAGGAAGGTGGGGCTGACCCGGTTTGTCACCTGCCAACCAACGGCTGGCGGCCATCAAGGAGGGGTGTTTTTGCAAATGGCCGAGGTAACGTTGCGAGGCCACCGAATCTTGGCCCCCTTTGGAGGCGTCGGGTTCGGGGGACAGGGCCGTGATGGCGTTGAGCACGTCGATGCAGGGCTGTTTCTGGTAGTGGGCCTCGAGCAGACGAAGGGCATCTGCTGTCATGTTGCACGATGGTGCCGCCTTGGCCAGGCTGGCTGCGGCCAGCGGAGCTGCGCTGTCATGGCGCTCAAACAAGACCGACAAAGTGTCAAAAGCATGGCGGTACTGGCCTTGGCTCAGTTGCAGTTGGCCCAGCAAGATGCGGGGCCGGGCCGCTTGGGGCTGGCTGAGGAGGCTGCTTTGAAGACATTGCTCGGCCGCTTTGGCGTCCCCTTTTTGCATCCACTCTCTGGCTTGTTCGCATTGGTAGTGCGCCATGCGAACCCCGAAATCCACTTCGCCTGATTTTTCAAGCAAACGTGCCACGGCAGCGGCTTCGGACCATTCTCTGGAGCGTTCATAGACGGCCATGCGGGCCAGCCTGGCCTGTCCTTCGTAGGAGGTGCCCTCGAGCTTGCGCAGGGCCTCTTCCGCGCGGTCGAGCAAGCCCGCTTTCAGATAGTCCAGCGCCAGGCCATGCTGCGCCCTTTGGCGGTCTGCCTGGCTGAGGTCGGCGCGCGACAACAGGTGCTCATGGACCCGGACGGCGCGGTCGTATTCGCCGCGTCGTCGAAACAGATTGCCCAGCGCAAAATGCAGCTCCGAGGTGTCGGGGTCGTTTTGTACCGCCTCGATGAAGGCATCGATCGCTTGATCCTGCTGTTCATTGAGCAGGTAATTCAGGCCTTTGAAATAGGCGCGTGGTGCCTGTCGGTTGGCCAGGCGCATTTGACGCAGGTCGAGCCGGGATGCAACCCAGCCCAAGGCAAAGGCCGTGGGCAATCCCAGCAAAATCCAAGTGAGGTCAAATTCCACGCGGCAACTCCGGGGCGCTCGAAGGTGCAGAGGGACTCGCTGAGCTGGCTGCAGGGACAGGCATGCTGTGCTTGACGGCCTGACGTTCACGCCACCAGCGGGGCACCATGCCCAAAACGCCCACCACCACGCCCAGGGTGAAGGCGGACAACACCACCAGCACGGTGGGCGCGGACCAGAAGGTGCTGAAAAAGAAGTTCACACGGGTTTCTTGCTGGTTGTTCAACGCAAAGGCAAAAAGTGTGAAGAAAACAGCCGCTTTCAGTAGCCATTGAAGCAGCCGGAGCAGACGTTTCATGGGGTGGCCTCAGAAGATGAAACCATTCTAATGGCGCAAAGGCGCTGCCATGCAATCGAGGGCCGGCCCAAGGGCATCATGCCTTGGGTTTTGCCGCCCGCTGGGCATCGCCCGACGCGCTGGCATCCACGGCTTCGCGAAGGGCCTTGCCGGGTTTGAAATGGGGGACCCGTTTTTCGGGGATTTGAACGCTCTCGCCCGAACGCGGGTTGCGGCCGATACGGGGTGGGCGGCGGTTGATGGAAAAACTGCCAAAGCCGCGAATCTCGATGCGGTGGCCCTTGGCCAGCGCATCACTCATGGCATCCAGCACCGTCTTGACGGCCAATTCGGCGTCACGGTGGGTGAGTTGAGCAAAGCGTGCCGCGAGTTCTTCAACCAGATCGGAGCGGGTCATGTCATCACCTTCTTGGGGGGGTATGGCTCGACGCAGATTCAGGCATCCGCCTGAAAAAAGCCTGCCCCCGTGACAGGGGCAGGCTCGTCAGACAGCGACTGTCTTCAGATCAGGATGATCAGTTGTTGTCGAGTTTGGCGCGCAGCAAGGCACCCAGGCTGGTGGTGCCAGCGCTTTCGCTCTTGGACTGCTGGGACAGGGAGGCCATGGCTTCTTGCTGGTCAGCCTGGTCCTTGGCCTTGATCGACAACTGGATGTTGCGGGTCTTGCGGTCCACGTTCACCACCACGGCGGTCACTTCGTCGCCCACCTTGAGCACATGGCTGGCGTCTTCCACGCGGTCACGCGAGATTTCGGAGACGCGCAGGTAGCCGATGACGTCTTCGCCCAGATCGATTTCAGCGCCCTTGGCGTCCACGGACTTGACCTTGCCGGTGACGGTCTGGCCTTTGTCGTTGATGGAGGTGAAGGTGGTGAATGGATCGGAGTCGAGCTGTTTGATGCCCAGGCTGATGCGCTCGCGGTCCACATCCACGGCCAGCACGATGGCTTCGACTTCCTGGCCCTTCTTGAATTCGCGCACGGCGTTTTCGCCGGTTTCGCTCCAGGACAGGTCTGACAGGTGCACCAGGCCGTCGATGCCGGCAGCCAGACCCACAAACACGCCGAAGTCGGTGATCGACTTGATCGGACCTTTGACGCGGTCGCCGCGCTTGGTGTTTTGTGCGAACTCTTGCCAGGGGTTGGCGCGGCACTGTTTCATGCCCAGGGAGATGCGGCGCTTGTCTTCGTCGATCTCGAGGACCATGACTTCGACTTCGTCGCCCAGAGCCACGATCTTGGAGGGGGCCACGTTCTTGTTGGTCCAGTCCATTTCAGACACGTGCACCAGGCCTTCGATGCCGGGCTCGAGTTCCACAAACGCGCCGTAGTCGGCGATGTTGGTGATCTTGCCGAACATGCGGGTGCCTTGGGGGTAGCGGCGGTTCACGCCCATCCAGGGGTCGTCGCCCATTTGCTTGAGGCCCAGGGACACGCGGTTTTTCTCGGTGTCGAACTTGAGGATCTTGGCGGTGATTTCCTGGCCGGCAGTCACCACTTCGGAGGGGTGACGCACACGGCGCCAAGCCATGTCGGTGATGTGCAGCAGGCCATCGATGCCGCCCAGGTCCACGAAGGCACCGTATTCGGTGATGTTCTTGACCACACCGTGGACGATGGAGCCTTCGCGCAATGTTTCCATCAGCTTGGCACGCTCTTCGCCCATCGAGGCTTCCACCACAGCGCGACGCGACAACACCACGTTGTTGCGCTTGCGGTCGAGCTTGATGACCTTGAATTCCAGGGTCTTGTTTTCATAGGGTGACAGGTCTTTGGTGGGACGGGTGTCGACCAAAGAGCCTGGCAAGAAAGCGCGGATGCCGTTGACCAGCACCGTGAGGCCACCCTTGACTTTGCCGCTGGTCACGCCCGTGACGAACTCGCCCGATTCGAGGGCTTTTTCCAGGGACATCCACGAAGCCAGACGCTTGGCGGTGTCGCGCGACAGGATGGTGTCGCCATAGCCGTTTTCGATGGAGCCGATGGCCACGGAGACAAAGTCGCCGACCTGCACTTCGACTTCACCCTGGTCGTTCTTGAACTCTTCGAGGGGGACATACGACTCGGACTTGAGACCGGCGTTGACGACCACGAAGTTGTGTTCGATGCGCACCACTTCAGCGGTGATGACCTCACCAGGGCGCATTTCGGTACGTTGCAGGGATTCCTCAAAGAGGGCGGCAAAAGATTCAGACATGTGATTTCCTCATCCACAAGAGCAGGACTGACGAGCGCGACATGCGTCGTTTCCAGGAGCTGTCTGTGGCGGTTGCGTGTTGCGGTGTGATCCGCGGTTGGTTGATACATCCCACCTGACCGGTGTGCATGCTGCACGGAGAGAGCCGGGTGGGGCTGGGGATCAGCCCGCACTGGGTGGGCTGGTTTGGCGGTGTCCGGGTTTTTATCTGAACACCTGCCGGCTTTGCCACCAGACCATCACCTGTTCCACCGAGGCTTCGATGGTCAAGGAAGAGTTGTCCAGTTGCAAGGCATCCTGTGCCGGCCTGAGGGGGGCGACGCTGCGGGACATGTCCCGGGCATCGCGCGCTTCCAGGTCGGCGCGAAGAGCAAGGATATTAGCCGAAATTCCTTTGGAAATCAATTGCTTATGCCTTCTTTCAGCCCTTTGTGCAGCGCTGGCGGTCAAAAACACCTTCATGGGGGCATTGGGAAAGATCACCGTGCCCATGTCGCGGCCGTCGGCCAGCAGGCCCGGCAAGCGGCGAAAGCTGTGCTGCAACTGCACCAGGGCCTGGCGCACGGCGGGCAGCACCGAGACTTTGGAGGCATTCATGCCGCCTTGCTCGCTGCGTATGGCGTCGGTCACGTCCACTTCGCTCAGCAGCACCTGCTCGCCCTCAAAGCGCACCGGCAGGGCGCGGGCCAGGTCGGCAATGGCGGCCTCATCAGCGGCCTCCAGGCTCAAGCCCGCCTGCAAGGCGGCGTGGGCTGTCACGCGGTAGAGAGCGCCCGAGTCCAGGTAGTGGTAACCCAGTTGCGCGGCCACCCGGCTGGCCAATGTGCCTTTGCCCGAGGCGGTGGGGCCGTCGATGCAGATCACCGGGATCAGGGCCGGGTCGGTGTGGGCCACCGAGAACAGCGCCTCGAAATAGTCGGGGAAGGTCTTGGCCACGCACTTGGGGTCTTCGATGCGCACCGGCACCCGGTCGGCATTGAAGGCGGCGAGTGAGAAGCACATGGCCACGCGGTGGTCGTCGTAGGTGTGGATGCTGGCGCGCTGCCAGGCCTGCGCGGGCAGCGGGTGGACCGTGATCCAGTCTGGGCCTTCTTCGACCTGGGCGCCGAGCTTGCGGCATTCGGTGGCCATGGCCACGATGCGGTCGGTTTCCTTGACGCGCCAGCTGGCGATGTTGCGCAGCGTGGTGGGGCTGTCGGCGTACAGCGCCATCACGGCCAGCGTCATCGCCGCGTCGGGGATGTGGTTGCAGTCCAGCTCAATGCCCTGGAGGGGCCAGGCGCCTCGGCGGATCTCGAGCCAGTTGGGGCCGCTGCTGATCTTGGCGCCCATTTGTGCTGCGGCCTCCATGAAGCGGATGTCGCCCTGGATCGAGTCGGCGCCCACGCCCTGAACGCGGATGCCCTGGCCTTGGGCGATGGCCCCCAGGGCGATGAAGTAGCTGGCCGAAGACGCATCGGCTTCGACGTGGATGGTGCCCGGTGATTGGTAGCGGCTGCCCGCCGGGATCACAAAACGCGACCAGCCCTCGCGCTCGACCGCGATGCCGTAGCGCGCCAGCAGGTTGAGGGTGATCTCGATGTAGGGTTTGCTGATGAGTTCGCCCACCACCTCGATGGTGATGGCGCGGTCCTGGGCGGCCAGGGGCAGCGCCATCAGCAAGGCGGTGAGGAACTGGCTGGAGACATCGCCACGCACCGGGATGGGTTTGTCCAGCGACAGCGTGGGCTGGCCGATGTGCAAGGGCGGGTAGCCCTCGTTGCCCAGGTAGTCGATGCTGCAACCGAGCTCGCGCAGCGCGTCGACCAGGTCGCCGATCGGGCGCTCGTGCATGCGGGCCACGCCCTTGAGCGTGAAGTCGCCGCCTTGCACCGCCAGCGCCGCCGTGAGTGGGCGCATGGCCGTGCCGGCATTGCCCATGAAAAACTCAATCGCCTCGCGCGGCCAGGCGCGCCCACCCAGACCCGTGATGGTCACGGTGGTGCCGGCCATCTCCACGCCGCAGCCCAATTGGCGCAGCGCTGCGAGCATCACGCGGGTGTCGTCCGAGTCCAGCAGGTCGTGCACCACGGTCGTGCCCTGGCACAGGGCCGAGAGCAGCAGCACCCGGTTGGAAATGCTTTTGGAGCCGGGCAGGGTGACGGTGCCAGAGGCGCCTTGCAGCGCAGGAAGGTCGAGGAAGGCGGTGGAGAACATGGTTCAGTTTTCAGGGGCCTGGCCGCAGGCGTTGCCCGCTTGCAGCTGCCAGGGCGAGCGCACATCGCTGGCTTGTTGGATCAATTGCTGCAGCGCTGCGTTGTCACCCGACTGCAGGGCGCGCTCAAACTGCTCGAGCGCAGCGCGAAAGTGCGCCATTTGGGTGAGCACTTCTGTTTTGTTGGCGCTCAGGATGTCGCGCCAGACAGACGGATCGCTGGCCGCGATGCGAGAAAAATCCCGAAAACCCGGGCCTGCCATGTCCAGAAATGAAGCCCCTTGCGGCTGAGCGGTGAGGGCATTGACCGCCGCAAACGCCAGCAGGTGCGGCAAGTGGCTGACCGCTGCAAACGTGGCGTCATGCGCCTCGGGGGGCATGGTGCTGACATGGCTGCCCACAGCGGTCCAGACCGCGTGGGCGGCCTGCAACCGGTGAATGCCGGTTTGGGGCAGGGGCGTGAGGATGGTGCGGCGATCCTGGTAGAGCAGGCGGTCGGCGTGCTCGATGCCGGCCACCTCTTTGCCTGCGATCGGGTGTGCTGGCACAAAGCAGCCCAGGCGCTCGCCCAGGGTGGCTTGGGCCGCGGCGATCACATCGCATTTGGTCGAGCCCACATCCATCAGCAGGGCATTGGGTTGCAAGGCATCGCGCATGGCGGCAAAGCTGTTGTGCATGGCGCCCACAGGCACGGCCAGCAAGACCAGATCGGCCCCTTGCACGGCTTCGGCCACACTGGCGCAAGCCTGATCAATCACCCGCAGATCCAGCGCGCGTTGGCGTGTTTTTTCGGAAGCACTGAATCCGGCGATGGTGTGCACCAGACCGGCCTGGCGCACGGCCAGCGCAAACGAGCCGCCCATCAGGCCGCAGCCAATCAGGGCCAGGCGTTGGAATTTCACAGGCGACTCACTCGGGCACAGGGTAGGAACCCAGCACCTTGTAAAACGCGCACAGGCCTTGCAGCTCCTGCAAGGCGGCGGCCACATGTGGCTCGCTGATGTGGCCCTGCAGGTCGATGTAAAAGTAATATTCCCACTGGCCCGATTTGGCGGGGCGCGACTCAAAGCGCGTCATCGAAACACCGTTGTTCTTGAGTGGCACCAGCAGGTCGTGCACCGCGCCAGGGCGGTTGGGGACGGACACCACCAGGCTGGTGCAGTCCTTGCCCGAAGCGGGTGGGGTGGCCAGGGTTTGGGGCAGGGTGATCACGGCAAAGCGGGTGCGGTTGAAGGCCTCATCTTGGATCGCATGGTGCACGATGTGCAGGCCAAACTGGCTGGCCGCGCGCTCGCTGGCGAGGGCCGCCCAGGCCGGGTTGGTGGCCGCCAGGCGTGCCCCTTCAGCGTTGCTCGAGACCGCGCGGCGCTCCACATGGGGCAGGTGTTTGGTCAGCCAGCCCTGGCACTGCGCGAGCGCCTGGGGGTGGGCCATGACCACCTCGATGCCGGCGTCGGAGTTGATCTGGCGCAGCAGATGAAAGCGCACCTGCAGGCTGACTTCGCCCACCACGTGCACGGGCGAACGCAGGAACAAATCCAGTGAACGCGCCACCACGCCTTCGGTGGAATTTTCCATGCCCACCACCCCGTATTGGGCGGTGCCAGCGGCGGTGGCGTGGAACACCTCGTCGAAATTGGCGCAGTAAATCAGATTGGCGGCGCTGCCAAAAAAGTCGATGGCCGCCTGTTCGCAAAAAGTGCCTTGAGGCCCCAGCACCGCCACCCGTTGCGGGGCCTCCAGCGCTAGGCAGGCCGACATGATTTCGCGCCAGATGGCAGCGACATGTTCGTTTTTCAGTGGGCCGGTGTTGGCCTGGGTGATTTTGTCAATGACCTGCGCCACGCGGTCGGGGCGAAAGAAGGGTGAGCCTTCCGCGCGTTTGATCTCGCCGACTTGCTCAGCCACATGGGCGCGCTGGTTCAGCAGGCTCAGCAGCTGTTTGTCCAGGGCGTCGATTTGCACGCGCAATGCGCCCAGCGCATCCGACTGAATGGGTTGTTGGCTCATGTCCGCAGGTCTTTCAGGGGCCGCAATCAGGCCTGTGTTTTTTCAAATTCACGCATGTACGCCACCAGGGTTTGCACACCTTCGAGGGGCATGGCGTTGTAGATGCTGGCCCGCATGCCGCCCACCGACTTGTGGCCCTTGAGCTGCAGCAAATTGGCGGCTTTGGCCCCGGCCAAAAAGGCCTCGTTGCGCGATTCGTCACGCAGGAAAAAGGGCACGTTCATGCGCGATCGGCAGTCTTTGGCGACCTTGTTTACATAAAAACTGGATTGGTCCAGAAAGTCGTACAGCAACTGTGCCTTGGCGATGTTGCGCTCTTGCATGGCGGCGATGCCGCCATTCTTCTTGAGCCACTGGAACACCAGCCCTGCCATGTAGATGCTGTAGGTCGGCGGGGTGTTGTACATCGACTGGTTGTCGGCCACCAGTTGGTAATCGAAGGCACTGGGGCAGTGCGGCAGGGCGTGACCGATGAGGTCTTCCCGCACAATGACCAGGGTCAGACCGGCAGGCCCTAGGTTTTTTTGTGCGCCGCCAAAGGCCAGGCCGACGCGCGACCAGTCCACCGGACATGAGGCGACATGCGATGAAAAATCGACCACCAGCGGGGCATCGCAGCCCAAGGCCTTGAGGTCGGGCAGTTCATGAAATTCCACCCCGTGGATGGTTTCATTGCTGCAGATGTGCACATAGCGGCTGTCAGCGCCGATTTGCCAAGTGGCTGGGGCGGGCAGGCAGGTGAAACCGTCGGCCTGCGCCGATGCAGCCACGCGCACCGGGCCGTATTTGCCGGCTTCCTTGAGCGATTTCTGACTCCAGGCGCCCGTGAGCACAAAGTCCATCGCCCCGCCTTGCGACAGGTTCAGCGGCACGATGGCGTTTTCGGCCAAACCGCCGCCCTGCATGAACAGGATCTTGAAGTGGGCAGGCACGGCCAGCAGCTCGCGCAGATCGGTTTGTGCCTGCTCGTAGATGCCGATGAACTCCTTGCCACGGTGGCTCATCTCCATCACGCTCATGCCCGAGCCCTGCCAGTCCAGCATTTCGGCAGCGGCTTGTTGCAGCACGGCCTCCGGCATGACGGCCGGGCCCGCCGAAAAATTGAAAGCGCGCACCATCACTTATTCCGTGGCGCCAGGGCCGTCATCTAAAGCGGCGTCATCATCGGACACATTGGCGTCGTTTTCCACAATGCGCTGCAGGCCCGACAGCTTGGCGCCTTCGTCCAGGCCGATCAGGGTCACGCCTTGTGTGGCGCGACCGAGTTCACGGATTTCTGAGACGCGCGTGCGCACCAACACACCGGTGTCGGTGATCAGCATGATCTCATCGTCGGCATGCACCAAAGTGGCGGCCACCACTTTGCCGTTGCGCTCGGACTGCTGGATGGCGATCATGCCTTTGGTGCCACGACCGTGTCGTGTGTACTCGGTGATGCTGGTGCGTTTTCCATAGCCATTTTCTGTGGCTGTGAGCACGCTTTGGGTTTCGTCTTCGGCCACCAGCATGGCGATCACGCTCTGGTGTTCTTCGATCATCATGCCGCGCACGCCGCGTGCACTGCGGCCCAAGGGGCGCACGTCGTTTTCGTCAAAGCGCACGGCCTTGCCGCCATCGCTGAACAGCATCACATCGTGTTGGCCGTCGGTGAGGGCCGCGCCGATCAGGTAGTCGCCCTCGTCGAGGTTGACGGCAATGATGCCGCCCTTGCGAGGGTTGCTGAATTCGTCCAGCGAGGTCTTCTTCACGGTGCCCATGGACGTGGCCATGAACACATACCGGTTTTCCGGGAAGGTCCGTGTTTCGCCAGTCAGGGCCAACACCACATTGATTTTTTCACCCTCTTGCAAGGGGAACATGTTGACGATGGGGCGACCGCGCGAACCGCGCGAGCCCGCCGGCACCTCCCAGACCTTGAGCCAGTACAGGCGACCCCGGTTGGAGAAGCACAACAAATAGTCGTGGGTGTTGGCGATGAACAACTGGTCGATCCAGTCGTCGTCTTTGGTGACGGCCGCTTGCTTGCCCCGGCCACCGCGTTTTTGCGAGCGGTACTCGCTCAGCGGTTGGCTCTTGATGTAGCCGCTGTGCGACAAGGTCACCACCATGTCGGTCGGGGTGATCAGGTCTTCGGTGGAGAGGTCTTGCGCGCTGTGCTCGATTTCGCTGCGACGCGCACCGATCTTGGTCTGGCCGAATTCCTGGCGCACGGTACCCAGCTCGTCGCCAATGATGGTGGAGACGCGTTCGGGCTTGGCCAGAATGTCCAGCAGGTCTTCGATCTCGGCCATGACCTCTTTGTATTCGGCCACGATCTTGTCTTGCTCCAGGCCCGTCAGGCGCTGCAGGCGCATTTGCAAAATTTCCTGCGCTTGCGTGTCGGACAGGCGGTACAGGCCGTCTAGGCCCAACCCGTACTCGCGCTCCAGGCCTTCGGGGCGGTAATCGTCGGCATTGACCACCGAGCCGTCGTCACGGGCACGGGTCAGCATGGTGCGCACCATCTGGCTGTCCCAGCTGCGCGTCATCAGCTCGGCCTTGGCCACCGGCGGGGTCGGGGCATTGCGGATGATGGCGATGAAGTCGTCGATGTTGGCCAGCGCTACGGCCAGACCTTCGAGCACATGGCCGCGGTCGCGTGCCTTGCGCAGCTCGAAAACGGTGCGCCGTGTCACCACCTCACGGCGGTGCTGCAGGAAGACCTGGATCAGGTCTTTCAGGTTGCACAGCTTGGGTTGCCCATCGATCAGGGCCACCATGTTCATGCCGAAGGTGTCCTGCAGCTGCGTTTGCTTGTACAGGTTGTTCAGTACGACCTCGGGAACTGCACCGCGCTTGAGCTCGATCACCAGCCGCATGCCTGATTTGTCGGATTCGTCTTGGATGTGGCTGATGTCCTCGATCTTTTTCTCATGCACCAGCTCGGCCATGCGTTCCTGCAGGGTCTTTTTGTTGACCTGGTAAGGCAGTTCGTCAACCACAATACACTGGCGCTGGCCTTTGTCGATGTCCTCGAAATGGCACTTGGCCCGCATCACCACACGGCCGCGGCCGGTGCGATAGCCTTCCTTGACGCCCGTCATGCCGTAAATGATGGCACCCGTCGGGAAGTCGGGCGCAGGCACGATCTCCATCAACTCGTCGATCGAGGCCTCGGGGTTGCGCAGCAAATGCAGACAAGCATCCACCACCTCGTTGAGGTTGTGAGGCGGGATGTTGGTGGCCATGCCGACCGCGATGCCGCCCGATCCATTGATCAACAGATTGGGCAGTCGCGAAGGCAGGACCAGGGGTTCTTTTTCCGAGCCATCGTAGTTGGGGCCGAAATCAACGGTTTCCTTGTCGATGTCGCCCAGCATCTCATGGGCGATCTTGGCCAGACGAATTTCGGTGTAACGCATGGCGGCGGCGTTGTCGCCATCGACCGAACCGAAGTTGCCCTGGCCATCGACCAGCATGTGGCGCATGGAAAAGTCCTGAGCCATGCGCACAATGGTGTCGTACACCGACTGGTCACCGTGAGGGTGGTACTTGCCGATCACGTCACCCACGATACGCGCCGACTTCTTGTAGGGGCGGTTCCAGTCGTTGTTGAGCTCATGCATGGCAAACAAGACCCGGCGGTGGACCGGCTTCAAGCCATCGCGCGCGTCGGGGAGGGCGCGACCCACAATCACGCTCATGGCGTAATCGAGGTAGCTGCGCCGCATTTCCTCTTCCAGACTGATGGGCAGTGTTTCTTTGGCGAACTGGGTCATAAAGGGAGGGGAAAGGTGACGCTGTGTAAACCGGACATTTTAGTTGCAAGGCATTGTGGCGTCCATGCAACATTTGTTATGCATTTGAAGGAGAGCTTGGTCGTCAGTCCGGCATTTGACAGACGTGGGCATGGTCTATGGCACAATAAAACGCAACGCATCAGGTGACGGTCATTTGATGCGTCATTTTTACGCAGCGAGTCTGCGGCTTTATCCCTCAAGAGGAAGACCATGAAGAAACTGAACAAAGTGGCAATGTTGTTGGCCTCCGCAGCTCTCGCAACAGCCGCTGGCGCTCAAACCGTCGACAACTGGCGCAACGGCACTGGTGAAGTGGTTTGGAAGAACGGCACCAACGAACTCTGCTGGCGCAATGCCAACTGGACACCTGCTACCGCTGGCGCTGGCTGCGATGGTGCCATCGTCGCGCCCAAAGCCGCTCCTGCTCCCGCACCTGCCGCTGCACCAGCTCCACGCCCAGCACCCGCGCCCGCGCCTGCCGCTGCGCCTGCTCCAAGGGCAGCCGCTCCAGCCGCACCAGCCCTGCCACCAGCAGCCGCTACCAAGGTCACCTACGCTGCTGACGCATTCTTTGACTTTGACAAGTCGGTCCTGAAGGCCGATGGCAAAGCCAAGCTGGATGATCTGGTCGGCAAGGTCAAAGGCATCAACCTGGAAGTCATCATTGCCGTGGGTCACACCGACTCCGTGGGCTCCGATGCTTACAACCAGAAGCTGTCGGTCAAGCGTGCGGATGCTGTCAAGGCCTATTTGGTGTCCAAGGGCATCGAAAAGAACCGCGTTTACACCGAAGGCAAGGGCGAGAAGCAAGCCGTTGCTGACAACAAGACTTCCGCTGGCCGCGCCAAAAACCGCCGTGTGGAAATCGAAGTGGTGGGTACACGCCCTAACCGCTGATCCCTCCCCGGACTGCCAAAAGCCCCAGCAATGGGGCTTTTTTTCGTCTGTCGTTCTTGGTTTGTGGCCGGTTCACCGACAATCTTTACCCATGAATACCAGCACTTCCAACGTTGACCCGGCCGAACTGGCCAAGTTTTCAGATCTTGCCCACCGCTGGTGGGACCCTGAAAGCGAATTCCGACCCTTGCACCAGATCAACCCGCTGCGCCTGGAGTGGATCCACAGCCTGGTGCCCCTGACGGGTCTGAAGGTGGTGGATGTTGGTTGCGGTGGTGGCATCCTGGCCGATGCCATGGCGCGCAAAGGTGCACAGGTGCTCGGCATCGACCTGGCCACCAAATCCCTCAAAGTGGCCCAGCTGCATGCGCTCGAAGCCGGCACGCAGGGTGTGCAATACCGCGAAACCAGCGCCGAAGCCCTGGCTGCAGAGCAGCCCGAGCAGTTCGATGTGGTCACCTGCATGGAAATGCTGGAGCATGTGCCCGATCCGGCATCGGTGGTCAAGGCCTGTGCCCAGATGGTCAAACCCGGCGGTTGGGTGTTCTTCTCCACACTCAACCGCAACCCCAAATCCTTTCTGTTTGCGATCGTCGGGGCCGAATACATCCTGAATCTGCTGCCCAAAGGCACCCACGAATATGCCCGCCTGATCAAGCCCAGCGAACTCACCACCTGGGCGCGCGAAGCCGGGTTGGATGCCCAAGGTTTCAAGGGCATGGCATACAACCCCTTCACCCAACGTTACTGGCTCAGCCAGGACACCAGCGTGAACTATTTGCTGGCCACCCGGAAAGCCTGACCATGTTCCAGAACGTGCAAGCCGTCCTGTTTGACCTGGACGGCACCCTGATTGACAGTGCTCCCGATCTGGGCGCGGCGGCCGACAAGATGCGGGTTGACCGTGGCTTGTCATCCTTGCCGCTCGACCATTACCGCCCCATGGCCGGCGCCGGGGCACGTGGCATGCTGGGCATTGCCTTTGGCATGACGCCCGAGCACCCCGACTTCGACGCCATGAAGGAAGAGTTTTTCGTCAATTACGAAAATTGCATGACCGAGCGCACCCGCATCTTTGACGGCGTGGTGGACATGGTGGCGCAACTGGTGGCTCAGGGCCTGCCCTGGGGCGTGGTGACCAACAAATCCAGCCGTTTCACCGACCCATTGACGGCGGCCATGGATTTGTTTGCCACGGCCGGAGCCATCGTCAGCGGCAACACCACGCCCTTCGCCAAGCCGCACCCCGAGCCTCTCTTCGAGGCAGCCCGGCGCTTGTCGGTCGACCCGGCCCAATGCGTGTATGTGGGCGACGACGAGCGTGACATCGTCGCCGGCCTGGCCGCGGGCATGGGCACGGTGGCGGCCACCTACGGTTATCTGGGCCTGCAAAGCGATATTTCTCAGTGGAACGCCCATTTACACATTGATTCACCGACAGACCTCTTGAAATATCTCCAGAGCGCCTAAAATAGAACGCTCAGGGGCTGCACTGGTTTCGACATGGGTTCGGACGCGTGGCAGGGCATGTCGAGGTTCTGTTACCTCGTAAAACCGCAGAAAAAAACTAACTGCAAACGACGAACGTTTCGCACTCGCTGCTTAATCCAGCGAGCCTTGCAACAGTTGGCCGATAGGCTGGGTGGGGGTGTCGCAAGACGTCCTCACTGCAAGGGAACACATATGGGCTGGCATCACTCCGGGTACCTTGGTGTGGTGTGAGAAAAAAGGGTGCTGGCCGGGTGCGTAGCGTGTCGCTGCGCGACGCATCGGGCGAGATTCAAATCAGACGACTACACATGTAGAACTGTACGAAAAAGGCTTATGGACGGGGGTTCAAATCCCCCCAGCTCCACCAATACCAAAACCCCAACTCGTCTGAGTTGGGGTTTTTTCTTGGGCAATCGTGCGTGTTGCCCCGTGTTCTTGCGGGTTCCTGCGGAAAGATGTGGACCTCGCTCACTGCACCACCTGGACTGTTCTGCGCCCAGTTCTCTCTCTATCGGCCATTTCTCTCTGCGCCCCTCACTCCGGAGAACGGGCCGAAGTCCACAAGAGCCTCTAGCCGAGGTCAACAAGATCAACGACTTACGAGTGGACGAATAAATCATTTCATTTCCCGCATTGGCAGGCGCGCGGAAATCACAACCCGAAACACGGCAGTGATTTATACTGTTCAAAAACACAGTATTTCGATGCCAAGCCTCAACTTCATCCGACCAGCCCCGACCTTGAGCCAAGTCCCATTGGACCTGGCTCTGGAGCCGGCTGCGCGCGAGTTGCGGTTGCTGTCGCACAGGATCAGCGCAGGATTTCCGTCGCCTGCCACGGACTATGTTGAGGAGGGGCTCGACCTCAACGACTACCTGGTGCGCAACAAACCTGCCACCTTCCTGTTCACGGTCAGGGGCGATTCCATGATCGGTGCAAGCATCGAAGAAGGCGACAAAGTCATCGTCGACCGAGCCCTTGCGCCGAAGCACGACGACATCGTCGTCGCCGTGGTCGATGGTGACTACACGCTCAAGCGCCTCTACAAGCATATGGGCCGCGTAGAACTACGTGCCGAGAACCCCGCTTACAGCCCCATCGTTTTCAGTGACGGGAGCGAGCTACTGGTCTGGGGTGTGGTGGTAGGTGTAGTTCGGCGCTACAGCTCAAGAGGCTAAACATGACGGCCGCGCCGCAGTTTGCGCTGGTGGACGTCAACAACTTCTACGTCTCCTGCGAGAGGGTCTTTCAACCCCGTCTAGAGGGCATACCGCTTGTGGTGCTTTCGAACAACGATGGCTGTGCCGTCGCCCGTAGCAACGAGGTCAAGGCGCTGGGGGTGAAGATGGGCACGCCATGGTTCAAGATGAAGGATCTCGCTCGTCAACATGGGATCCGTGCGTTCTCATCGAACTACACGCTGTATGGAGACATGAGCAACCGGGCGACCACGGTGCTACGAGACTTTGCACCCGATCTGGAGGTGTACAGCATCGATGAGTCATTCTTGCGCATTGAGTCCGTCGCCCACCTCTATGGGGGTGCCATCCCAATGGGGCATCAAATGCGCAACCGAATCAAGCAATGGACGGGGCTGCCGGTGTGTGTCGGGGTCGGCCCCACCAAAACTCTCGCGAAATTTGCCAACCATCTGGCCAAGAAGAACCCGGTTTTTAATGGGGTGTGTGACTTGCATGCATTGTCCCGGCCGGAGAGACTGGCGTGGATGCACGGCGTCGAAGTTGGAGAAGTTTGGGGCGTAGGACCAAGAATTACGAAGCGTCTGGGCGCGATGGGCATCACCTCCGTACTGGACCTTCGCAATGCTTCACCTAAGGAGATGCGAGCCCACTTTGGCGTCGTCATGGAGCGAACGTGCAACGAACTGCGGGGCATCTCGTGCCTGGAACTCGAAGACATTGCGCAGCCTAAAAAACAGATCATGTCCTCGCGCAGCTTTGGTGCGCCAGTGGAGACCTTGGCAGAGTTGCGTGAGTCGGTGGCCAGCTACCTTGCAACAGCGGCTGAAAAGTTGCGTCGGCAAAAATCTGCAGCCAGTGCCGTCTATGTATTTCTGCTCACCAACCGCTTCAAGGAGGATGAGCCTCAGTACAACGCCGGGATCACGGTGCCTATGCCTGACGCAACGGATGACACGCTGGCGCTGACGGCCGCTGCATTGAAAGGACTGGCCGAAATCTATCGCCCAGGATTTCGCTACAAAAAGACTGGTGTGATGTTGACCTTGCTCTCCGACAAGGCCGCGCGGCAGACCACACTTTTTGATGATCCAGTCGCTCGGGAGAAGTCGATACGATTGATGGCGACGATGGATGCGATCAACCGCGAGTTTGGACGTGGGATGGTCCGGTCCGGTGCCAGTGGCGTAGTGCATCGTTGGGCGATGCGCTCTGAAAACCGATCGCCTCGCTACACGACACGTTGGGATGAACTGCCGTTTGTTCAGTGACGATATTGGTTAATCCACCAGCAATGACCTTATCTTCGGTGGCGCTACATCCGTCTTGAGCGCATCGGCTGGGTACAAATGGAGGAAATCAGCACTTTGCTGGGCATCGGCATGCAGCCAAGCGTCGTATCGGTGTTCAGGCAAGACGACCACCATTCGCTTCTCATCATTAGGTTTGTGGAACTGATTCATCAGCGGGTGCTGGTCCGCATTGATGGTCAACATCGTGAAGCTATGGAGTACTTCCCCTTTGGGCGAATTCCACCACGACCACAGGCCTGCTATCCCCATGGGCTGACCATCTAAGCGCGAAATGCGAGTGGGAACAGCTTTCCCAGATCGCCAATCGGGTTCATAGATCGCGTCCGCAGAGATGATGCAGTGATGCGCCTTTTTCCACGCATCACGGAAGCTCGGTTTGGAGGCTACGGTCTCGGTGCGCGCGTTATAGGTCTGTCTGGCGATCTTGGTGTCCGTGGCCCAGTGCGGGACCAGACCGAAAGATCCCAGCAGTGCCTCGCGCTCCGGTACAGCCTCGTCACCAACATCCGCGAATTCATGTCGACGCACGAAGAGCCCCAAGTAGCCCGGCCACATATCCCACTTACCGCCCTCAGGGAAGTCGTCCACTCGGAAGTGGGTTTTCAGTAACTGTCTGTCGCGGACAGATTCATAGTGGCTGCACATGGATAGATAGTACTGGCTCTCCCTTTCTGTCGTATCTCGCGCGCGTCTGAAGCACTTGAACGGCCCGAAGTCCACAAGACTCTCGGTTCGGGTCAAGTAGATCAGCAACATACGAATGGATCAATTCAATATAGGCCGTCTAAGGTTGTGTGAGACAAGATTTGGTGAACTCCGGGCATTTAGAGCGTTTCCTGAAAGCAAATGATCACTCGACGTCAGCAACGTTGCTGCGTTGCTTTTCAGTATCTTTAGCAGTTTGAATTAACAGCAAAAAAATGTGATCGAATGTGCATTGGCTACATGATCTGAGGAAAACAAATCGTGAAAAAGGGTACAAGTCTCACCAAGAAGGATCTCTTTGGAAGGTTCGCCTTTGACATTGAGCATGCACTCAACATGTATGCCTTTAGCTACTGCACAATTCCAGCCGAGGGCATCTACGACAAGCAGGTACTCGCGGCCCTTGGGAGCGTCCTCGACAAGTGCCACATCTACTTGATTGGCTACACCCCGAGAATTGACTTTGTTGGGGCTGAACAGAAGGACCAACATCTTCTACTGTCATTCGAGATCCTTTCAGGAAAGCATGTGCTCGAATATGAACTCCCCAAAGGGCTCTCGCTCAAAGCGGATGGCGACTTGTGGTACCTGGGCGACGACTCCGAAGGACGGTTCTGGCCAAGCGAAAATGAAATGCAGACAAGACTGGCTGCATCAACGGATGCGATCAAATTTGAGGTCAAGTACGTCGGGCAAGCCTACGGAAAAGACGGATCTAGAAGTGCGATAGATCGCCTCATCAAGCACGAGACGCTGCAGAAAATTTCCTTGATGGGGGTACCCCAAGGGTATCGACTCACTCTGCTTCTTTTGGAAGTCGAGCCAAGCCCCAAGCTGATAACTTCGATCAATCCATTTGCGAAGAACACAATGGAAGGCGAAAAAAGAATTGAACAAGGGTTGAGTAAGCTCTTTAACACCACAGAGGCTGAGCGCATCTCGTTGTATGAGGCTGCTCTAATCAGGTACTTCTATCCTGACTTCAATAAAGAGTTTAAGGACAGTTTTCCATCAACGAATTTGAAAATCCTTCGGGACTGTTACGAGAAAGACTTTTCTGCAGTCGTCGCGGAAATTTGTATCGATGGCTTGCCTTTTCGGTTGTGGTCAAGTGCAGTCGAGCCCAAGCTAAATCACATCGCCAAACATGACTTGCACAAGAGTGAAGATCGCAAAATATTCTTCGGAATATGAGTCGTCGCTCGCATTTTTTCTCGAGTCGGGAATGCGGCGCTGGTCCAATAATTCATTCGAACGGGCTGTAGCGATGGGTGCAGGTCAACTCCGACGTTGAACACCTGCATTTGCAGTTCAGCTACATACGCGGCGAGTTCCGACATGCCCATACACGTTGAAAAGAGCTCATAAAGACAACAGCGCTCTCTGTTCATCCCATAGCAACGGTGTCCCGGATGCTAGATCAAACAAGGTAACGTGGTCAGGCAGAGACTCGTCCAAGATCGCTGCCACGATGTCCGGTGCCAATGTGGTGAGGTTCACCATCCGGCTGACGTAGGCCCGGTCCATTCCCTCCATCTCTGCAACTTCGGCTAGATTCCGGGCCTTGCCGGATTCGAGCAGCGACAGCCAACGGTGCCCTCGAACTAGGGCCAGTTGCATAGGTGTGGGCGAACTGTCCCACGCCCTTGGTTGCAGGGCTGTGCCGTCTGGCAGCGTGACCGCCTTACGACGACCCCGACGGGTGATCTTGATCGGGATGGTGACGTTGAAACTCCCATTGCTGGCCGTCACCAGGTCTGCGCTACCAGTTGCGTTGATCTTTATCTCGTTCATGCCGCCACCTCATCAACGGACGCTTGCTCCGTTGGAAGTTTGAGTTCAGCTGCCAGCCGCTCCAGGCCGTTAGGTCGGAATTGCAACTCGACGGTGTGCGGCGTGACCACCACTTTCTTGATCAGCAGGCGAACGATACGTTCTTGCTCGACTGGAAACAACTGATCCCAGACCTTGTCGATCTGCAGCATCGCGATGCAAACCTTGGCCTCATCCACCTTGGAATCCATGGTCGTCATCAGCTTTGCGACCCGGGTTTTCAGGTCCGGGGCGCGCAGGATCAGCCGCATCTGTTGCACTACATTCGCCTCCAGCTCGATCGCTGGCAACCGTGGCAGACCGGAAGCCCCGGCGTGCTCCCTGTTCTCTCGGGTGTGGATGTAGTAACGGTACAGCTTGCCAGCACCCTTGCGGGTCCAAGCCACCGTCAGCGCGCGACCATCAGCCCCTTCGATGATGCCCTTGAGCAGAAATGGGATGGTGGCGCGGGTGTTGTTGGCCCGCATGCGCGGGCTGACTTTTAGTATGGACTGCACTGCCTCCCAAGTGCTGGGCTCGATCAGGGGCTGGTGTTCGCCCTTGAACCATTCCTCCTTGTGCCGCAATTCGCCCAGGTACGTCCTGTTGCCCAGGAGTTTGTAGATCAGGCCTTTGTCGATCAGCTTGCCTTCGCGGACGTTGCCATCCTGTGTTGTCCAGGCCTTGGATGTCACGCCATCCATGCGCAACTCTTTCATGAGCTTCGTGGTGGAGCCCAGTTCTACGAACCGCGTGAAGATGTGCTTGATGATCTTGGCTTCGCGATCGTTGGGCACCAGACGACGGTCCTTCACGTCGTATCCCAGCGGCGGCACGCCGCCCATCCACATGCCCTTGCGTTTGGATGCTGTGATCTTGTCGCGGATCCGTTCGCCGGTGACCTCTCGCTCGAACTGTGCAAAGGACAGAAGTACGTTGAGCATCAACCTGCCCATGGAGGTGGTGGTGTTGAACTGCTGTGTCACCGAGACAAAGGACACGCCGGCACGTTCAAACACCTCGACCATCTTGGAAAAGTCTGCCAGGCTGCGGGTGAGACGGTCGATCTTGTAGACCACCACGATGTCGACGCGGCCGTCCTCGATGTCGTTCATGAGCCGACGCAATCCCGGGCGTTCCATGTTGCCGCCCGAGAAGCCGCCGTCGTCATAGTCATCGGCAACCGGAATCCAGCCCTCGCTGCGCTGGCTGGCCACGTAGGCATGGCCGGCTTCTTTCTGGGCGTCGATGGAGTTGAAAGATTGGTCGAGACGTTCGTCGCTAGACACACGACAGTAGACGGCGCAGCGCTGGCGCCGCTTGAGGACTTCGCTCATTTGCCTGCTCCCTTCTTGCCGGAGGTTTTCTTTGCGGCGGTCGACTTCAGCCCGAAAAATACAGGTCCTGACCAGGCCGTTCCGGTGATCTCCTTGGCGATGCGTGACAGGCTCTGGTAGCAGCGACCATCGAATTCGTACTGGCCATCGACTGTGGCCATGACCCGGTACTCCTTGCCCTGGTATTCGCGTGTGAGTACGGTGCCGGCCATGAGCCGAATATCGCGGTCGAATTTCTTGTTCTGCCCCGACTCTAGGATGGCCTGGATTCGGCGCTTGTTGCGGTCAAGCATGTTGCGGTCGATCTTGCAAAATTCGATCTCCTGGAGCTTGTAGGCAATGCGTCGTTCCAAGAACTGTCGGTTGTGGGTTGGGGTGTCTTCGCCGAACAGGCTCTTCCACAGTGCCTTGATGTCGGACATGGGGAGGTCGGGCAAGCTGGTGATTTGTGCCAGCACTGATGGTGGCGTGGCGTAGGGCGATTGCGTTGTGGTCATTTGGACTCCGTGACTTTGGTTGACGGGTCCGTATGAACGCTTCGGGTGCCGGAAGATGCAAGTCCTAAATGGCTCTGTGAGGCCACATTTGCGGACTTCGCGACAGATTCTTCCCATGCCCGGGAAATGCCCCTCGCCAGCAGGGCAGCCACCTCATCCATGCGTTCTGTGACGGACATGGAATCAGGTGGTCGGCGGTTGATTTCTTGCATTGGTTGCCAGTCCTTGATGTTCAACGATCGAAGGAAAAAATTGTCCCCGGGGGTCCATGGCAATGCCAGAGGGAGGTTTGGGGCTGGCGCGGAAAGATGATGGAATTTGCCAGCCCCTGCGAAAACTGAGTGGCTTTGAATTCCAGCAGGTGATGGGCTTAGCGGTTCAGCGGTTGACCGTTGCGTGTGAAGCGATCAAACGTGTCCTCGTCTGGCTCTTCATCTTCGTGTGTTGGACGCCGCCATTCAGCCTGCGGCAGCAGAAGTAAGGTGAGCTTGTAGTCGTACTGACCAGCGCTCTTGACCAGTTCTTGAGCGCGGACATAGCCTGGTTCATTGGTGAGCCAAGTGTTGGCGCGAACGTCCTGCTGACTAACGGTCGTTTCTGCATTGGCGCTGTGGGCCAACGCGGTTCTCGGAAGCTCGATGACGTTCTTTCGGGTGGCGAAATATGCCCTTGACTTGAACGCATCCTCGTTCGACTTGGCCCAAAGCATGTGGTCGTCACGGCTTGCTATCAGGATCGCGCGCTCTGGCGCGATGTCGATCCACCGCAGAGCCGCTGCAGTGAGCGAGACGCCGTATCGATCTGCGCAATGCCCTATCAGATCAAAGCTGATGGGCTGGCCGTTGACCTGCCGACGGAAGTCATCGTAGGGCATTAGCAATGTCGAGGCGAACTGATCTGCCTCGGCTTCGATGTCCCGTTTGCTACGTTCACCCGTAGAGATTTCATCGTCGTGGCAGGCGAATTCATCCTGGAGTTCCCGATGAACCATGTAATGCCCAAACTCATGGGCGACCGTAAATCGCTGACGCCCCTCCGAGCCGTTGCCATCGTTGTAGACGATGAGCCACTTGGTCTTTGACTTGTTGGCTTTGAGCATTCCCTCGAAGCCGTCAATGCGTTCGCCCTGGATCTTGGTGATGGGGGAGTCGGGAAAGCACTGGCTCGTGTATTCAAGCGCCAACTGCTGTATGTCCACCGGGAATCGATCAACGCCCAACACCTGGTTGAGCATGTCTGAAATCTGGTTGGCAACAGCCATGGGGCGCTTGTGCTTGGTCATTCGTCTTCCCAGGCGTCCAGGATTTTTCGAAGCTTCTTCTTTTCTAGGTCTGGCAGCAATTGGTATTTGCGGAAGAAAGCTTCGTCAGCGACTTTGTTGTCGGGGGTTGGCTCTAGAGAGCTCACCAAAAATTCGGGGGTCACAGCTAGCGCAACGGCTAGTTTGTTGATTTTTTCAAGGGAGGGATTGGCCTGATCCCTGTTTTCCAGCTCCCACAGGTAGCTTTTGCTGGAATCGGTTATCTGGGCCAGTTGCTCAAGACTTAGTCCTTTTTCATTACGAAGGGTCTTGATTTTTTCACCGAGAGGTGATGCCACTTGTCACTCCTTAACTGTCCACATGGATACCCACAGGATACCACCATACCGAACGAATCTGTACCTGCTTGACATGACCATCAGGTGCCAGCAATAATTCGCACAAGTTCGGTGTACCGAACGATCCCGGTCGGTGGAGTGTTGCGGCACCTCTCTGATTCTTCGGCGGCAGGTCCATGGATGCGCGAGACAAGGATGCGCACGCGGACCACAGTAGCAAGGAAAAAAACAAATGTCAGCCTTCAACTATCGCGATCTCGTGCGTCAGGTGCGCAACCAGTACTGGGAGTTCTACTTCCAGGCCCGAAAAATCGAATTGCCCGAAGGGGCAACGTGGTCTCAGCCCGAAAAGGATGTCCAGGCCAGCATGCAAAAAGGCTTCGAAGCCTTGGACGAGGGCAAGCTGACATCGGTCTACGCAGAACTGCGTCGCGTGAAATGCATGGCCACTGTGCGCGGGGTCCAGGCGCTGCGCAACACGGTTCCACTGGGGCATGCGATGTTGGACGATTTTGAGCACCACATCAGTGATGCCGAGCGGGCGCTGTGGGCGCTGATCAACTGGCCCACCAAACTTGCCGAGGCCGAGTCCATCATTCAGGCCGATGCTGAAATTGGAAAGCGCACATGGCGTCGTATCCAACTTCCACCTGGGCAAGAGTTGCACCATGAGGCTGTCGACATCGACCCTCTGCGCAAGGCCCTGGCGGAAGCCTTCACGCCGAAAAAAGGCCGTCCCCGTGCATGCGAGATTGACGTGCTGACACGCCATCTCGACGGTGGGGTGCAGTTGGACATCCGTGTTGAGGACAACCTTCAGCGCAGCCTTGAGTTTGGGGCAGATGACAAGACGCTGTGGCGTGACGTGCGTCCACCCCTGCGCATGACGGCGATCATCTACCCTGAAAGTGGCGTGATTGACTTGTTGGTGGTGGGCGGTGAGAAGGCGCGACAAAAGCTCATTGGCCCCTTGGGTACGCATG
>Ga0255127_1000017_pt1 | contig 95729 bp, 94 predicted proteins | sample Law_Miss_RepB_8d_FD_188555 | JGI IMG/M metagenome (GOLD analysis project Ga0255127, IMG submission 188555) | Freshwater microbial communities from St. Lawrence River, New York, United States - Law_Miss_RepB_8d | ecosystem: Environmental > Aquatic > Freshwater > River | place: USA: New York...
CCCTTGCTGCAACAGCGCAGCGCCCTGTTTGAGCTCATGTGCTTCGTGCACGATGCGCCGCGCCCGCTCCAGCACCGATCGGCCCAGCGGCGTCAGTTCATTCTTTTTGCCCACCCTGTCGACCAAGGGACCACCCAAGTCGTCTTCCAGCACCTGGATGCTGCGACTCAATGCCGATTGGGTGATGTGCAGCTTCTCGGCCGCACGGCTGAAAGAACCGGTCTCGGCCAGGGCCAGCCAATGCGCAAGGTGCTTGAGGTTCATGTATTCATTTTGAGAATGCAAACCAGAAATATAAGTCATTTGACACATAAATACTGTGTTTCTAGTATCCATCCTGCGTTATTTTTCATATCCATAACCCAACGGAGACAAAACATGCACAAGACTTCATCTTTTCGCCGCCTGCTGCTGGCTTCACTGGCTGGCTTGACTGTGCTGGGCGCCCAAGCCCAGACTTTCCCCAACAAACCTGTGAGCCTGATGGTGCCCTACCCTGCAGGCGGCCTGTCGGACGTGATCGCTCGCATGGTCAACGTGCCGCTGGGCAAGCAATTGAATCAGCCTGTGATCGTTGAAAACCTGGGCGGCGTGAGCGGTGCGATTGCCGCACAAAAGGTGCTCAGTGCCCCGTCGGACGGCTACTACCTGTTCCAAGGTTCACCCAATGAGCTGATTTTGTCACCACTGGCCAATGCAGCGGTCAAGTTCAAGAGCGAGGACTTCCGCCTGGTGCAAATCGTCGGTGCCGCCCAGATCGCCTTTTTGGCGCGCAAAGACATCCCGGCCAACTCGGTGGATGAGTTCCTCGATTACGCCCGCAAAATGGCCAAGGAAGGCAAGCCTGTCACTTACGCCTCGGTCGGCCCGGGTTCCTTCTACCACTTGCTGGGCGAGCAATTGTCCAAAGTGACAGGCATCCCGATGACGCACATTCCTTACAAGGGCGGAGCGCCTGCCAACCAGGACCTGATCGGCGGTCAAGTGGACATTTTCCTGGCCCCCTTTGGCAAAGCCTACAGCGATCTGGCCAAAGACGGCCGCATCAAGATTCTGGCCATGCTCAACAAGGAGCGCCTGGAGGGCGTCAAGCAGTACCCGGCCATCACCGAAAGCAAGCAGCTCAAGAACTTTGACTTCAACATCTGGACCGGCTATTTCGTGAAGAAAGACACACCAGAAGCCGTCGTTCAGTCTCTGCACAAAGCGCTGACGGAAACCCTCAACGACGCAGGCGTGCGCACAGGTCTGGACGCGAACAGCCTGCTGGTCGCCAAGCCATTGCCTTTGTCCGAGCTGAGCAAGGTCTACAGCGACGGCACCGCCCAGTTCCGAGCCATTGCCAAATCGATCAACCTGCAACCGCAGTGATCGAATGGGGGCGTCCCAGTACGCCCCCCTTGACGCTTTCAGGCGTGAGCAACTGCACGCCGCATCTGGTTTTTAAACCCCAACGCTCCTTCGAGCCTTCAACAGAAAACATCATGAAAGTCAAAACCCTTCTCAGCGGACTTGTTCTGGTCGCCAGCAGTTTCAGTGCGGCATGGGCGCAAACCTACCCCACCAAAACCATCAGCCTGATCGTGCCCTACCCGGCCGGGGGGCCTTCTGACTTTTTTGCACGCAAAGTACAGCCTGACGCGTCAGCCAGGCTGGGGGCGACCATGATCATCGAGAACGTGGGCGGTGCCGGTGGCGTGATCGGCATGAGCCGTCTGATCCATGCACCCGCTGATGGCCACACCCTGAGTGCGGGCAGCCCGATGGAACTGGTGCTGGCGCCGATGGCGATCCAAGGCGTGAAGTACAAATCCGAAGACTTCAAATTGGTCGCGCAATTCACCACCACCAACACCATCCTGGTGGTGCGCAACTCGCTCAATGTCAAGACCGTGGACGAATTGCTGGCCGTGGCACGCAAGAACTCGGGCAAGCCGCTGAGCTTTGGCAGCGTGGGTCCTGGTTCCCTGTACCACCTGATCGGTGAAAAATTCTCCCAGGTGACCAAAGTCCCGATGTTGCACGTGCCCTACAAAGGCATCGCGCCCTTGTTGTCCGACCTGATGGGTGGCCAGATCGACATGGCTTTTCTGCCCATGGGCGGCTCCATCCCTGCCACCATCATGGAAGGCAAAATTCAGGGCCTGGCCGTGACCTCGAAAACACCCCACCCCCTGTTCAAGCAATTCCCCCCGATGGCCGCCATGAAGGGCTTGGAAGCCATGGAATTTGACATCTGGGCCGGCATTCAAGTGCACAAAAACACCCCGGACCATGTGGTCGCCGCTTTGAACAAGGCTTTTTATGCCGCGGTCGAAGTGCCCGAGACCCGCAAAGCTTTTGAGGCCAACGGCAATGTGATCCTGCCTTCACGCACCCCGGCCGAGCTGGCCCGTGTGTACCAAGGCGAGATCGAGCGCTACCGTGCCATTGCAAAATCGATTAACCTGCAACCTCAATAAACCCTTCACACCTCAAGAGGTCAGCCCATGAACGCACCCAGCGACGCTTTCCTGCACGACAAACTCCAGGCGCTGCAAGCCCAGGCCGATGAATTCATCGCGGTGCGCCGCGACATCCACAAGCACCCTGAGATGGGCTACAAGGAATACCGCACCAGCGACCTGGTGGCCGAACAGCTGAGCGCCTGGGGCTACCAGGTCACGCGTGGCCTGGGCGGCACCGGCGTGGTGGGACAGCTCAAAAAAGGCACGGGCAGCAAAAGCATCGGCATCCGCGCCGACATGGACGCGCTGCCCATCGACGAGGCCACCGGCTTGCCCTACGCCAGCTGCAACACCGGCATCATGCACGCCTGCGGCCACGACGGCCACACCGCCATGCTGCTGGCAGCGGCCAAGCACATTGCACAAAAGGCCGAATTTTCCGGCACCGTCAACCTGATCTTCCAGCCTGCCGAAGAAGGCCTGGGCGGCGCCAAAAAAATGATGGAAGACGGTCTGTTCAAACAGTTCCCCTGTGATGCCGTGTTCGGCATGCACAACATGCCTGGCCACCCGCAAGGCCAGCTGGTGTTCCGCGATGGCCCGGCCATGGCGTCCTCTGACAACGTGACCATCACCATCGAAGGCACCGGCGGCCACGGCGCGGTGCCGCACCGCGCCGCCGACCCGGTGGTGGCGGGTTCGGCCATCGTGATGGGCCTGCAAAGCATCGTGGCGCGCAACGTTGACCCGCAAGAGATGGCCATCATCACTGTGGGGGCCTTCAACGCCGGTGTGGCCAACAACGTGATTCCGCAGCAAGCCACGCTGCGCTTAAGCGTGCGCTCGCTCAACCGCGAAGTGCGCATGCTGCTGGAGCAGCGCATCACCGAACTGGTCAACGCGCAGGCCATCAGTTATGGCGTGAAAGCCCACATCGACTACCAGCGCGGCTACCCGGTGCTGGTCAACCACCTGAAGGAAACCGACTTTGCCCGCAACGTGGGCGAGGAACTCGTGGGTGCCGCGAACGTCACGCGGCAGGGCCGCGCCTTGACCGGCAGCGAGGACTTTGCCTTCATGCTCGAAGAAGTGCCTGGCAGCTATCTGCTGATTGGCAACGGCGACGGCACAGGCGATGGCCACGGGGCCTGCATGGTGCACAACCCTGGCTACGACTTCAACGACCAAAACGTGGCCATTGGATCGGCCTACTGGTCCTTGTTGGTCGAACGCTTTTTGCCTGCCAGCCCCTGACCGAACCGTGCGATCAGCCCGTCTGCGCCAACGCACAGACGGGTCTGAGACAATCAGGGGGTGAACCTGTCTGAACTCATCCAAACCGTCCTGATCTACGCATTACCGGTGATCTTTGCCATCACCTTGCACGAAGCCGCTCATGGCTTTGCTGCGCAGCGACTGGGGGATGACACTGCCGCCCAACTGGGCCGTGTCACCCTCAACCCCTTTCCGCACATCGACCCGCTGGGCACGATCGTGTTGCCCTTGCTGCTGTACTTCAGCACCAGCGGCGCTTTTTTGTTCGGTTACGCCAAACCTGTACCCGTGCGCTTTGACCGGCTGCGCCGTCCCAAGCGCGACATGGTCTGGGTGGCGCTGGCCGGGCCTGGCGCCAATCTGGTCCAGGCGCTGCTGTGGGGCGTGTTGCTGTATGTCCTGGCAGGCAGTGGCATCACCGAGCGCTTTTTTCTGGAGATGTGCAAGGCCGGCATGCTGACCAACGTGGTCATGTTCGCTTTCAACCTGTTTCCGCTGCCACCGCTGGACGGTGGGCGCATCCTGGTCGGCCTGTTGCCCTGGCGGCAAGCGGTAATGGTGTCACGCGTCGAGCCCTGGGGCTTTTTCATCGTCATGGCCCTCGTGCTCACCGGCGTCATCAGTGCCTGGTGGATGCAGCCTCTGATGGGCGCGACCTTTGATTTTCTGAAACTCACCCTCAGCCCCCTGGCCGCCTTGTTGCGCTGATTTCTTTTTTTGTTTTTTTGGTTTTGACCCCATGACTTCCCAGACCCGCACCCGCGTTCTCACCGGCATCACCACCACAGGCACCCCGCACCTGGGCAACTACGTGGGCGCCATCCGCCCCACGGTGCAAGCCAGCCGCGACACCCAAACCGACGGCTTTTATTTTTTGGCCGACTACCACGCGCTGATCAAGTGCGACGAGCCCGCCCGCATCCAGCGCTCCACACTGGAGATCGCGGCCAGCTGGATCGCCTCGGGCCTGGACCCTGAAAAAGTCACCTTCTACCGCCAGTCCGACATCCCCGAAATCCCCGAACTCACCTGGCTCTTGACCTGCGTGACGGGCAAAGGGGTGCTCAACCGCGCTCACGCTTACAAAGCTGCGGTGGACAAAAACAACACCGCAGGCCATGACCCCGACAGCGACGTGACGGCGGGCCTGTTCATGTACCCGGTGCTCATGGGTGCCGACATCTTGATGTTCAAGGCGCACAAAGTGCCCGTGGGCCGCGACCAGATCCAGCACATCGAGATGGCCCGCGACATGGCTGCCAGCTTCAACCACCTGTATGGCGAGCACTTTGTGCTGCCCGAAGCCGTCATCGAGGAATCGGTGGCGCTTTTGCCAGGTCTGGACGGGCGCAAGATGAGCAAAAGCTACGACAACACCATCCCGCTGTTTGCCCCGGCCGAGCACATGCGCAAACAGATTGCCAGCATCGTCACCGACTCCAAAGCGCCCGGCGAACCCAAATCCACTGACGGCTCGGCGCTGTTCCAGATTTACCAGGCCTTTGCCAGCGCCGAAGAGACCGCTGCACTGGCCAAAGCCTACCAAGAGGGCATCGGCTGGGGCGATGCGAAACAAGTGCTGTTCGAGCGCATCGACCGTGAAATCGCCCCCATGCGCGAGCAGTACCAGGCGCTCATCCACAACCCCGCGCAGATGGACAAGATCCTGCTCGCAGGCGCCGAGAAAGCCCGGCAACTGGCCACGCCCTTCATGCGCGAGTTGCGCCACGCCGTGGGTCTGAGGGCGCTGTCGTCCGGCACCAGCACCGCTGTCAAGCCAGAGGCCAAGACAGCCATGCCCAGCTTCAAGCAATACCGCGAAAAAGACGGTCAGTTCTATTTCAAGTTTGTCGACGCCAAAGGCCGGGTGCTGCTGCAAAGTCTGGCCTTTGCATCACCCAAGGAGGCAGGACAGGCCATTGCCCGACTGCAGGCCCAAGGTACTGCTTGTCTGGACGATTTGAGCCCATGGATCGAGCCGCTGACTGCAGAATCGCGGCTTCAGATTGAACAAAATTTACGTATTTTATGAATCAATAAAAATATTTATTGCAATGATTTTGTTGTTTTAAACAAAAAACCGAAAAAAATCCTGAAAAACTGTTAGGCTTACGTTCTCAGTTTAGTGTGGAGTTAACTTAATCATGACGGTTTATGTCATCGACGATCACCCCTTGATGCGGGACGCCCTGACCATGTTGGTCCACCGTGTCAAGCCGGGTCTGAAAATTGTTCCAGTCCCCAAATTGAACGTGATTGAATCCACAGTCGAGAAAAACGGTCCCGCCGAACTCTTCTGCCTGGACCTGCAATTGCCGGACACCTTGGGCATCTCCGGTGTTCAGGTTTTAAAAGCCAAGTACCCCGACGTGCCATTGGCCGTGATCACCAGCTCCAGCGCCAATGAATTTGAAGACCGTTGCATGGAAGCCGGTGCCGATGCCTTCATCGAAAAATCCAACAGCCCTGCTCAAATCATTGCAGGCCTGCGCACACTGCTGGTCAGCGACGAAGACGCAGCCACCGAAGATGCTGCGACACCATCAGGTCCCACCAAACTGTCCAAACGTCAAAAACAATTGATTTTGATGCTCGACCAAGGCCTGTCCAACCGCGACATTGCCGAGAAACTGGACATCAGCGAGCACACCGTCAAGGTGCATTTCTGGCGCCTGTTCCGCCGCCTGGGTGTCAACAGCCGCACGCAAGCCCTGCACTTTGCCCGCACCAACGGCTGGCTGGGCATTTAAGGCGTCACCCGCATGCCGGTGGTCTCGATCACGCTGCTGCCAGGTTACGAACCGGCCACGCAGCACCGCATGGTCAACCGGGTGGCCCAGGCCGTGCGCTCCGTCATCGCCACCCCCGAGGCTGGCACCACCGTTTTCATCAACGAGGTCAGCACCTACCGCCGCGATGGCCAGGTGTTCAGCGGCGGCCGGGCGCCGCACCCTGTGGCCTCGGAGCTTGTCCAGACTTTTTTGCAGGCCATGCAGAACCGGGACATGGCCGCTGCGCAAGCGCTGCTGCACACCGACTTTCGCATGTGCTTTCCGGGTGGTGTGGTGATGCACACCCTGCAGGAAATGGTGACCTGGGCGCAACAGCGCTATGCTGAGATCGCCAAGCACTGCGAGCGCTTTGAAGAAAGCTGGCAAGGGGATGCCACCGTGGTCTTTTGCCACGGCACCCTGCAGGGCCGCTGGCTGAATGGCGAAACTTTTGAAGGCATCCGCTTCATCGACCGCATCGAAGTTCAGGACGGCCTGATCACACGGCAGGATGTGTGGAACGATCTGGCTGAGCACCGCCCGCTCTGACAGTGCGCCAGACAGCCTCAGCCAACAGGCGTAAAGCCCGCTTCAGTCTTTTTTCTTGTTGACGATGTCCGGGGTGACGGCATCGACCACATTGACCACCGTTTTGACCCCGTAGACCACGGTCGATGCGGCCACATCGGCGATGGCCAGCACCGTGCACCCCTGCAGCAAGGGGGTCAACAACAGCGCAAACGTCAGCATCACGAATTTCATGCCATTTGTCCTGAAAAGTTGTCCGGCACGGCCGGACTTGCGGAAAAAAACCCCGCAATCGTCTACCAACTGCGGGGTTTGATTTTTTGGCGGAGAGGGAGGGATTCGAACCCTCGGTAGTGTTGCCACTACGCCTGATTTCGAGTCAGGTACATTCGACCACTCTGCCACCTCTCCTGATTCGGTGTCGTCATCGAAGCCGGTATTCTATCAGGCTCTCAGGGTCTCCAGACCACCCAGATAAGGACGCAGCACTTCGGGCACCGTGACCGAGCCGTCGGCGTTCTGGTAATTCTCCAAAACCGCCACCAGCGCACGGCCTACAGCCAGGCCCGAGCCGTTCAAGGTGTGCACCAACTCGTTCTTGCCCTGGGCGTTTTTAAAGCGCGCCTGCAGACGGCGGGCCTGGAAGGCCTCGCAGTTGGAGACCGAGCTGATCTCGCGGTAAGTGTTCTGCGCAGGCACCCAGACCTCCAGGTCATAGGTCTTGCTCGCGCCAAAGCCCATGTCGCCAGTGCACAGGCTCATCACGCGGTAGGGCAAGCCCAGCTTTTGCAAAATGGCCTCGGCGTGGCGGGTCATGTCTTCCAGCGCCTCGTAGCTTTTCTCGGGGTGCACGATTTGCACCATCTCGACTTTGTCAAACTGGTGCTGACGGATCAGGCCACGCACATCGCGCCCACCGCTGCCCGCTTCCGAGCGGAAGCACGGCGTGTGTGCCGTCAGCTTGATCGGCAAATCGCTCTCGGCCAGCACATCGTCACGCACCACGTTGGTCAGCGTCACCTCGGACGTGGGGATCAGGTACAACGCCTGGCTTTCCTCGCCATCCTGCCCGCCCTTGTTGGCGGCAAACAAATCGGCCTCGAACTTGGGCAGCTGGCCCGTACCGCGCAGCGTGTCGGCGTTCACGATGTAGGGCGTGTAGCACTCGGTGTAGCCGTGCTCTTGCGTCTGCACATCCAGCATGAACTGCGCCAGCGCCCGGTGCAAACGGGCCACCGGGCCGCGCATGAAGGTGAAGCGCGAGCCGGTCAGCTTGGTGCCGGTCTCAAAGTCCAGACCCAGCGGGCCGCCGATGTCCACATGGTCCTTGAGTTCGAAATCAAAACTGCGCACGGTACCCCAGCGGCGCACCTCGATGTTGCCGTGCTCATCTGCCCCGACGGGCACCGACTCGTGCGGCAAGTTGGGCACGGCCAGCAACAGGGTTTGCAATTCGGCCTGAATCACTTCCAGCCGCTGGGCCGAAGCATCCAGCTCGTCCTTGATCGCGCCCACTTGCGCCATGACCGCATCGGCCTCGGCGTGCTGGCCCTTGCCCTTGAGCATGCCAATCTGTTTGGACAGGCTGTTGCGCTGGCTTTGCAGCTCTTCGGTGCGGGTTTGCAGCGTTTTGCGCTCGCCCTCCAAAGCGCGAAACGCGTCCACATTCAGGAAAGGCTGGGGATTTTTACGGGTCTGCAGACGCGCCACAGCAGCGTCCAGATCTTTGCGGAGAAGAACAATGTCAAGCATGCCCGCATTGTAGTGAAGCCCGGCGGGCCTCATGAACCGACGGGATCGCCGTGCAGCGCTCGCCTTGTCAGCCCATGAGGACCAAGCCGATAACAAGTCACGCAGCCAAGGTGATCACCCAGGCCTCAATCGAGCTTCAACCCCTTGGGCAGCGGGAACTTGATGGTTTCCTGAATCCCGTCCAGCGTGCGCACCGACACCGCGCCCAACGCACGCAGGCGGGCAATCACCTCTTGCACCAGCACATCCGGGGCCGAAGCACCCGCCGTCAGCCCCACTTTTTGCGCACCATCGAACCAGGCGGGATCCAAGTCAGCAGCGCTGTCCACCATGTAAGCGGGCGTGCCCAGGCGGTCGGCCAGCTCACGCAGGCGGTTGCTGTTGGAGCTGGTCGGGCTGCCCACCACGATCACCACGTCCACCAGCGGGCTCATCAGCTTGACGGCATCCTGGCGGTTCTGGGTGGCGTAGCAAATGTCTTGTTGTTTGGGCTCGCGCACTTGCGGAAAGCGGGCCTTGACAGCGGCCACGATCTCGGCCGCATCGTCCACGCTCAGGGTGGTTTGTGTGACCACCGCCAGCAAATCGGTCTGGGCAGGTTGCACCTTGGCCACGTCGGCCACGTCTTCCACCAAATGGATGCCACTGTCGAGCTGGCCCATGGTGCCCTCCACCTCCGGGTGGCCCTTGTGGCCGATCATGATGAACTCGTAGCCCTCTTTGTGCAGCTTGGCCAGCTCCACATGCACCTTGGTCACCAGCGGGCAAGTGGCGTCAAAAATCCGGAAACCACGTCGCTCGGCTTCTTCCTGAATCGCCCGGCTCACCCCGTGGGCGCTGAAAATCAGCGTGGCCCCGGGTGGCACATCGGCCAACTCTTCGATGAAGATCGCGCCCTTCTCCTTGAGGTCGTTGACCACATAGGTGTTGTGCACGATCTCGTGGCGCACATAAATCGGGCGGCCAAATTTGGTGAGCGCGTGCTCCACGATGTCGATCGCCCGGTCCACCCCGGCGCAAAAGCCGCGCGGTTCGGCCAAAAGCACTTCATTCGTCATCACAATACCCCGATCAGTTCAACTTCAAAGGTCACAGGCTGACCGGCGAGCGGGTGGTTGAAGTCAAACAACACCGCGCCCTCCTCGTTCACTTGCAGCACTGTGCCGGCGTACGAGCCCAAGCCGTCGGGCGTCGGGAACTGCACCACATCGCCCACCGCGTATTTTTCGGTCGGATCGCCCAGTTCGTTGAGCAGCTTGCGCGCCACCCATTGCTGCATGTCGGCAGTTCGCTCGCCAAAGGCCTCCCCCGCCGGGATTTCCATCACCACCCGCGTGCCCTCGGCCAGGCCCAACAGGCGCTGTTCCACGGCAGGTGACAAGGTGCCCGAACCCAGAGACAAGGTGGCGGGTTTTTCGTTGAAGGTGTTGATGATGTCCCCCTGCGGCCCGGCCAGGCGGTAGTGAAGCGTCAAGAAAGAACCAGGTTGGACAATGGACATAAGGGTTTTCGTGATTGCCGCCTAAGCGGGCAAACGGGCATAAAGAAAGCACTATTGTAAAAAGCCCGGCCAAGCTGCCCTGTCACAGGGGATAAGACGGACCGAAGGCGGCTCCAGGGAGGGGCACGACATGAGCATCAAGGACTTGCCTCTTGACGCGCGTCCGCGCGAAAAACTGCTGGCCCGTGGCCCGCAGGCCCTGAGCGATGTGGAGCTCTTGGCCATCTTGCTGCGCACGGGCATGGCGGGCAAAAACGTGTTCCAGCTGTCCGAAGAACTGCTGGAGCCAGACGGCATTGCGGGCCTGCTCAACGCCACCGTGCCCTCGCTGCAAGGGGTCAAAGGCCTGGGGCCTGCCAAACAGGCCGAGCTGCTGGCCGTGTTCGAGTTGGCGCGCCGGGCACTCAGCCAGCGCCTCAAAGAACGCGAAGCTTTTCACACGCCGGGCGCGGTCAAGCAATACCTGCAGCTGCAACTGGCCCACAAAAACCACGAGGTCTTTGCCGTGCTGTTTCTGGACAACCAAAACCGCATGCTGGCCATGGAAGAACTTTTTCGGGGCACGCTCAGCCAGACCTCGGTTTACCCCCGCGAAGTCGTCATGCGCGCCCTGCACCACCAGGCGGCTGCCGTGGTCCTCAGCCACAACCACCCCAGCGGCTCGGTCCAGCCCAGCCGTGCCGACGAACACCTGACCCAGACCCTCAAAGCTTCACTGGCGCTGGTCGATGTGCGGGTGCTCGACCACATCATCGTGGGGCAAGGGCAGGCCTTGTCGATGGCGGAGCAGGGCTTGATGTGAGCCCGGTAAACTCCTGGGTTTCCCACCGTCACGACCACCCATGTCCCATTACCACCTCTACGCCATCGGCAACGCCCTGGTCGATACCGAATACGAAGTCTCTGACGAACTGCTGAGCACCATGGGCGTGAGCAAGCGGCACATGACGCTGATCGACACGCCCCAACGCGCCGAATTGCTGACGCATGTGCAAGGCCTGCACGCACGCCGCACTGGCGGCGGCTCGGCAGGCAACACCGTGGTGGCACTGGCGCAATTGGGCGGCCAGGCGTTTTATTCGTGCCGCGTGGCCGACGACGAGCTGGGCGCGTTTTACACGCAAGACCTGCAAACCAACGGCGTGGCCACCAACCTCACCCACACCCGCCCCACCGAAGGCCAAACCGGCAGCTGCATGGTGCTGGTCACGCCCGACGCCGAGCGCAGCATGTGCACTTTCCTGGGTGCCACCTCTCAGCTCGACGCCAGTGCCCTGCACCCGCAAGACATCGCCAAGTCCAAAATTTATTACATGGAAGGCTATTTGGCCGCATCGCCCACGGGGCTCGAAGCCGCTGTCCAAGGCCGCCAGATCGCCATCGATCACCATGTGCAAACCGCGCTCACGCTCAGCGATGTGAGCATGATCAACTTCTGCCGCGCAGGCCTCGAAGCCATGATCGGCGACGGCCTGGACTATTTGTTTGCCAACGAGGAAGAAGCGCAAACCTGGTGCGGCAGCACCGACCTTGACGTCATCATTGGCCAGCTCTCGCCCCTGGCCAAAACCGTGTGCCTCACGCGTGGCCCCAAGGGCTGCATCGTGGTGCAAGGCGGCCAGCGCACCGGAGTGCCCGCCGTGCCCACCCAAGCGGTGGACACCAACGGCGCAGGTGATATGTTTGCCGGTACCTTTTTGTACGGCATCACCCACGGCCACACGCCCGCGCAAGCCGCTGCGTTGGCCAACCACACGGCAGCGGCTGTGGTCAGTCAGCACGGCAACCGGCTGACCCAAGCGCAAATGCAAGCGATTTACACCGACTTCCAAAAGGCCTCGTCATGAAAAAAATCCTCCTCCTTGGCTCCGGTGAGCTCGGTAAAGAATTCGTCATCAGCGCCAAGCGCCTGGGCTGCCACGTCATCGCCTGCGACAGCTACGCAGGTGCGCCTGCCATGCAAGTGGCCGACGCGTTTGAAGTGTTCAGCATGCTGGACGAAGCGGCGCTGCGGGCTGCCATCGCCCAGCACCAACCCGATTTGATCGTCCCCGAGATCGAGGCCATCCGCACCGAAGTGCTGCTCGATGTCGAAAAGCAAGGCTTTGAAGTCATCCCCAGCGCCCGCGCGGCCAACCTGACCATGAACCGCGACCGCATCCGCGACGTGGCCGTGGGCCTGGGCGTGCGCACCGCCAAGTTCAGCTACGCCGACTCGGCCGCCGAGCTGCTGGCCCGCGCCACCGAGATTGGTTTTCCGGTCGTCATCAAACCCGTCATGAGCTCATCGGGCAAAGGCCAGAGCGTGGCCAAGACGGCCGCCGATGTGCAAGCCAGCTGGGACTATGCCTGCGCGGGCATGCGTGGCGACCGCCAGAAAGTGATCGTCGAAGAATTCATCCACTTCGAGTTTGAAATCACGCTGCTCACCGTGCGCCAACGCAAGGGCCCCACCCTGTTTTGCCCCCCGATTGGCCATGTGCAAGAGCGCGGCGACTACCAGTACAGCTGGCAGCCCCAGGGCATGACGCCCGAGCAAGTCAAAGCCGCGCAAGACATGGCCGAAAAAGTCACCACCGACCTGGGTGGCGCAGGTCTGTTTGGTGTGGAGTTTTTCGTGACGAAGGACGAGGTCATCTTCAGCGAACTCAGCCCCCGCCCACACGACACCGGCATGGTCACCCTGATCAGCCAGAACCTGAGCGAGTTCGATTTGCACGCGCGCGCCATTCTGGGCCTGCCGATTCCGCAGATTGAATGCGTAGAAGGTGCGAGCGCCGTGGTCCTGGCTGACAAGGAAGGCAGCAACCCCAGCTTCAGCGGCGTCGAAGTGGCGCTGAGCGAGCCCGGCGTGGACGTGCGTATTTTCGGCAAGCCCACCACCCGGCCTTACCGCCGCATGGCGGTGGCATTGGCCAAAGGCCCGAACGCCCTGCAACGCGCTCGCGAGGCCGCAGCCCAAATATCGGTGGTGGTCTGACCCCATGAGCACCATCCTCGTCACAGGCGGCGCGGGCTACATCGGCTCGCACACGGTGGTTGAACTGATGAACGCCGGGCACAAGGTGGTCATCTTGGACAACCTGTGCAACAGCAGCATCGCGGTGCTCGAACGCATTGAACAACTGGTCGGGACCCGTTTGCGCTTTGTGCAGGCGGATGTGCGCGATGGCACAGCGCTCGACCGTCTCTTTGCAGAGCACACCATCGATGGCGTGATCCACTTTGCGGGCCTCAAAGCCGTGGGCGAGTCCGTAGCGCAGCCCCTGCGCTACTTTGACAACAATGTGGGCAGCACCCTGGCCCTGCTGCAAGCCATGGACCGTGCAGGTGTGCGCCGCATGGTCTTCAGCTCATCGGCCACCGTCTATGGCGACCCGGATCAGGTGCCCATCACCGAGGACAGTCGCCTGCAGGTGACCAACCCTTATGGCCGCACCAAGCTCGTGTGCGAAGACATCCTGCGCGACCTGCAGCTGTCCGACCCACGCTGGCAGGTCGCCATCCTGCGTTACTTCAACCCGGTGGGCGCGCACGAAAGCGGCACCCTCGGTGAACACCCGAGCGGTATCCCCAACAACCTCATGCCCTTCATCACCCAGGTGGCAGTAGGCAAACGCGAATTTCTGAGCATCTTCGGCAACGACTACCCCACGCCCGACGGCACGGGCGTGCGCGACTACATCCATGTGGTCGATCTGGCGCAAGGGCACCTGGCCGCACTTCACTACCTGCACGACAAGCAAAGCAGCATCACCGTGAACCTGGGCACTGGCCGGGGCGTGAGTGTGAAAGAACTGGCCGACACCTTTGCCCGCGTGACCGGTGTGCCCGTGCCCTACCGCTTTGTGGACCGCCGTCCGGGCGATGTGGCGGCCTGCTATGCCGACACCCGCCTGGCCCGCGAAGCCCTGGGCTGGCAGGCGCAGCTGGGGGTGGACCGCATGTGCCAGGATGCCTGGCGCTGGCAATCACGCAACCCGGACGGTTATTGACGCATGGCTGGCCACGCCGGCCGTGTATCGGCTCAGGCGAACTTGTCGGCCTCGGGCCACAACAGCGCCGCCGCATCTTTGGCAGCGAGCAGCGGCTGACCTGACATCGGCCACTGGATGCCCACAGTGGGGTCATCCCAGCGCAGGCTGCGCTCGTGCGCGGGGTACCAGTAATCGGTGGTTTTGTACAAAAATTCGGCCGTTTCGCTGAGCACCACAAAGCCGTGCGCAAAGCCTGGCGGCACCCACAGCTGTTGGTGCTTTTGTGCGTCCAGGTACACCCCCACCCACTGCCCAAAAGTGGCCGAGCTTTGACGCAGGTCCACCGCCACATCGAACACCTGGCCTTGCACCACGCGCACCAGCTTGCCCTGAGGATGCTGGATCTGGTAGTGCAGACCGCGCAGCACGCCCTGGGCCGATTTGCTGTGGTTGTCCTGCACAAAAGGCAGGTCGACACCGGTTTTCTCGGCAAAGTCGCGCTGGTTGAAGGACTCGAAGAAAAAGCCCCGCGCATCGCCAAACACCTGGGGCTCCAGGATCAGGACTTCGGGGATGGCGGTGGGGATGACGGTGTAGGGCATTATTTGAGCAAGTTCAGCAAATATTGGCCATAGCCATTTTTGGCCAAAGGTGCCGCCAGCTTTTGCACGGCGGCGGCATCGATCCACCTCTGATGGAAAGCGATTTCTTCCGGACAAGCCACCATCAGGCCCTGGCGCTTTTGCAGCGTGGCAATGAAACCGGCCGCCTCCAGCAAACTGTCGTGCGTGCCCGTGTCCAGCCACGCGTAGCCTCGCCCCATGATCTCCACATTGAGCTGGCCCAGTTCCAGATAACGCTTGTTCACATCGGTGATTTCCAGCTCACCGCGAGGCGATGGCTGGATGTCAGCGGCGATGTCGCACACCTGGCGGTCGTAGAAATACAGGCCGGTGACCGCGAAGTTGCTCTTGGGTGCCTTGGGTTTTTCTTCGATCGACAAAGCCCTGAAATCGGCATCGAAATCAACCACACCATACCGCTCAGGATCGTGCACATGGTATGCAAACACGCTGGCGCCGCTGGTGCGGGCATGGGCACTGGCCAGCAGCTTGACCAGATCGTGGCCGTAATAAATGTTGTCGCCCAACACCAGTGCGCTGGGGTCCTGCCCCACAAAATCCTTGCCGATGATGAAGGCCTGGGCCAGGCCATCCGGGCTGGGTTGCACCGCGTATTGGATGTTCATGCCCCATTGACTGCCATCGCCCAGCAACTCGGCAAAACGCGGCGTGTCCTGCGGCGTGCTGATCAACAGCACATCGCGGATGCCCGCCAGCATGAGGGTGGTCAGCGGGTAATAGACCATGGGCTTGTCATAGACCGGCATGAGCTGCTTGCTCACCGCCTGGGTCACGGGGTACAGACGGGTGCCGGAGCCGCCTGCCAGGATGATGCCTTTTCGATGAATCATGGTTTATTTTAGATGACGATTTCGTGCCCCAAGCAGTCGCTTTGGCGCTTGGCCATCAAGCCCGCATGCTGTTCCAATGGGCATTGGAAATCTGTTCAGCCATTTGCCTGCCTTTGACCATGCATCCACTTGACACCGCCATTGCCCTGACACCCACCCCAGCCGGCCATTTTCTGGCCCACACCAGCCCGGATTACGCCAACATGATTGGCCCTTTCGGGGGTGCCACCTGCGCGGTGATGCTCAACGCCGCGCTACAGCATCCGGACAAACTGGGTGTGCCGGTGGCCTTCACCCTGAACTTCACGGCCCCCGTGGCCGATGGGCCCTTCACCATTTCGGCTCGCCCGGCACGCACCAACCGCTCAACCCAACACTGGATCATCGAGGCCACGCAGGACTCGGGCGTGGTGGCGCTGGCCACGGCCGTCTTTGCTGAGCGAAGAAAAACATGGTCCAACACCGAAACGAGCACGCCGCCCAACATGCCCGCGCCCTCATCGCTGGAGCGCATGAACACGCAAAACCGTCCCACCTGGGTGCAACGCTATGACATGCGTTTCACCGAGGGGCCCTTCCCGCACGCCTTTGACGAGCAAGAGCAGCCCCACTCGCATTCGAGCCTGTGGCTGCGCGATCACCCACCCCGCCCACTGGACTACCCGGCACTTGTGGCCATCAGCGACAGCTTCTTTCCACGCATCTTCATTCGGCGTCGTCGCCTCTCGCCCATTGGCACTGTGTCCATCACCACCTACTTCCATGCAGACGAGGCCGCTCTGGCCGCACAGTCCGACCACTACCTGATGGCCTGCGCCCGGGCAAACAAATTTCACGACGGTTTTTTTGACCAGAGCGGTGAGGTGTGGAGCCATGACGGCCAATTGCTCGCCACCACGCATCAGACGGTTTACTTCAAGGATTGAGGCGTCCACGTTCAACACCATAATCCAGGGCATGGAGTTCACTGCCCTGCTGACCGTGGCTTATTTTGTGTTGCTGGCTGTGGCCTTGCGCAAACGCCAACGCACGGTGAACGGTCCCTGGCTTTTCTTGCTGCGGGCTTTTTTCCCCAACTGGCAGTTTTTCCATGGCCTGGGTCCCGCCGCACGGCTGTGGGTGCGCGCCCAGGACGGACAAGGGCAGTGGTCACTGTGGCACCCCGTCTATCCCCGCTTGCCACGCCAAGCCTCGCACCTGCTGCATAACCCGGCCGTCAATTTGGCCCTGTCGCACCAGAACCTGGTTGAACACCTGGCCACCGACATCCATGACCTGGCCGAGAACGCCGACATCCGCGATTGTGTGAGCTACCAGCTGGTCATGCGGCTGGCACGCGATGCCGTTCAAGGTGGCCGCTGGGGTGACATCCCTTTGGTGGAACAGCCGAGCTGGTCCTCGGCCGAGGCATTTCAATTCGAAGTGCGTCTGCTGCGGCTGGGCCAGCCAGGCGATGAACAGTTGCTGCTGTCTCCGCAAATGCCCCTTCGCCCATGAACCTTGATCTGCCAATGGCCATCCGGGCCTTTGAAATTTTGCTGGGCTGGAGCCTGCTGCTGCAAAGCGCCGAATACCTGAGGCTGCGCGCACTCGACCGGGTGGGTGACTGGCGCATCCAGCGCGCCGAAGTGCCCAGCGCGCGGGTTCGCCAGGGGCTGGACTGGCTCTACCAGCCCGCACCCTATGCAGGCATGCTGTGGCTGCGTGCTGCCCTCGCCCTGGCGCTGATGCTGGGCCAAGCGGGCCTGGGCAGTGCCGTGCTGTTGTTTGCCATGGCGCTACTGCTTTTGCTGCGCTGGCGCGGCGCTTTCAATGGCGGCAGCGATTTCATGACCTTGGTGGGCTTGACCGGCTTGCTGCTGGCCCATGTGCTCGGGTTGTTCACCAACCCCGCGCGCGCCTGGCATGTGGCGCTTTGGTACGTGACGGTGCAAAGCCTGAGCTCTTACTTTGTCTCGGGCTGGGTCAAGCTGATGCGCCCAGAATGGCGCACGGGCCGTGCCATGACCGTCTTTCTGGACAACGGCGTGTACGGCCCATTGTCTGACCGCAGCATTTACCGATGGCCGCGTCTGGCGATGCTGTGCAGCTGGGGCTTCACGCTGTGGGAGGGCTTGTTCCCCATCGCCTTGCTGGATGTCCGCCTGGCCGTGGTGTTTTGCGCCATCGCCACGGTGTTTCACTTTCTGGTGTTCTGGTTCTTCGGGCTCAATCGCTTTTTCTGGGCCTGGCTGAGCACTTTTCCAGCCATTCTCTATGCCGCATCTGGCTGAGCCCACCTCACATTAAAACCTTTTGAAATAAAGAAATTGACTTATATTTAAAATTGAAATATGATAGCCTTTGTTCGGTTTGACAAACCACAACACCAGTGCCGTGATCTTTCCCGGTTTCTGGAATGCATCGATTGACCTCGAAAACCATGTCCTGTTGAGCTGCAGGCCATCCTTCTTTTCTCACAGCTCTGTGCAAGCCCTTGGATGGTTTGCAAATTTATTGACATTGATTTCTCCGATTCTCACCCGCACGGGCACCCCGGTCGCTTTGCCCACGACACCCACTTTACGCCGTCTTCAGGGCAGTCCATCCAGCACCTCGGGCCTTGCCCGCTCTTCACTGCAAGGCCTTGAGCTGACAACAGCGTCGCCTTCCATCGGATGCGCTTCAACCCAACAAACGGCGCGCAGTGTCATTGACACCACCCGCCACTGGCTGTTCACCAGCTTCACCACCCCACAAATGTGCTGATGCCGCAAGGCAGGGCACTTTTCCCGGCGGAATCCTAACAGAAACCGCTTTTTCCCTGCATGTCGGCTTTGTTTCAAAAGCTGCATGCCCTCTCTCTGAAAGGCTCAACCATGAGCAGCAAAATTTACGTGGGCAACTTGCCTTACACCATCGACGACGCCAGCTTGCGTCAAAACTTCTCCGAGTTTGGCGGCGTCATGTCGGCCAAAGTCATGATGGACCGCGACACAGGTCGCTCCAAAGGTTTCGCCTTTGTTGAAATGTCCAGCGCCGAAGAAGCCCAAGCTGCCATCACCGGCCTGAACGGCATGTCTGTGGGTGGCCGCTCGATCGTGGTGAACATCTCCAAGCCCAAAGAGCCGAGCACCGGTTACGGCAGCGGTTACCGCGACAACCGCAACTGATCATTTCAGTTGCCCACGAAAAAGCCGCTTCACAGCGGCTTTTTTTGGGCTTGCATGGCGGGTGGCCATGCCCCGTGCTCAGTGCGCAGCGTTGAACTGCAGCGCCGCCAAACTGGCGTACAGCCCGCCTTTGGCTTGCAGCTCGGCGTGCGTGCCCTGCTCCATCAGGCGACCACGCTCCAGCACCCAGATCACGTCGGCGCGTTGCACCGTGGCCAGGCGGTGCGCAATGACCAGGGTGGTGCGGCCGACCATGGCTTTGTCCAGCGCGGCCTGCACCATTTTTTCGCTTTGGGCATCCAGCGCGCTGGTGGCTTCGTCCAGCAGCAAGAGCGGCGGGTTCTTCAAAATGGCCCGTGCGATGGCGATGCGCTGGCGTTGCCCACCGGACAAACGCACGCCCCGGTCACCCAAATAGGTGTCAAAGCCCTCGGGCAGCTCGCGGATGAACTCCTGCGCGTAAGCGGCCTCGGCGGCGGCATGCACCTCGTCCAGACTGGCGTCGGGTCGGCCATAACGGATGTTCTCGATCACTGTGCCCGAAAAAATCACCGGCTCCTGCGGCACGATGGCCATGCGCTCGCGCAGGGCGTGCAGGTCCATCTGGTCGATCGGCACGCCGTCCAGCACGATGCGGCCCGACTGCGGATCATGGAAACGCATCAGCAAATCGAACAAGGTGGTTTTGCCTGCGCCGCTCGGGCCCACCACCGCCACCGTCTGGCCGGGATGGATCTGGCCACTGAGCTGGTCCAGCGCCCAGGTGTCGGGGCGTGAGGGGTAGTGAAAGCGCACCGATTCCAGCTGCAAGGACGAGCCGCCTTGCGGCCAGGGCGCTTGTTGCGGCTGGGCCGCAATCTTCAGGTTCGACTCGGTGTGCAGCAACTCCATCAGGCGCTCGGTCGCGCCTGCTGCGCGCAACATGTCGCCATACACCTCGCCCAGCACCGCAAAGGCGCTGGCCAGCAAGATCACATAAAACACCGTCTCACCCAGCTGGCCCGCCGTGCTGGTGCCCGCGCGCACGGCCAGCGTGCCCATGTACAGACCCCACAGCAACACCGCACTCGACGCCATGATGATGAAGCCCACCAGCACCGCGCGCGCCCGGATGCGGCCCAGCGCCGTGCCCAAGGCGCGGGCGGTCGAATCGATGAAGCGACGGGTCTCGCGGCCCTCGGCCGTGTAGCTTTGCACCACGCTGATGGCGTTCAGTACCTCAGAGGCGATGGCGCTGGAGTCGGCCACCCGGTCCTGGCTGGCCCGCGACAGGCGACGCACCCGGCGGCCCAGATAGACACTGGGGAAAATCACCGCCACCAGCACGGCCACCACCTGCAGCATCAGGATCGGGTTGGTCCACACCAGCATGATCAGCGCCCCAGCGCCCATGACCAGGTTGCGCAAGCCCATCGAAAACGAAGAGCCCACCACCGTCTGCACCAGCGTGGTGTCGTTTGTGAGGCGCGACAGCACTTCGCCCGATTGCGTGGTTTCAAAAAAAGCCGGACTTTGCTTGAGCACATGGCCATACACCGCATTGCGCAGGTCGCCGGTGATGCGCTCGCCCAGCCAGCTCACGGTGTAGTAACGCCCGGAAGAAAACACCGCCAAAGCTGCCGCCACGCCGAACAGCTGCAGGAAGTTGCCCGACAACTGATCGGCCGTGGCCCCGGTGGACAGACCCTGATCGATCAACTGGCGCAACACCCAAGGAAAGGCCAAGGTGGTACCCGCCGCCAGCAGCAGAAACAGCGCAGCAAAGCCCAGGGCCACCCGGTAGGGTTTCAAAAAAGGGACAAGACCCGTGAGTGATTTGGGAGATGCAGCCATGAACGATCAGAAACCCTGCGAAAAGAAGGACACAAAAAGCCTGCCAAGCATAACGGGAAACCCGCGCCCCGCTGCTTCAGCCGCCGCGCGCCTGGCGGGCCTTGTCGGGTGAGCCCTCCAGCCCGGCCAGCAAAGCGGTGTTGTGGCCGCCGATCACCATTTCGAATTTGTTGTCCACGAAGGTGTAGTCGAAATAACCCATACGGGCCAATGGCTGGATTTTCAGCACATCGACCAGGCCCCGGCCATCGATCACCTCGTCATCAATGTGCACCGCCACCACCCGCCCAAACACCACATCCGCGCTGCCCATGGGCGGCACACCCGGAAAGCGCAAGGTGTTGAGGTACACGCATTCGAACTGGATGGGCGAGCCGGCCACCCGCATCGGCTTGACCCGGCGCGAAGGCAGCTTGACCAGGCCCGCATGCTCGAACTCGTCCACGCCATGGGGCAGCTCCTCGGCGGTTTTGTTGACCGCCTCACGCAGCGCGTAGGTGGCCATGTTCCAGACAAACTCGCCTGTCTCTTCGGCATTGCGCACCGAATCCTTGCGCTCGCCCCCGGTGTCCTGGTTGGCCGAGAACATCACGATGGGTGGGTTGAAGGTCACGTTCTGGAACTGGCTGTAAGGCGCCAGGTTGTGGCGGCCTTGCCCGTCGATGGTAGAGATCCAGCCAATCGGCCGGGGCACCACACAAGACTTGAAAGGGTCGTGCGGCAAGCCGTGCGGAGTGACACCGGGTTCGTAGTACATGGCGTGGGCCTCAGAAAAAATGTTTCACAGATCGATCACCACATTGCCCACCGTCTGCCCCGCTTCCACCGTGCGGTGGGCCTGGGCCACCTGATTGAGCGTAAAGCGTGCACCGATGCTGTGCTGCAACTGGTTGGCCACCAGCATGTCCGACAGACGCTGCACCGCCACCCGGCGGTCGGCTGGCGTCAGGTCATAAACCAGAAAGAACTTCACGCCCATCGACTGGTACAGCCAGGGTCTAAATGGCAAGGGCACCTCCAGGGCATTCGAGCCATAACACACCACCTGGCCGTGCGGTGCCAGGGCGCCTTCGGCGGCCCAACGTGCCGTGGTCGAAAAATCCATGTCGATGATCACATCGGCCCCACGGCCATTCGTGAGGGCCTTGACGCGTTCGGGCACCGACTCGGTCTTGTAAAAAATCGCCTCTTGCATGCCGGCCGTGCGGGCGTGGGCGGCTTTGACCTCGGAGCCCACCGTGCCGATGACACGGCCGCCTGCCAGCGTCACCATTTGCGTGATGTAGTGGCCCACCGCCGACGAAGCCCCGGTGACCAGCACCGTCTGGCCGCGCAAATCGCCCGCCAGGCGCTCGGCCAGAATCACCGCCTGCACCGCCGTCAAGCCCGGGATGCCCATGCAGGCTCCGGCGGCAAAGTCCACGCCCTCGGGCAAAGCCACGGCCTGCGCAGCAGGTAAGGCGATGTATTCGGCACAGGTGCCCAAAGGGCGCTGCCACTGGCCATTCCAAATCCATACGCGTTCGCCCACCCGCGCGGCTGGCACGCCGGCGCCCACGGCTTCGATCACGCCTGCGCCATCGCTGTGGGGCACGATCAGCGGGTCATTCACCGGCCGTGCGCGGCGTGACTTGACATCCGAGGGGTTCACGCCCGAAGTGGCCAGGCGCACCAGCACCTCACCGGGCTGAGGGCTGGGCGTGGACAACTCGCCCACCAGCATCACGTCTTGGGCTTCGCCGTTCTGGGTGTACCAGGCTGCTTTCATGAAAGGTCTCCTTGGAATGAAATGAGGATGTGTGCCCGACCGCTCAGCGCAGTCCGTCCCACAGAAGCTTGCAGCCCGTGAGGAACATGCCCAGGCGAATCAGGCGGTAAAACAAAGTCGGGTTGATGCGGCGCGCCAGGCGCACGCCCAGCCACACGCCGATGGGCGCCAAGGGCAAGAGCACCATGGATGTGGCGAAATTGCGCAAGTCCAGCAAACCCAGCCAGGCATAAGGCAGCCACTTGGCCATGTTGATGAAGAAAAACAAAAAGGCCATGGTGCCGGTGAACAAAATCGGCTTGAGCTTCAGGGGCACCACATAGGCATTGACCGGGGGGCCACCCGCGTGCGAGATGAAGCTGGTAAACCCCGCCGTGGTCAGCAAGATCGCACCCACCCAGCGTGGGGGTGGGCGGCTGTCGGGCCGGGGTTTGAACAGCATTTGCTGCGCCAGAAACAGCAAGGTGAAACCGCCCACAATGGCCGCCACCACCTTGGCGTCCAGCAGTTTGAACAGCAAGGCACCGATCACGATGCCCACCATGGCAAAGGGCAGCATGAATTTGAGCAAGGCCTTGTCCACGTCCTTGCGAAACGCGGCCATGCCCAGGATGTCCATGACGAACAACACCGGCATCAGGATGGCCGCCGCCTGCGGCACCGTGACCGTCAAGGCCATCAAAGGCACCGCCAGCGAACCAAAGCCCGCACCAAAACCGCTTTTGCTCAGGCCCAGCATGACCACCGCGGGCGCGGCGATCGCATAGAAATAAGGGTCGGTGATGAGGGGAAAATCCATGAGGGCAGCAGATCCGCAAAAGCCCGCAGACCGTGGACACGGATGCGATGCGAAGTCATCTTAACGACCTGCCAGCGGTCCGCCTGTCATCTGGGCATCTGCACACGGGCTGGCGCCCTGCGGGGACCGCAGACCGCGGCGCCAAAGCCTGCGCACCTCATCAGCGCTTGCGCAAGGCTTTGCTCAGTTGGTCGACTTGCTGGGACCAGTCGTTGTCCAGCTGCAGGGTTTCGCTCAAAAAAGCCGCCTGCGCCGGGCTCCAGAAGGGGGCATCGGGCAAGGCCACATCGCCCAGCAAAGGGCGGTGGTCTTGCAAAAATTGCGCGATGCTGGCCTCGTCGTTGGGCAAACCCAATTGGGCAAACAAGTCGTGAAAGGCATGGCTGGGTTGTTCCATCTGAACCTCCTGGTTGTGGCAACACACATGGACCCGTGGCATTGCCCATCGGCCTTCACCTGCGCGCAGGACGACACAGCTGCGTGGGTTGTTCACTGGCCATGCTACAGATTGGCACGGGATCTGCCAACTGACCGTTCGGTAGGGGGTCTTCTGTCCAATGGTCCATGGCCCAAAAACCCCGCACGCTTCAACCCCATTGCCCAGCCCAGATCACAAGACAGGGCGCAGCCCGGACAATACGGCCTCCTCAACCACGACCCCTACACCGCCATGACTCGCTCCGGTTTGAACGTTTTCGGTGGCGAATTGATCCCCTGCTCGTACGACCCGCTCACGGGCTATTTCAGGGATGGTTGCTGCAACACCAGCGGCGAAGACACGGGCACGCATGTCATTTGCGCCAAAGTCACGCAGGCTTTTCTGGATTTCTCACGACAGCGTGGCAACGACTTGGTGACCCCTCGCCCCGAGCACCGGTTCGCGGGCCTGAAGCCCGGTGACCGCTGGTGCCTGTGTGCGCTGCGCTGGCTGGAAGCCTTTCAGGCGGGTGTGGCGCCGCACGTAGTGCTGGAGAGCACCCACCAGAAGGCGCTGCAGTACGTCACGCTCGAACAGCTGCGCGAATTCGCCTGGGTGCCGCACTGAGGCGGCAGGCTTCACATCATCATGCTGAGCTGAAAGACCGAATTGGGCGCACGCGGCATGACCGGTGCAGGCAAAGGTTTGAGCCGGAACTGCCCCATCATGGACGTGACGCGGGCATCGCGGGGCATGTAAGGCACCGCCACATCGGACAGGCTTTGCGACTGAAGCCAGCCTTGCATGTTGTTCTGGATCGCTGACTCCAAGGCTTTCATCGGGTGATCGTCATCGCGGTACAGCTCGTCAAAACTGTGCACCTCTTCAAAATGCTGAACCACGTCCCACAAGGTGATGTCTTCCGGATTGCCCCTGATCTGGTAGCCACCACCCGGCCCACGGTGCGCCCGGATCAGGCCCGCCTCACGCAGCTCTTTCAGAATCGATTCGGTGTACGAAGACGACAAGGACAAGCCGCTGGCGATTTCTTCGGTGGTCACGGGCTTGACCACCGCACGCGACGTGATGAACACAGCAATGTCAAGCGCTTTGACTGTTTTCTTCAGGATCATGGCGTTCTCCGTTAACGATGAGATATTCTATGACCATGCAGTCACAAAACTACCAATAATTTTTAGAATAGCTTTAAATACATTGAAGATGTCTAAATTAGAACTACAAACGTGTTCCATCCGGGGGGTTGCGGCTCACCCCGTGGTCACATCCATGCCTGGTGCGCAAGGATGGTTGGTGCGTGTGCCCTGTTCATCGCGCGTCTGGCGGGCGCCTGCAGGGGCCGGGTCCAAGCGCCTGACACCTCGAAGGCAAGCTGCCTTTGCCAGCCATCGAACCTCAGCGCGGTGCTGCCCCAGCCTCGTCGTCAAGGGATTTGTCGCATGAAACGCCATGTGGCCGCTGTGGTGGCGCTGGTCGCCACGCTGGTGGTGATCGACAGCCATGTGGACTGGGTGGGTCTGGACGGCCAGTCGCTGATCGAAGTGAATGGCCAACGCCATGACTTGCGCGGCTGGGCGGCCGAACAGATGCTGCAACTGCGCCGCAACTGTTCGCCTGTGCACGCGCTGGCCGCCGACCACCCCACAGCCCAAGCTGTGCTGGCGGTGATTCAACAACACAGCCTGCCCGACTCGCGCAGCGCGCGTTGGCTGCAACTGCAGCAACAAGCTGACTGGAGCGTGGCCGAAGTGGCCTTTGACACCCTCAACCCCAGCCTCGTGGTCTTGCGCCTGCAGGGCGGCCAGTGGCGCGTGCAAGACAAAGCGGTGTGGAGCGGATCGACCGCGCCCTGGCACAGCGGCAACTTCGTGCGCCGCTACCTGCGCCAGCAAGCGCCCGATCTTCCGCAAGCGCTGTGGGCCTGCGTGTCGGTGGACCCGGCGCGTTACGGCACAGGACCGGGCGGTCTCGGTCCAGTGGCCTTCAGCGGGCCACGGCAGCCATGACTTACCGCGTCGTCTGGTTCAAACGCGACCTGCGGCTGCACGACCATGCCGCACTGACGCACGCGGCAGCCCTTGGCCCGGTGCTATGCCTCTACATCGTCGAGCCCGGTTTGTGGGCGCAGCCCGATGCCGCCTTGCAGCACTTCGAGTTCGTGCGCGAATCGCTGAATGAACTGCACGAAGAACTTCAGGCGCTGGGCGGCAGCCTGCAGGTGCGCGAAGGGCCTGCGGTGCAGGTGCTGGCCGCGCTGCATGCCCAAGCGCCTTTTGCCGAACTGGTCTCGCACGAAGAAACCGGCAATGCCTTCACCTACGAGCGTGACCTGCAAGTGGGCGCGTGGTGCCGCAGCGCGGGGGTGGCCTGGACCGAGCTGCCTCAGTTTGGCGTGGTGCGACGCCTCAAAAGCCGCAACACCTGGCAAGCCCGCTGGGAGGCGCACATGGCCGCGCCGAAAGCGATGCTGCCTGCGCTGACCTTTTTTCAGCCCACCCAATCCCATGGCCCCGAGTGCATGCGTGCGCCACCCGGCTTGCAACACAACCCGGCCCAGCGCCAGCGCGGCGGTCGTCGCCTGGCGCTCGAAACCTTGCACAGCTTTCTGGATGCGCGTGCGCTGGGCTATCGGGGCGGCATCTCTTCACCGCTGTCCTCGCCCACCGCCTGCTCGCGTTTGTCGGCGTACCTGGCCTATGGCTGCATCAGCCTGCGCGAGGTGGTGCAGGCCACCCGCGCTGCGCTCGACGCCCTGCCACAGCAAGCAGGTCGCCACCGTGCGGGTCTGGTGGGTTTCATGAGCCGCTTGTATTGGCACTGCCATTTCATCCAGAAGCTGGAGAGCGAGCCTGAGATCGAGTGGCGCAACATGCACCGGGGCTACGACGGCTTGCGCGAAGACGGCTGGAACGATGCGCACTTTGCGGCGTTGACATCGGCCCGCACCGGCTGGCCCATGGTCGACGCGTGTGTGGTCATGCTGCACGAGACGGGCTGGCTGAACTTCCGCATGCGGGCCATGCTGGTGTCGGTGGCGGCTTACCCCCTGTGGCTGGACTGGCGGCCCGTGGGCCATTGGTTGGCCACACAGTTTCTGGACTACGAGCCCGGCATCCACTGGAGCCAGCTGCAAATGCAGTCGGGCACCACCGGCATCAACACCACGCGGGTCTACAACCCGATCAAGCAAGCGCAAGACCACGACCCCAAAGGCATTTTTGTGCGACGCTGGCTGCCGCACATGCGCCGCGTGCCCGACACCTGGTTGTTTGAGCCTTGGCTCATGCCGCCCGAGGTGCAGCGCCACTGTGGCTTGACGGTCGGCAACGGGCCCGACGCCGACATTCCCCTGCCCGTGGTGGACTTGTCCGTGGCCACGCGCACCGCCAAAGCCGCGCTGCACGCCCGGCGGGCCGAGCCGGGTGTGAAGGCCGGGAAAAAAGCCATCATTGAAAAACACGCCTCGCGCAAACATGGCAGCGGCCAGCAACGTGACGTGTTCACCCGCGACCGTGACAGCGATAGCCCCAAGACCGCCCGCCGAAAAACGCGTCCGTCTTCCGATGCCAACACCCCACCCAGCGCCCAGCTGGGCTTTGATTTTTAACCCATGCGCACCACCCTCTTCTGGTTCCGAAACGACTTGCGCCTGCACGACCAGCGCACCTTGAAACAAGCTGTTGAGCACGCCCAAACCCATGGCCAAGCCCTGCTGCTGGTCTATGTGCACGAACCGGTGCAAGACGCGCCCACGGCCTGGGGTTTTCGCCGCATGGGCACGCACCGCAGGCGCTTTCTGGCCGACACGTTGGCAGACCTTCAAAAGTCGCTTGAGGCTTTGGGCCAGCGCCTGGTGTTGCTGCACGGCCCCGTGGCCCAGGTGCTGCCCGCTTGCGCCAGCCATGTGGGCGCAGACACCGTGTTTTGCGAAGACATCGCCGCACCCGAAGAAGAAGCGCAAGTGCAGGCCCTGACCGACGCAGGCCTCACGGTCAAAACCCTGTGGCAGTCCAGCCTGATCGAACCCGACGCCCTGCCCTTTGCGGCCGAAGACATGCCGCAGGTGTTCACGGTGTTTCGCCAACGCATCGAATCGGCGCGGCTCCAACCCCTGGCCCCGCTGCCCGCGCCCAGCAAGCTGCCTGCGCCGCCCCATGCCCCCCTGGCCACCCTGCCCGGCTGGACGGAAAAGCCCTTCGCGTTGCTGCAAGCACACACCGAGGACGATGCACACCCGCGCTCGAACTTTCCGTACACCCAAGCCGCCTGCCGGGGCGGCGAAACCAGCGCCTTGGCCCACCTGCACAGCTACCTCACGCCGCCCTGGCCCGACCGCTACAAACAAACCCGCAACGCCCTGCAAGGCCAGCACACCAGCAGCCACTGGTCGCCCTGGCTGGCCACGGGCGCGGTGTCGGCCCGCCGCATTTGGGCCCAGCTGCAGGCCTATGAACAAGAGCACCGCGGCAACGACGGCACGTATTGGCTGTGGTTTGAGCTGCTGTGGCGTGACAACTTCCGCATGCTGCACCTCCAGCACGGCCCGCAGCTCTATGCAGCGCGGGGTTTGTCGAACCTGCCCAAGCCCTCGCACTTTCCGAAAGACTTTGCACGCTGGTGCAGCGGCCAAACGGGCGAGCCCATCGTGGACGCGGGCATGCGCGAGCTGGCCGCCACCGGCTTCACCTCCAACCGCATGCGCCAAATCGTGGCCAGCTTTCTGGTGCACGACCTGTCTTGCGACTGGCGCGCGGGCGCGGCCTGGTTCGAATCGCAGCTGGTGGACTTTGATGTCCAAAGCAACCAGGGCAACTGGCTGTATGTCAGTGGCCGGGGCACCGACCCGCGTGTGGGCCGACGCTTCAACCCCGCCAAACAAACGCAAGACCACGACCCGCAGGGCCGCTACCGACAGGTCTGGCTGGCCTGATAATCGGGTGCATGTATGCCATTCAATCCTGGGGTGACACCCTGCGCCTGCTGGTCGAGTTGTCGGCCACCGCCGCCTTTGCGCTGTCGGGCCTGATGGAAGCGGCCCGCAAGCGGCTCGACGCGGTGGGCGTGTGCGTGGTGGCGTTTCTGGCGGCCTTTGGCGGTGGCACGCTGCGCGACTTGCTGCTGGACTACCGGCCTTTTTTCTGGGTGCAACACACCGAAATGCTCTGGGGCGTGCTGGCCCTGTGCGTGGCGGCCATGCTGTTCATGCGCCAGCGCCATTTTGAAGTCACCGAAAAAGCCATCCTCTGGCCTGACGCCCTGGGGCTGGGCCTGTTCACCGCAACGGGTGTGCACCACGCGCTGCTGTCCACCATGCCCCCGGTGGTGGCCGTGCTCATGGGCCTGATCACGGGCGTGTTTGGCGGCGTGTTGCGCGACATGGTGTGCAACGAAATCCCTACCGCCTTCAAGGACCACCGTCCTTACGCGGTCTGCGCCTTTGTGGGCGGCTGGACCTATGTGGGCCTCTGGTCCACCGATGCCCCCGGCTGGGTGGCGCTGCTGGGTTGCGTGCTGGTCACGGTCGGGCTGCGTGGCCTGGCCCTGTGGCGCAACTGGCAGCTGCCCGCGTGGCGGGCCTGACAAGACTTTTTTGCAAACCATGCCTCAAAACTCTACCGCCTTCTGGGGCGGCATCTTCTTTTCTCTGGCCGCCGGCATGATGTGGGGCCTGGTGTTTGTGGGCCCGCTGATGCTGCCCGACTACCCCGCCGCGCTGCACACATTTGGCCGCTATCTGGCCTTCGGCCTCATCGCGCTGCCCCTGGCCTTTGTGGACCGTGTCGAGATGCGACGGCTCTCCCGGGCCGATTGGGTGGCCGCGCTCAAGCTGGCGGCCATCGGCAATGTGCTGTATTACCTGTTTCTGGCCAGCGCCATCCAGCGCGCAGGCGGAGCGCTGCCCACCATGATCATCGGCACGCTGCCGGTGGTCATCGCCATCTCGGCCAACCTGCTCAACCACCAGCGCGACGGGCGTTTTCCGTGGCTCAAACTCGCACCGCCTCTGGTGCTGATCCTGCTGGGCATCGCCTGCGTCAACCATGTGGAGTGGACCGCCCTGGTACAAAACCCGGCGGCCGACACCACGCGCTACATCACGGGCGCCGTGCTGGCCGTGGGCGCCGTGGTGTGCTGGACCTGGTACCCACTGAAAAACGCCGACTGGCTGCGCGGCCACCCCGACCGCAACCCCCGCGTCTGGGCCACAGCACAAGGCATCGCCACCTTGCCGCTGGCCCTGTTGGGCTACGCCGCCTTCTGGCTGTGGGCCATCGCCACGCACGACCCGATGCCCATGCCGCTGGGCCCGCGCCCGCTCGAATTCATCGGCCTCATGATGGCCATTGGCCTGTTCGCCTCCTGGCTGGGCACCCTGTGCTGGAACGCCGCGAGCCAACGCCTGCCCACCGCCTTGGCCGGTCAGCTCATCGTGTTTGAAACGCTGGCAGCGCTGGCCTACGCCTTCTGGCTGCGCGGCCAGTGGCCCGAACCGCTCACGCTGGCGGGCATTGCATTGTTGGTGGCGGGGGTGATTGGCGGGGTGCGGGTCAAGGCGGTTTGATTCGTTATCCGAATATTTGGCATTTATTCGATTTGCGGGTATATTGCATTTATTCGTTTTACGGATAAAACGCCATGCCGCACACGCTCGTCACCCCCACACAAATGGGGCAAATTCTCAAAACAGCCCGCAAAAACAACCAGCTCAGCCAAACCGAACTGGCGTCCCGGGTGGGTCTCAGCCAAAGCCGCATCTCGGCTTTTGAACAACAACCCGAGAACATCGGTCTGGGCCAGTTGCTGTCCGTGCTCAATGCGCTGGGTCTGGAACTCACCGTTCAACCACGTCAGAATACCGCGCCGCAAGCCCTGCTGGCGCGGGACAGCGACGCGCCGGAGTGGTGACATGGGCCGCCCTGCACACACCCAGGCACTGTCCATCTGGACGAACGGTGAGCGCGTAGGCACCTGGCGCATGGGTGGCCGCAGCGGCATGTCGCTGCAATACGACCCCACCTGGATGCGCGCCCCTGCAGGCAGACCACTTTCACTGTCGCTGCCCTTTGGCCTGGATGACAGCCCGCTCAAGGGACCAGCGGTCGCACATTTTTTTGACAACCTGCTGCCCGACAACGAGGCCATCCGCCGTCGGCTGGCGACACGTTTCAAAACCGGCTCAACCGATGCATTCGATTTGTTGCGCGCCATCGGCCGGGACTGCGTCGGGGCTGTGCAATTGCTGGGCGAAGACGAAGCGCCGCACAACGTGACCCAAATCGAAGGCACCCGCATGAGTGAGTTCGACGTCGAACAACACCTGCTGCGTGTGGTCAACGCCACCAGCGCCTTGGGCAGCCCCAACACCGATGACGATCTGCGCATCTCTTTGGCGGGCGCACAGGAAAAAACAGCGCTGCTCTGGCATCAAGGCCAATGGATGCGGCCCCAAGGCACCACGCCCACCACCCACATCCTCAAAATGCCGCTGGGCCTGGTGGGCAACCAGAAAGTGGACCTGAGCAGCTCAGTCGACAACGAATGGCTGTGCCTGACGCTGCTGCGTGAATTCGGTCTGCCGGTAGCGCGGTGCGCTGTGCTCACCTTTGGTACACAACGCGTGTTGGCTGTGGAGCGCTTTGACCGCCAACTGCATTCCTCCGGCCAATGGTGGATGCGGCTGCCGCAGGAAGATTTTTGTCAGGTCCTGGGCCTGCCATCGCACCTGAAGTACGAAGCCGATGGTGGCCCCGGCGTGCGCGACATTGCCCAAGTGTTGATGCGCTCAACCCAGGCACAGACCGATCTGCGTCACTTCATGAAAAGCCAGATTTTGTTCTGGCTGCTGGCCGCACCCGATGGCCACGCCAAAAACTTCAGCATTCAGATCTTGCCGCAAGGCCAATTCAAGCTCGCCCCGCTGTACGATGTCATGTCGATCTGGCCGATTGAAGGACCTGGCCCCAACCAGTGGTCCATTCACAAGCTCAAATTGGCCATGGCTTTTTGGGGCAAGAACAAGCACTACCAGCACAAAGATGTGCTGCAACGGCATCTGGTCAGCACCGCAAAAATCTGCGGCCTCAAAGCCGATGTGGCATCGATGATCGAAGAAATCGTGACCCAAGCACCGCAAGCCATCGCCAACACCCAAGCCCAACTGCCACATGGGTTCAAGGCAGCCGTACTCGACAAAACCCTGGCAGGGCTGCAAGCCACTTTGGGCAGGCTCGGGTGAAGGACCACATCTCCTCTGCTGGCCGCAAGCAAATAAGACCTGCACCAGCTTGAGACCCCCCTAAAATGCAAACCTACCCGCAATGGCAGTTGGCGACCAACGAGCGTGACGAGTCCTCGCACTGGATGAGCGGCACCGGTGACCCAGACTACGAGGACAGACGAGATGTCGATATTGCGCCCCGTAAGCGAAAGGAATTGGTGCAATGGCTCACCAAGCCGATCCCCGAGCGACGGCCTTTCTACGAAGACACGTGGCGCGAAGTTTGCCGCGCTCGCTTCTTTCACAGTTTTTTCGCGTTACGTGATCTCGCACAAGATGGAGTGTGGCCCGCTAGCCGATGGCGCGAAGCTCTGCAGGCCTGGGCCGAAGAAGGGATTGTGTTGCGATCCTGGCGATACGCCGCTCCGCTGGTACAGACCATGCCGGATGCTGTTTTGCTGGAAATTGATCACGCCGTGACTTGGTGGATGGAGGCGGCCTCCAAGGCTATCAGCCGCCATGTGGACATCCTGCTGAACCTGTGCCGCCAGGTTCTAGCCTTCCTCTGGTCGCCGCGCTTGTACCAGCCATTGTTGACAGCATTCAAGTCGCAGTTCCTAGATAGCGCAAACCACTACGCAGATCTTGGCGAGCACCGGCAGCAATTCGCGACCTTCCTGACCTACGCCGCATTGGGCCCGACCGAGGGGTACACCGTAGAAGAATTTCGATCTGCAATTGGCGCGCTTCCTCAAGAGGGCTTGGAAAAATCCGCGCAGGCGCTATCTCAAGCACTTGAAGGCGCAGCCGATCAGCGTGAAGACTACTGGAAAAACCGTGCCCAGCCATTCTGGCAAAAGATCTGGCCCAAGTCCCGTAACTTGGCCACCCCTGCGAATCGCAGAGTCCTTGACTCACATGGTAATTGCCTCCAGAGGTGAGTTCCCGGCTACCTTGGCTGCGGTGCAGGATTGGCTGCAACCGATTGAACACCCACACTATGTCGTACATCTGCTTCAGAAATCTGGTTTGTGCAGTCGATACCCAGCAGATGCACTGAGCCTGCTGAATGCCGTGATTACTGACCAACCGTGGGGGCCGCGAGAGTTGGAACAATGCCTGAAGCAAATTGTTCAAGCTAAGCCGCAACTTGAAAAAGAACCGAGCTTCCTCAAGCTACGTGAATACGATCGAAGGCGCAGGGCATAACCAGTTCACGCCGTTTCAATGGTTCAACTGCCCCCAAGCCTTCCCCAGCCGCTTGATGCTGACGGGCTGCGGGGTGCGCAGCTCTTGCGCGAAGAAGCTCACGCGCAGCTCTTCCAGTAGCCAGCGGAACTCCAGCATGCGGGCGTCTTGTGCGCCTTTGCGTTCGACTACCTTGCAGATCATGAGTCGCCTCAGAAATATTTCATATCATCAGTATTTATTGACAACTGCCGACTTTATGAAATAATTTAGCCATGTCACCCACCCCAGCCTCCCTCACCGATCTTGCCCAAGGCAAGACACTGCTGCGCCCCAGCGATGCTGTGGCGCAGGGCCGCTCGCGTCTGTATCTGGCGCAGCTGGCTCGCCGGGGGCTGATTCACAAGGTCAGTCGCGGGCTGTACGCCCTGCCGCAGCGCCAAGCCTCCGAGTTCGCTGGCTTGGCCGAAGTGGCAAGCAAACACCCGCAAGTATTGGTGTGCCTGCTGTCTGCACTGGCCTTCCACGGACTGACCACGCAAGCACCCTTTGAAGTGTGGGTGGCTGTGGACAACAAAGCCCGCGCACCGCAGTTCGATTACCCGCCCCTGCGCGTCGCGCGTTTCAGTGGCCCAGCGCTGACCGAGGGTGTAGCGCTACACGACATTGAAGGCGTTTCAGTCAAAGTGACGTGCGTGGCCAAAACCATCGCGGACTGCTTCAAGTTCCGAAACAAAATCGGCCTGGACGTGGCACTGGAAGCGCTGAAAGAAGCATGGCGCGCCAAGCGGGTCACGATGGATGAGCTTTGGCACTACGGGCAGATTTGCCGCGTGCAAAACGTGATGCGGCCTTACCTGGAAGGGCTGACCGCATGATCAACAAGCCTGCATCGGTCAGGGCCAGGCTGCTCAACAAAGCCAAAGCCGACAAGTTGGATTTCTCGCTGGTGTTGACCCGTTACGGCCTGGAGCGTCTGCTGTACCGCCTGAGCATTTCGTCCAACAAAGACCATTTTTTGCTCAAGGGCGCATTGCTGTTTGACATGTGCGCAGCGCATCAAGGAACTGGAGCGTGAGGTCAAGGAATTGCGCCGGGCCAACGACATCCTGAAGACGGCCAGCGCGTTTTTCGCGCAGGCGGAGCTCGACCGCCGACTCAAGTCGTGAAGGCCTACATCGACCGTCACCGTGATGACTACGGGGTCGAGCCCATCTGCCGGGTGCTGCAGATGGCCCCGTCGTGGTACTGGCGCCACGCAGCATGTCAACGCAATCCGCAACTGCGCAGTCAACGCGCCCAGCGTGACGAGGGTTTGAAGGCCGACATCCAGCGCGTGTGGCACGCCAACTGGCAGGTCTACGGCGCCGATAAGGTCTGGCTGCAGATGAACCGCGAGGGCATCGCAGTGGCGCGCTGCACGGTCGAACGATTGATGCGCGCCATGGGCTTGCAAGGGGCACGCCGTGGCAAGACGGTGCGCACCACCACGCCGGACACATCGGCGCCGTGCCCGCTGGACCACGTCAACCGGTATTTCCATGCCAGCCGGCCCAACGAGTTGTGGGTGTCAGACTTCACCTACGTTTCCACCTGGCAGGGCTGGCTGTACGTGGCCTTCGTGGTGGACGTGTATGCCCGGCGCATCGTGGGCTGGCGGGTCAGCCGCAGCATGCAAACGGACTTCGTGCTGGATGCGCTGGAGCAGGCGCTGTATGACCGCCAGCCTGCGGCTGATGCCTTGACGCACCATTCCGATAGAGGCAGTCAGTACGTTTCCATCCGCTATACCGAACGCCTGGACCAGGCGGGCATACGGCCCTCGGTGGGCAGCCGGGGCGACAGCTACGACAACGCACTGGCCAAGACTATCAACGGGCTGTACAAGGCCGAGCTGATTCACCGCCGGGGACCCTGGAAGACCAGGGAATCCGTGGAACTGGCCACCCTGCAATGGGTGCACTGGTTCAACCATGTCCGACTGCTCACGCCGATTGGGGGCATCCCTCCGGCAGTGGCTGAGGCAAACTACTGGAGGCAACTCGCCGCCAGCGACACCTCGACAGAGGTGTCAACTTAAACCAATCTGCCTCCTTGAAAGCCGGGGCGGTTCACAGCGCTGTGGAATTGAAACGGCAAGTTTGTTCCACCCGGCACTGTGGCCATGGGACTGGCCTCTTTTTCGGCTTCCTCGGAACTCAGGACAAATCCCCCACCGACCGAGTAGTAGGTCTTCTCAAGTAGTGTGCTTCCGCTAGCATCGAAGGCAGTGAACCTCATTCCATTTGAGTGAAACGCCAGCGTCTGGAGACCACTGAGCATCAGGTCCGCTTCTTCGTCAAGAGCGATTCGATGCGCTCCCTGGAGGAGCAGGGAACTTGAGCCTCGTATGCCCTCAAGAATTGCGGGTACCTGGTCGACATCGACGGTATCGGGCTCGTGACCCGAAAGTCCGAGCAACACCGCCGAGTCAGTGCCATGGCCCTTACCAGTGGCACCCAGCGATCCGAACATCTCGGAAAGGACGCGCGTGACCGAAGTCATAACTCCCTGCTAGGCCAGAGCAAGGGTGAACATGCGTGCCGCGCGCATCGGCCCCACCGTATGTGAACTGGAGGGACCAATACCTACTTTGAAAATTTCGAGAACACTGACTGCCACTTTGATTCCAAGGCTTGAATGACTGCTGACGATCGATCCCGTCGGATCTACACGGACAAGCGCCGAACACCTGTCATGTTCGCCGCCTCGTCGTCAACCATCTGCTGGATGATCTTTGTATCGACCTGATGCCCATCGTTCATCATGCGATGGTGGACTGTTCCTACCAGCTGGCTGCGGATACGCTGATCGTAGGTCAGGGCCATGGCCGCAAGTTGACGCCTCATGTCTTGGGGCCAGACTTGGTCTTGCCGCAAGCGCTCATCGCAGAAAGTGAATTCCGGAGTGTCCGCCCTGGTTCTCTCCCGTCGCCTGGCGGCAGTCGCCACCTCGTCGATCTGGCCATGCTCATCAAAAACAACCGCATAGACCTGACTGGCCCGTTCGGTTGACAGCATCCCGTTGCGGATTTCGCTGGCAATCGCAGCAAGGTCTCGTTCCATCGGGTCACCGAATCCACCGCCCGTCGGGCTTGTGATCTGGATCACATCACCTCGATTGAGTTCGAGCACGGAGATCTTGCCGATGGAACGTTCATCAGGACGGCCTGGGTTCAGGACAGCAGTGCCTTTGACGCCGTGTTCTCCGCCTCTGAAGCCCCAGGCCGAAAAGACAAAGCGATTCATGTTGCGCACAGTCATGACTGCGCGGTGGGCGGTATTTTCAATCTCCATCTGGAGGGCGGCGCCGCTGACATAGCGACCCGCACGCCGGCTGTCGGGAACGATCCGAATGGCCCGCATGATCATCGCAGTCTCCACCTCAATGATTTCCACAGGAACGCTGCGCTGCGAGTACCGGACTGCTGTTCCATCGACGCCGTCGCGACTGCGACGCGCTCCGCCACCGCCATGAATCGTGTTGATGACGTTCACGCGATCACGCCCGGTGCGCGGATCTGGGGCTGCGACGACAATCACGCCCGCATTGCCCGAGTCGGCGGCAGCGAGTCCCTCCGGCAGGGCCTGGTTGATGCACCCCAGGAGAACGTCGTAGGCACGCGTTGCAGATGCCGCGCGGGATCCGCCGGATGCAGGGAAAACGGCATTCAATACCGTACCGCGCGGCGTGTACGAATAGATGGCACGCAGGATTCCGGCGTTGCGTGGGGTTAACGGGTCCATCGTCAGGATGAACGCGTAAAGGCATTGAACAACATAGGGGTGCGTTGATGCGCCGCTCACCAGGTTGTACGCAGCCGGAAGTTGTGGGTCTGTCCCTGAGAAATCGAGGTGGATCTCTCCCTTGCTTACGGTCATCCGCGCCGAGAAGAAAGCAATCTGGCGGTCATTGATGCCCTCCAAGTAGTCGGAGAAGTCGTAGACGCCGTCCGGGATGGATGCAATGGCTGTGCGAGCCTTGGATTCCGCGTAGGAAATGACATCCTGCATCGCCTGCTCAACGGCTTGACCGCCATATCGGCCACACAACTCATTGACTCGACGGTCAATGCTCTTGAGGCCGGAGATCATGGCCTGGATGTCTCCCCATACTTCGCCGGGGATGCGACTGTTGTCGGCAAGAATCGCCTTGACCGTGGTGTTGAGCACGCCGCCCTCATAGAGCTTGACGGGCCTGAGTCTGAGCCCCTCCTGGAATACTTCAGTGAAGGCGGGAGAAATGCTGCCCGGCACGGCTCCGCCGATATCCGACGCATGCACGAAGGCCCAGCCAATGGCAATCAACCGATCATCCCGAAAAATCGGATAAAGCAGCGTGATGTCCATCAGGTGCGTAACCAGGCCGTCTGTTGTGAACGGGTCATTGGTGATCACGATGTCGCCCGGCTTCAGGTTTTCTCGCCCGATGGCGTCAAGGGTCGGCTTCAGAGGCGAGCCGACAAAGACATTCACCCCCGAGAGCATGGGATAGGCAAACATGTCGCCATCGACGGTCGCGACTGCGCACTGATAGTCTTGGACAAGCTTGACGAACGTTGTATGAGCGGTGCGGTACACCGCTGCAGACGCTTCTTCAACAATCGCGTTAAAGCGATTGCTCATAATGGCGGTACGAACTGCATCCATGGGTCAACTCCGGGTCATGAGAATGGTGCCGTAGGCGCCCACGCGGGCCACAAAGCCGGGTGGCACTACGAGGGTGGCGTCAGATTGCTCGATCACGGCGGGACCGGGCACTTCGTCGGAATGGGTGAGGCGAGACCTCTCAAAGACAGGCGCCTCAGGAAAAATCTCTCCCTGGAAACGCATCGACCGCGAGCCCTTGAATGCATCCCCGACCGCCGATGAAGATGGTGCAGCGGGCTCTGGTATCGACATGGCCCCCCGGATCCGGACGCGCAGGTCGACAAATTCAACTGGCGCTTCGGGATCGCAGTGGTTGTAAATTCGCTCGTGCTCCTTATGGAAGATCGCATGCATTGCGCTGAGGTCTGCAGACTCGACCGCAGAATCCGGCAAGCGCACATCGACCTGGAAGGACTGGCCGGTGTAGCGCATCTCGGCCCAGCACTCGAAGCCGGTCGATACCAAGCGCTCAGGCGGTGCCTGCCGGGACAGCCATTCACCTGCCTCCTGGCGAAGTGCTTTGTACTTTTCGGAGAGTGCGGTCCCATCCACACGTTGCCCATGCACCGTTTCCATCACGTCGTGACTGAGTTCGGAGACAAGCCCGCCGAATGCGCAGAATGTTGAAGGGCTTGTGGGCACAAGCACGCGATTGATGCCGAGTTCAGCGGCAAGGAGGGGGCCGTGAATGCCGCCACCGCCGCCGTACACGAGCAGTGTCAGGTCTTCGGGGTCGACCCCCTGGCGCGCCAGGTAGGGAAGCACGCCAGCCACCATGTTTGAACTCGCTACCGCCACGCACATATCGGCCGCGCCGAATACATCAGCCTTCAGCCCACTGGCGACGGGAGCCATCGCACGCTCAGAGGCAGTTCGATCAAGCCCCATCTTCCCGCCCAGGAGAGCTTCAGGAAGATATCCGGCTAGCAGGTAGGCATCGGTCAGCGTGGGTGCCGTTCCGCCGCGAGAAAAACAGGCTGGCCCCGGATACGAACCCGCGCTTTGCGGCCCAATCCGCAGCACACCATCATCGATCATGGCGATGGATCCTCCGCCCGCACCGATAGCCTCGATGCCTGTGACCGGCATCACGACAGGGAAGTCGCCGACCTCGGCGGCATTCGATGTCATGGCTTGGCCATCTCGCAGCAGCGAGATATCGGTACTCGTACCGCCCATGTCCATCGTGAGGATGTTGCGCTCACCAGCCGCTCGGGCTAGGTATTGGACGGCGGTGACGCCAGAGGCCGGACCGGAAAGCAGCGTGTGCACCGGGAAGCGCCGCGCTTCAGCGGCCGCCATGGCGCCGCCGTTGGAGCGCGTGACAAACAACTGCGAACCCGGCAGCCGGCTCTCAACATACCGCTCAACGGCGCCGATGTATTCATTCATGCGCTTTCTCACAAACGCGTTGAGCACGCTCACGATCGCCCGCTCATACTCACCGACACGCGGCCAGATTTCGCTGGAAAGACTGACTTCCGCATCGGCACCAACCACGGTGCGAATGGCTTCTTCGACAGCCCGTTCGTGCGCTGGATTGGCGTAGCTGTGAAGCAGTGCCACCGCGTAACCGTTCGCGCCTGCATCCTTGGCCTGCTTGACCAGTTCCTGAATCGCCTCTTGACGAATTGGGGTTCGAACCGTCCCCCCGTGCAAAAGCCGCTCGTCCACCTCAAAGACCATCGCGCGTTCCACCAGTGGCTTGGTCCGCGTCTCAAAGATGTTCAGGGGATTGCGAACCCCCATTCGCTGTAGCTCCAGCAGGTCGCGGTAGCCTTTGGTCACGATGAAAGCGACCTTCGGCCCCTTGCGCTCGATCACGGCATTCGTGCTCACGGTCGTGCCGTGCATGACGACCGCCGGCTCGCCGTCCTGGGGTCCCAATCGCTCCAGCAGTAACTCGAAGCCCTGGCGAAAGCCCTCCTCGAAAGCCGGAGGCGTAGAGGGAACCTTCAAGCTGATGACTTCAGTGCCACTGCCTTCTCGCCACCCACAGAAGTCTGTGAAGGTGCCGCCTATGTCAACGCCGATGCGAATCATTGTAAAAATCCTTTAGTCGTTTCTCAGTGCAGAAGCTCTAACGCCAGGCTACGCAAGGGATCTTTGCCAGGCCGTTGATATCACCGGAACCTGAAGATCTATTGCGGCCATAGCGCATGCTCATGACTCGGTCGTGTTGATGTAGTTCTCCCAGTAAGGAGCGCGATTCACGCCGATCAATCAAGCAGGTCTGATTTTTCCTGCCGCCATCCCATCAAGCAAATCAATATTCAAGACCGGCCGATAAGTCACATTTATTTGCATGACGACCTCTCACTGCGGGAAAGAGACGCAAGCAGACAATCTGCCTACGTTGGTTGAGCAAAGGTGATGAGGTTGCGGCGTCTACGCCCAACAGATCAGCGTAGGAGATTGGCACGACCATGTGCCTGGAAGGCTGCATGCCGCCTGACGCTGCAAGGTGGGCCGGAGGCATTCGCTTGGCCTTCTGGAGCCATCGGCGGCATGCGCCCCAATATCTCCAGAAACCAGCAAGTAGGCTCAAGCTGTGTGATCAGCCTTGCATGCCATGAGCACTTCCGGCTTCACTACACAAACGATCACTCCATGGTCTTTGCCGCGCCTGCGGCATCAACTGCAGCCTTCCAGCGGGCCGACTCGGTCTGGAGGAAAGTGGCAAAGCGCTCCCGCGGCAAATCCATCGGGGTCAGCCCCATCTCAAGCAGACGCTTGCGCACATCTGATTCTTTGACGATAGAGTCCATCGCATTCCTCAGGCGGAAGACGATCTGGTCCGGTGTCTTGGCCGGCACCACCAACAAGATGTAGCCCTGCAGGTTGAAGTCTTTGACGCCTTGCTCCTGGAGAGTCGGAACGTCCGGAAGCGATGGAATCCGCTCGGCTGTACTCACACCCAACGCCTTGATCGTGCCTTCGGCAATCATGCCCCTCACAACGGGCACGGTGTCCGACATGAAGTCGATGACGCCGCCTCGCAGATCAGTGATTGCCGCCGCACCGCCTCGGTAGGGGACGTGTTCGGCCTTGACACCCGTTTGCTTCAGCATTTGGGCCACGATGAGTTGCGGCACCGTTCCCACGCCGGATGAGCCGTAACTCAGTGTGGCGCCGGGCTTCTTGGCGTAGGCCAGAAACTCCTGGAAGTTCTTGACAGGCAGGTCCTTTTTCGCGACGAGCACCTGCGGCGCCCAGGCGATGGCGCCGACCACCACGAAATCGTTAACCGGGTCATACGGGAGGGGTCTCACAGTTGTCCAGGGACCAACACTGAGGGGGCCGGGCGCACCGATGGCCAGGGTGTAACCGTCTGCAGGCTGTTTGGCCGCATAGGCGGTGCCGAGTGTCCCGCTTGCACCCGCACGGTTTTCGACGATCACCGGTTGACCAAGCTGCGCTGCCAGTTTTTCACCGATCAGTCGAGCTGCAACGTCTGAGGAGTTTGCTGCTGGGTAAGGCACCACGATCTTGATGGCGCGATCCGGCCATTGCGCATGTGCGCTAAAGACGGCGCCAACAGCTATGCAAATTCCCAGAAGATTTTTGAGATACCGATTCATTCATTTCTCCGATTCATTTGGACACCCCGCTGATGTCACCCTTTATGCCGCAACCAACTGCTTTTTTGGGGTAATTTCAGTGGACTTGGAAGCCGAATCGATTGTCTTTCGAAACCGTGAAATAAGCCCATCAAAAGATCCGGCCGGTCTATAAGTCCCTTTGATAGGGCAGTCCTGTCTGCCGGCACAGGCTAGTTTTTTAGGCTGACCCGAAGGGATTCGACAAGGGCTTGCGCCGCTCGATTTGGGTGCTGCATCAACGGAACAATGGCTCCGATTTCAAAATTTTGTATGGGATCGAGAGGTAGCGTAATCAGACCTGCCCGTTGATGTTCAGGCAAGCTGATGCTGGTGACGATCGTCACACCCAGGCCAGCACGAACCAGCTCGATGGCAGCCCCCGCATCACCGACCTCAATCACGAACTTTGGACTGACGCCCGCCGTGGCAAACCAGTTTTCGACCATCGGCCGGATCACGCCCCCAGGTTTGATCCCGACGACAGGTATGCCATCAAGGTCAGCGGGCGAGACATTCACTCCGCCATGAAGGAAGCCAGGCGCGGACGCGACACACAGGAGCTCGCTGTCGAATAGCTTCGTCGCAATAGCCCCTTCCATTACCGGCGGCAACGAAAGAATACCCAAATCCGCTTGGGCAGAGCTGATCCGATGCATGATGGTCAGCCGATGGTCCACATCGACATCCAGTTTTAGCCCCGGATGAGCGACTGCAAATTGCCCGATCGCATTCATGATGCGGCCGCTCGCAAGAGCCTGTGTGAGGAGGACGCGAACAGTAGCCCGCTCATGGTTGGCGATCTGTTGCGCGGCAGCCTTGATGCCATCCAGGCCGTCGTAGAGCCTGTTGACCTCTGCCATGAGTTGCAGAGCCTCCGGCGTCGGTGTCAGCTTGCCACCGCGTCGACTGAAAAGCTCGAACCCCACCTCTTTTTCGAGACCACTGATCAGGTAACTAATAGCGGGTTGCGTGATCGCCATCGCCGAACTGGCGCGCACCATGCTTCCCTCGCGCATGACGGAGCGGAACGCCTCGATTTGTCTCAACTTGAGTACCACGGCATTGCCCCGACAATGAATTCAAATTACGACGCTAGAGACTCGCACACGAGACAGGAGTCCTTCGACGGACGATGATGCGAGTTCCAGATGAACGACCAAATCATTGCCCGCTAGAAAATCCTCTCCAACGATCAGTTCTGCCATGCTGATCATGGCCTGCGTGTAGGGCATATTGACGTTGGCCACACGTCCAAGTGCCAGGAGGAATACGAGCCCATATGGCACGTCTTCCGACAGGTATCGGGTATCGATCCGGGTCGGCCCGGGCGGTCCGCCACGCTTCTTATGCAGCTCGGCGGCTATGTCCTCTAGACGATCCCCTTCGGCCTTGAACGATTGCGAGAAGTGTTTCTTGACGCTGCGCACCTCGATACCGAATGCACCGGCAACGGCCAGGCGTTCAGCGTCGATGGCCTCAATGGCGGAGGACACGCGAGGCGTCATGTAGTGATACTGGTGCCAGTTTTCTGCTCGCTCAATCCTCGTCCAATTGAACAATGCGAGCGGCACGTGTGTGATAGCGCTGGTATTCGCAAGGCTTGAGACAAGCGGGTCTTTTTCCTCGTTGAACCCGTCGCCAAACAGCGCCTCACAAGCAGCGAGCGCCTGAGGTGCGGCCGACTGTGGCAGACATGAGATCGCGACCTGGCTACGCCGAGTCATGATGTTCACCTGAGTCGGCCCCTTGCGCCGCGCCGTGAGAGCGGTCGTGCCGAAGCTCGCAACACAAAGGTCAATGCCGCGCGCGACGGCGCGCTCATACAAGTACAGCGACGACAACGATCCCATTGAGCTGACAATCACCAGATGTCCGGAACGCAGATTCGGCAACAGTGCGTCCATCACTGCCTTATGGGCATTGAGTGGAACAGCAATCAGGATCACGTCGGCCTGATCCGCCAGCGTCTGCGCGCTATCGGAGACCCCCACGGCAAGCGTCGCTTCCAATGCGCCCGTTGCGCTCAACGGCTCGTTTCGCAGCGCATTTGCGCTACCACTAGGTGCCCACACTGAAACCCCATGACCGCGATGGGCGGCCCAGGCCGCACTCGCCAAGCCAATGCCCCCGGCACCTACAATTCCTACTTTGATCCGATTCACTTTTCTTCCATCTTCGTTTCGCATACGCTCAGCCCTTTCGGCTTTTAGGGATTCACCCACCGAGCGGCACAAGAAAATCCCGAGCCAGCGCCGTGTGCCGTGCCCCGGATGAAAACAGCGGCAGCGGGAGATGATGGGGCCCCCGACTTGCCTGCATCAGTCTGCTGTGATGTTGTTTTGACGGACAACGGCGCCCCAGCGCGCGTTTTCCGACTGGACCAGGCGGTCGAAGTTTTCCATAGTCGTCGGGTCGACATCGCACCCGATATCGGCAAGCTGTTTGATGACCTTCGGGTCCTTCACTGCGGCAGTGAACTCCTCATGGATCTTCTTGGCAATGGCAGGCGGCAGCTTCGCAGGCGCCATCACGCCAATCCAGGTCGTGAGCTCGGCGGCAGGAATGCCGGCTTCGGCCATCGTCGGCACGTTGGGCAACAGGGGCGAGCGCTTGGGGCTGGTGATGGCGAGCGCACGAATCTTGCCGGACTGCACATGGGTGGCCATCGTGGCGAAGTTGCCGATCATCATTTGGATCTGGCCGCCAATCAGGTCCATCTCCGATGCCGGAACGCTCTTGTAGGGCACGTGGGTGATCTTGATGCCCGCGCTCGAGCGGAAAAGCTCCGTCGCCACATGCAGGGCTGATCCGTTACCGGAGGAACCATAGTTCAACTCGGTGGGCCGGGCCTTGGCGCGGGCGACCAGTTCGGACACCGAGTTCACCGGCAGGCTCTGCGTCACCCCCAGGAGGTAAGGGCTGGTGCACAGCTTGGCGATGTTGGTGAAATCTTCTGCGGGTTTGTAGGGAAGGCGGGGAAGCACATGGTTGGACATCACGTAGGTCGACATGGTCGCCTGACCCAAGGTGTAACCGTCCGGTGTGGCTTTCGCCGTCGCGTCATTGGCGATCGTCCCGGTGGCCCCCGGACGGTTATCGATGACGATCGGCTGTCCCCAGCGCGCGCTCACCGCATTGGCAACGATGCGGGCGGTGGCATCGGCCGCGCCGCCCGCAGCCCCCGGGATGATCCATCGGACGGGCTTTTCAGGGTACGCCGCGTGCACCGTCTGGAGCGTACCGGCGAAGCAAAGTGCCAGCAAGGCGCTCTTACGTCGCATGGTCGAGATGTTCAGTCGCATAAATATTTCCTTTACGAATGGTGAGGGACAAGCCCCTCTTGTCTTGATACCCGCCCTGAAGCCTTGGGCCTGTGCAGCAGGCCCTCACTGAGACGACCACGTGGTTTGCCGTGTTCATGCCTATTGCTCGTCGATGTTCAACGTTGCCAGTTCCGCAAGCGTCACCGGCTTGAGCGGCGGCCGGATGCGATAAAACCCCACCTCGGCGACCGTTCGGCCTTGCTCCTGGGCAAGGATGTGCGCGACGGTGTAGCCGCATTGACGGCCTTGGCAGGGTCCCATGCCCGCACGGGTATATGCCTTAAGCTGGTTCGGACCGGGCTGACCGATGGCAGCGGCTTTGCGGATGTCGCCGGCCGTTAGTTCCTCGCACCGGCAGACGATGGTGTCGTCGGTTGGCGTGGCGATGTTTGCGCGCGGTGGGTACAGGGCGTCCAGCATGGGGCGCAGTCGCAATAACTTCTTCAGTTTTTCGCGAAGGGGGGCCGCTTGCACCGACGCTGCCTCTCCCGACAGGCGGCCAGCTCGCTGAGCTACTCCAAGCGCCACCAGCTCCCCGCGTACACAGGCTGCATAGGCGCCGCCAATCCCGGCGCCGTCGCCAGCCACGTAAATGCCTGGCTTGTCGGTTTGCCCCCATTCGTCGAGAACCGGCGCCAGACACGCCTGCTGCGAGCTCCACTCGTGGGCACACCCGAGCGCCTGCGTCATGTGAATCGAAGGCACGACGCCTTCATGGGACAGAAGCAAGCTGGCCGGCACGCGCATGGTTTTGCCATTGGCCTGGATGTATTCAATCTCCTGCAGGCGATCCTGGCCCAGGGCACGGACAGCCGTGACGCCGCGCACGCGCTTGACTCCGGCGGCTTGAATTTCCCGCATCCAGGCCAACCCCTTGAGGAGGTCCTTAGAGCTGGCCATGGCCGCACCGATCCAGGGCAACGCACGGCGCCAGCCGCCAGCGGGCGACGTATCCAACCACCCGGCGATCTTGCCGCCAGCTCGGACCAATTGAGCCATGTAAAGCAGGGGTAGTGGCCCGCTGCCAACGACCCAGACGGGCTCCGAGGGGATTTGTCGCGATGTCTTGAGCAGAATCTGGGCCGATCCGACGGTCATGACACCAGGCAAAGTCCAACCCGGGAATGGCGCGGGTCGCTCCTGCGCGCCCATTGTCAAGATCACGTGGCCGGCGGCCACCGATTCCGCCTGACCGCTGCGGGTCATGTAGACCTTCCATTCGGGCTCAACCTGCCAAACCCTGGTCTCAGGCTCATAGCTGGCGCCACAGGATCGAAAGCGCGAGGCGAGATCAGCACCGGCAAGGTACTCCTTGCCCAACAGGGCGCCAGTTGTTGTCGGTGCCACCGCCTCCACTGCACGCCAGATCTGCCCGCCAGGCGTCGGCTGCTCGTCCACGACCAGAACGGACAGGCCCTGAGCCCGCAGTCCAATCGCTGCGCTCATTCCGGCCGGGCCCGCGCCCACCACCACCGCATTAAAGGATCTCATGACGCCACCTTCGGCCGGCCGAGTTGACGCTCAACGCACATGCCTTCGGCGACCGGGACCAGACAGGTCTGGGTTGACGACGCACCGTCGACGATTGCCAGGCAGTCGAAGCACACGCCCATCATGCAAAACGGTGCACGCGAACTGCCGTGAACGGGCGTGTGGCGGCAGCTGGGATCCGCCTGACGCATCATCACGGATGCCACCGTTTCACCGCGCTCGGCAGTGACTGACTTCCCATCAATGGAGAGCGTCAGCGGTGGTGTGCTGGGGGGACTGATTTTTCGAAACATTGAATCGCTCGAGAGGAAAGGCATTGAGAGTCTGGAGATGACGGCCGCTGGCCAGTGCCTGCGCGTAGGGGCCAGCGTGGAATGACGCGAGCGTCACCCCAGAGTGGCAAGTTGCGATCTCCGCGCCTGGGTACATCTGGGAGCTGGCATAGACGGGGTACCCATCCGGCGTCATCACTCGCAGGCAGGACCATTGGCGCACCAGGCGCGCTTTGCCCAATTCAGGGAGGATGCGAAGTGCTTTTCGGGTCATCCTCACAGCTGCGGCGGAAGTGGTACTTAGGTCATACCCCACGTCCTCCTGAGTCACGCCGATCATCACTGTGCCCTCGCCGGTTTGACGCAGCCCGCTTGCGGGTACAGGCAGGACAGGCGCCAGGCGCTCGGTCACGAGGATCTGTCCTCGCTCGGGATGCAAGGGGACGTCCAGTCCGATCATTCTCCCGAGCGCCACCGACCCAAGGCCGGCAGCGATCACGACACGTTCGGCTCGGGCCGTTTGCTCACTGGTCTTAACCTCAAAGCCGCCGCCTGCCAAGGGCTTGATCGAGGTCACAGGGTGCCCGTTGCGCACCATGCCGCCCCGGCGCTGGAAGGCGGCTTGGAGCGCAGCCAGGAGTCGAAGCGGGTTCGCCTGACCGTCCTGCTCCCCCAGGCTCGCGCCCACGACGTCAGGGCCGAGTCGCATCGTGGGGTAACGACGCGCCAGTTCGCTGCGATCAAGAATCCGCACGGAGGGGGCCAGTTCTGGCGTCTCAGCTTCCCAAGCATCCAGCATCTTGGCGCGAGCAGACAACTCGTCGTCGCTCAGGCAGAACTTCAGACCGGAGCCGGTTTGGTAGTCAAGTGAAATTCCCGTCTCTGCCTCCAGTCCCGCAGCAAACTCCGGCCATGCATCAGCTGCCGCCGCCGACAGCCGGTGGTACTCGGGGTAGCGGTAACCCTTTCCTTGGACCCAGACCAAGCCGAAGTTGGCCTTTGCCGCCCGGTAGTCCCTGTCGGCCCCATCGAGCATCAAGACCCGCTTGTCGTACCCGGCCAGGCCGTATGCAATGGCGGTGCCCACGATTCCGGCGCCCGCAACGATCACGTCGTATTCACGCTGCATGTTCAAAGACCTTTCTTCTTCGGGGCGATGCGCAGGCTGCGCGCGGTCCCCGCAGTGCCAGAACCACCAGGGTTCAGCAGCGCCGTCAAGTGGATCGCCTGGGGTGAATGGAAATGAGGGTTCATTGACCGAGAGGTGAGTTGCGATGGCTGCGAACCGTCTGACGTTTGCTTCAACATAGCCTTCATCGTAAGCAAGATCACCTCAGGTCGCCAGGGTAAAAACCATAGTCAATGTTTTTATGCAATACCTCTTTGCTTCGATGCTAAATCATTGTTTTTATTTAACATTTTATCTAGAAAATGTCATTAAAATAGCATCTTGAAATAAAACCATGTCTAAATACTATGAGCATGAAAATCACGCTGCGCCACTTGGAGGCTTTTCGGGCGGTCATGGTGCGCAGGACCGTCACCGGTGCCGCCGAGATGCTTGGGGTGACTCAACCCGTCGTCACCCGCCTGATTGCCGACCTGGAGCAGCGCATCGCGATTGCGCTGTTTACCCGAGACAAGGGACGCCTCGCTCCAACGCCAGAGGCCACACTGCTTTTTGCCGACGTCAATCAGTCATTGATGGGGATCGAGCGGATCGCGAATGCGGCAAGCGGCATCAAGGCACTGAAGCTGGGCCACCTGGAGATCGCCGCGGCCCCCAACATGGCCTTGTCCTTCCTGCCACGCGCCATCGCCAGCTTCAGCCTGGAGCGTCCAGAGACCTTAATCACAATGCACATGCATAGCTCTTCAACCGTTCTGGATATGGTCCAGAGCGGACGCTGCCATCTGGGATTCGCCATGGTGCCCGTTCATGCGACGAGGCATGGCAATAGTGAGACCCTTGTTTCGGCCAAGATGGTTGGAGTGATTCCTGTCGGGCATCGACTGGCGACCCGCAAGGTCCTGAACCCGGAAGATTTCGAGGGAGAAAGCTTCATCTCCATGGCGCCGCTGATGGAGACACGCATGAAGATCGACTCCTTGATGCTTTCCTACGGCGTGAACAGAAGGATCAATGTCGAAACGCAAATCTCGTCAGTCGTGATCCGATTAGTCGAAGCGGGCGCAGGAATTTCTATCATCGATCCGCTGACGGCCACTGGCTACACCGGTGACCAGGTCAGGTTCATCCCCTTCAAGCCAGATATCGTGACCGATTACTCGATGGTCATCTCACCGAGAAACTCCTCGACCCTGGTTCTCAAGCCTTTCATCGACCACGCGCGGCGTGAGATCCGCAAGATGGTGCCCACGCATCTGATCGTCCGAGGTTGACGAGCCGCACTTCGTGCAATTGCGTGATTTCCAGCTTGCTGAGAGCGGCTTGGCCGTCCGGTCTTCAGGTGCTTTCTCTGGTTGACTACAGCGCGTACCGCTGCACAACGTTCATTGCGAAGACATACCGATTTACGGGCGGGAGGGGCGTAAGCGTCAGCTCAGCACCCTCTTGACGAGGTCCTTATGGGATGGTCAGACGTCCAGAACGTGTCGCAGCAATGACCTGCCCCCCACCAGCCGTACCACGGTAAACGAGAGAAGTCCGTCAACCCAGGAGAATGACGGACATGAAGAAGAGCAGGTTCAGCGACGAACAAATCATTGGCTTCTTGCGACAGGCCGAAGCCGGCATGGGCATCCCCGAGTTGTGCCGCAGCGGCGGCTTCAGCCAGGCCACGTTTTACAAATGGCGTTCCAAGTTCGGCGGCATGCAAGTCTCAGAGGCCCAGCGCCTGCGCGAGCTTGAGAGCGAGAACGCCAAGCTCAAGAAACTGCTGGCCGAAGCGCACCTGGACATCCACGCCCTCAAGAGCGTCTTCGGGGTAAAGCGCTAGCCCCACAGGCGCGGCGCGATGCCATCCGACAGATGCTTGAGCAGCATCACCTCTCGGAGCGGCACGCCTGCCGCCTTGTGGGGCTATCCCGAGACAGCTACCGCCACCCGCCGCAGCCCAGCGAGCTCAACGCCACCCTGGGTGAGCAGATTCGGCAAACGGCCTTGGTGCGCCGCCGATTCGGCTACCGGCGCATCCACGACATGCTGCGCCAGCAGTTTCCCGGGGTGAACCACAAGCGCATCTATCGGCTGTACCGGCAGGCCAACCTGACGGTGAAGAAACGCCGCAAAGTCAAACGCCCAACGCAGGAGCGCGTGCCGCTGCAACTGGCCAGGAACATCAACGAGGTGCTGAGCATGGATTTCGTCTCGGACAGCCTGTCCAGTGGACGGCGCATCAAGTGTCTGACGGAGGTGGATGACTTCAGCAAGGAGTCCGTGGACATCACGGTGGACTACGGCATCTCGGGCCAGTACGTCACCCGCGTCCTCGACCAAGTGGCCAGGTTCCGCGGCTACCCGGCAGCAGTGCGAACGGACAACGGCCCGGAGTTCACCAGTCGGGCGTTGCTGGCCTGGGCGCACAAGAACGGGATTCGGCACATCCTGATTGAGCCGGGCAAGCCCATGCAGAACGGCTACATCGAGAGCTTCAACGGCAAGTTCAGAGATGAATGCCTCAACGAGCAGTGGTTTGAATCGTTGTCACAGGCCCGGGAGTGCATTGCACATTGGCGGCGGGATTACAACGAGGTCAGGCCGCATAGCAGTCTGGGACGCATCCCGCCGGCACGATTCGCCCAGCAGCACCGCCAGCGCGCTGGCGGTGCTGCTGGCAGTGAGCAGAAACAAAACTTCGATTAACCTTTAACCTCGGACTTCTCCAATCCGTTGGTACGGTCAATGGGGGCAGGTCAGACAAGCTCTACTGGAGGCAATAGAGTCTGAAATTCAGTCGGCGATCGATTCGGCAACCACTTCGATCCAGATTGCCATGGAATGGGATGGCGAGCAGTGCACATGTGATATTGATGGCGAGACTTATTACTACACGCCTAGATCAAATCACTTGTCGGAAATTCTTAAAATTTTGAAATATAAAACCCGGGAGCAGCACTTAGAAGATGGCAAGTCTTTGTTGGAAATCTCATGGAAATAAATTTACCTTTTTGACCGGCGAATCCTTTGTGATATTTTTGAATCAATGATGAGAGGCATTTATGTTCTTCAAGCGGCTTTTCGGAATATCCGAATTGAACCAAGGTGAGGTTCTGAAGAAGGTCAGTGATCGCACTTGGGTCTCATCAACGGGCGAGACCATCAACAAAGTCAGCGACGACATCAGCATTTCCTCGAACGGGACCACTTACACGAGAACTGGCTCCACGGTGGTCGGTAGCGATGGGAGCTTGTTTACCAGTATGGGAGGTTCAACGAGTTCCGACGGCAGCTTCCGCATGGGAGACTTTGCGACCGGTAGAGGCGCCACTTTCGAAGATGACGACTCGAAATGGTGACTTGAACGGATTCGGAATCCTGCGGACAAATGAGGGTGAGACCTAAACAGGTCCAGACTTCCGCAACTATCCGCAGGACTTGGATGCGTCAGGTAAGGTTTAGCAGGCCTACACTTGCACGGAATTGAACCCGGGTCCGCAGCCACCACCATACACGGAGGACAGATTTTTTCTGTCCTCCTTTTTCTTTCCCGGAAGGCCCTGTTTCTGCGGGCTTCCGCGTTTTTCCTTGCGGACGCGGTGGGTCAGATTTCCCTGGTTTTTGTCCTCAGAGAGTGAATTTCTCTCTTTTTTCTCTCCTGGCTTGTGGACGCGTCCATGAGCTGGGCCCAGTATTCATGCGGATTACAGGGATTGGGTTGTATCCGTCCGGCGATCCCCTCTTGAGTCAGACCAACGCCCATGCTAACCGTAGCAGTTGTCGGCATAAACTGTTGTGCATGACTTCCAAACATACCGTTTTAGACCGAGAGATGTTTGTCCAAGCCCTGCGTCACATGGGTGAGCAAGACTTGCTGTTTCTCAATCGCATGGTGGTTGAACGGTTGAACCTGCTAGCCCAAGCTCGCAGTACCGTGCAACTTGCTCAATTTGCCGTGGGTGATCGAGTGGAATTTACCGCCAACGATGGCTCCATTAAACGAGCCACCGTACTGCGTCTGAACAAAAAGACCACCAGCTTGCTCACCGATGACGCACAAACCTGGAACGTTTCCCCTGCGCTGCTGCGCAAGTTGACGGCCGCCTGATGAGGCTCCCACCTCAGATCCTTGCCACCTGCCAGCGGTGCGGCAGCAACTCTTCAATCCGGCTGTTGGGCCAACTCGGCAGTTTTTCCATCACGTCTTTGAGGTAGGCATGTGGATCGTGCCCATTGAGCTTGGCCGAATGAATCAGACTCATGACGGCTGCAGCCCTTTGCCCTGCTCTCAGCGACCCCGCAAACAACCAATTCTTGCGCCCCAGTGCAACCGGGCGCATCTGGTTTTCGATCCAATTGTTGTCTATGGGCACTTGTGCGTTGTCAATAAATCCGATCAGCGCCTGCCAGCGCCTTAAGCTGTAGTCGATCGCTTTGGCCGTGGCCGAGCCTTCGGGCACTTTGGCCCGGTGCTCTTGCAGCCACCGTTGTAATTTCTCCATAACAGGCCTGCTTTGCGTCTGACGTATGCGCAGGCGCTCTTCTTCGCTGGCACCCGCAACCATGCGCTCGATCTCATACAGTTGGCCAATGAACGCCAAGGCCTGCTCGGCAATCTGGCTTTTATTGGCCACATGCAACTCAAAGAATTTGCGACGCGCATGGGCCCAACATCCGGCCTCTTGCACCTTCTGGCCCATCAACTGTTTGTAGCCCGCGTAGTCATCGACCAGCAGCGTGCCCGACCACCGATCGAGGAATATCGCCGCATGCTTGCCCGCACGGCTTTCGCAAAAGTCGTAGACCACCGCTTTCATCTGCTCGTGGCGCCCCGGGCTGTAGGCCCACAGGTATGCACGGTGCGTTTTGCCATCCCTTTGGCTGGCCGGTTTGAGCATTTGCACTGGCGTCTCGTCTGCGTGGATGACCGAATGCTCTAGCACCTCTTGGCGCAGGGCATCCACCAGCGGCTGCAGTTGCACGCCGCAGCTGCCCACCCACTGCGCCAGTGTCGAGCGCGGGATAGGCGCTCCGGCACGGGCGTAGATGGTCTCTTGGCGGTACAGCGGCAGATGATCGGCGTACTTGGCCACCAGCACATGGGCCAGCAAGCCAGCAGTGGCAATGCCTTTGTCAATGATGTGGGGTGCCACCAGGGCCTGTTTGAGCGTTTGGCAGCAGGCACACACCCACTTGCCGCGCACATGGCGGTGCACGGTAAAGACGCCTGGCCGGTAGTCCAGCTTTTCGGCGACATCCTCTCCCATGCGGCGCATCGCCTGGCCACAGCACTCGGTCGCCTCGGGTTCGTGCTCAAACTGCTGGCGCGGCAGTTGTGCGGGCAGTCGCTGGCGCTTGGCCTGTTGGCGCGGCGCACGCTCTGCGGCGCACTGCATCTGCTCGGCCTCCTCATGAACGGCCTGTAGGTCCTCTTCGAGCGCATCAGCAAACAAGGTGCTTTGATCGGCGCTCAGGGCTTCACTCTTGGCCGCAAACTTCAGCCGCTTGAGCAGTGGTTCGATGTTCCGCATCGCCCCACACGCAACATTGACCTGCTCGGTTTTGGATTGGCAGAAGAACCCGTTGTGCATGAGGTGTTTCGCGAAATTTGCGGCATTGAATGCGATGACGCCATCGTGTTTGATGCAGACAGCATTCAAGTCACCGAGATTCGCAAGGATGCCAACTACTCGGGGTTGCGCGTCACACTGCAAAGTCAGCTCGACGGTGCACGCTGCCCGGTGCAAATCGACATTGGCTATGGTGATGCCGTCACACCAGCGCCGGAGCTGGCCGACTATCCGGTGATGCTGGCGGACTTGCCTGCGCCCAGGATCAGGGTCTATCCGCGTTACACCGTGGTGGCCGAGAAGTTCGAAGCCATCGCTTCGTTGGGCATGGCCAACACCCGCCTCAAGGACTACTTTGACCTGTGGGTCTTACTCTCGACCCAAGCGCTCGATCCTGAAATGATGCAAACGGCCATCGCTGCCACGCTTGAACGGCGTCAAACACCCATGCCGACATCGACGCCCATTGGTTTTTCACCTGTCTTTGGTAACGATCCGCAGAAAAGCAAGCAATGGCAGGCCTTCCTTCAAAAGAACCAGCTTCAGGCACCACCGCTCAATTCGGTCATTGAACTGTTGCGCGAAAAGCTGGTTTCAAGATAGCCGCATCCCTGCTTTGACTGGCATCCAGCCTTCAATACACCGGCTGATGCTGCTTCAAGCTCCCAATCACTTCCGCCGTCAACACAAAGCCCGCGCCATAAAGTGCCGCCAGTTCAGCACAACGCTTGGCAAACGCATCCACGCCCTGGCCATAGATGAACTGCAGCGCCCCACCCGTCCAGGCCGGAAAGCCGATGCCGAAGATCGAGCCGATGTTGCCATCGTGCACCGAGGTGAGCACGCCTTCTTGCAGGCAGCGGGCGGTTTCTACGGCTTGGCGGTAGAGCAGGCGGTCTTTGATGTCTTGCTGGCTATAGGCCACGTCAGCTTTTTCAAAGCGGGTTTTGAGTTCGGGCCACAGCACTTTTTTCTGCCCTGCGGGGTAGTCGTAAAAACCACCGCCTGCAGCGCGGCCGGGGCGTTGGAGTTCTTTGACCATCCGCTCGACCAACAATTCACCGGGCGTGGCGGTGTGGGTTTTGCCTTCTTTGGCAAAGTCTTCTCGGGTTTGGTCCAGCACATGCACAGACAGCGACAGCGCCGTTTCGTCCAGCACGGCCAGCGGCCCCACGGGCATGCCCACTTGCATGGCCAGGTTTTCGATCACGGGGGCGGGGATGCCCTCGCCCAGCATGGCCGCGCCTTCCATCACAAAGGTGCCAAAGGTGCGGCTGGTGTAAAAGCCACGCGAGTCGTTCACCACAATCGGCAGCTTGCCCAGCGCCTGCACGTAGTCGTATGCGCGGGCAATCGTCTCGTCGTCGGTCTGTGCGCCGCGAATGATCTCCACCAGCTGCATCTTGTCCACCGGACTGAAGAAGTGGATGCCCACGAATTTCTCGGGCTTGGCGCTGGCCGTGGCCAAGCCGCTGATGGGCAAGGTGGAGGTGTTGCTGGCAAAGAAGCCGCCCTCGGCGAGCATCGGCTCGGCCTCTTGCGTGACCTTGGCCTTGAGTTCGCGGTTTTCAAACACAGCCTCAATGATCAGGTCGCAGCCTTGGAGGTCAGCGGCGCTGGCCGTGGGTTGGATGAGTGACAACAAAGCCGCTTGCTTGTCTGCAGCCATGCGGCCTTTGTCCACGCGCTTTTGCGTGAGCTTGTGGCTGTAGGCCTTGCCTTTTTCAGCGGCTTCCATGCTCACGTCTTTCAGCACGGTGGCGATGCCCCGGCTCGCTTGCGCATAGGCGATGCCCGAGCCCATCATGCCTGCGCCCAAGATGCCCACTTTTTGCGGCTTGTAGCGCGGTGCAGCCTTGGGTCGGCTTTGGCCGCCCTTGATGCTGTTCATGTTGAAGAAGAAGGTGTTGATCATGTTGCGCGCCACCTGGCTGGTCATGAGACCGGCCAGATATCGGCTTTCGATGCGCATGGCGGTGTCAAAGTCCACCATCGCGCCTTCGACCATGGCGGCCAGTGCCGCTTCGGGCGCGGGGTACAGACCGCGTGTTTTTTGCTTGAGCACGGCAGGTGCCACGCTGAGCATGCCCGCGATCTTGGGGTTGCTGGGCGTGCCGCCGGGCATTTTGTAGTCCTTGCGGTCCCACACATGCTGGGCGGCTTCGGGCTGGCCTTGCGATGCAGCGATGAAAGCCAATGCGCGGGGACGCAACTGATCGTCACTGTCCACCAGCTCATGCACCAGGCCGAGCTTGACGGCTTCGTCGGGGCCAAAGAGTTGGCTTTCCAGCACATAGGGCTGCGCGGCCAGCAAACCCAGCACGCGGGTCATCTTGGTGATGCCACCACCACCGGGGATCAAGCCCAGCGTGACTTCGGGCAGTCCGAACTGGGTTTTGGGGTTGCGGGTGGCGATGCGGTGGTGGCCGATCAGCGCCACTTCCCAGCCGCCACCCAGGGCCGTGCCATTCAGGCAGCTGACCACGGGCACGCCCAGCGTCTCGATGGTACGGAAACTTTTCTTGATGCCTTCGATCTCGGCAAAGACGCGCGGGCCGTCCGAGGCTTGCGAGCGCATCACGCCCTTGAGGTCTGCCCCCGCAAAAAACGACGTCTTGGCCGAGGCCAGCACGATGCCCTTGAGTTGGGCCTTGTCTTTGGCCACCTGCTCGGCCGCCTGGGCCAGGTCGGCTTGCCATTGCAGGCACATGGTGTTGACCGGCGAGCCCTGCTCGTCAAAGGTGATGGTGGCGATGCCGTCCGCCAGTTCATAGCGCAGTGTTTTCAAAATCATGGTGCTGTCTCCCTGGTCAAACGCGTTCAACGATGGTGGCAATGCCCATGCCGCCGCCCACACACAAAGTGGCCAAGCCGTAGCGCAGTTGGCGGCGGTGCAGCTCGTCGATCAGGATGCCCAAAATCATCGCGCCTGTGGCCCCCAGCGGGTGGCCCATGGCGATCGCGCCACCGTTCACGTTGACCTTATCGTGCGACACACCCATCTCTTGCATGAACTTCATGGGCACGGCGGCAAAGGCTTCGTTCACCTCGAACAAATCGATCTGGTCAATCGTCAGGCCCGCCTTGGCCAGCGCCTTGCGCGCGGCGGGCATGGGGCCTGTGAGCATGATGGTCGGGTCGGCCCCGGACAGGGCCACCGACACGATGCGCGCACGCGGCGTGAGGCCGTGGGTTTTGCCTGCGGCTTCCGAGCCGATGAGCACTGCCGCTGCGCCGTCCACAATGCCGGACGAGTTGCCCGCGTGGTGCACATGGTGGATGCGCTCGACCTGCGGGTAGCGCTGCAAGGCCACGGCGTCAAAACCCATGGCCCCCAGCTGTTCAAAGGAGGCTTTGAGGCCGCCCAATGTTTCCACCGTGGTGCCGGGCTTGATGAATTCGTCTTGCGCCAGGATGACCTGGCCCAGCTTGTCTTTGACCGGCACGACCGAGCGGTGGAAGTAACCCGCCGCACGCGCTGCGGCGGCGCGCTTTTGCGACTCGACCGCAAAGGCGTCCACATCGTGGCGGCTGAAGCCGCTCATGGTGGCAATCAAATCGGCACCAATGCCTTGCGGCACAAACAGCGTGGCGCTGTTGGTTTCAGGGTCTTGCGCCCAAGCGCCGCCGTCCGAGCCGATCGGCACGCGGCTCATGCTCTCCAGGCCCCCGGCCACGACCAGGTCTTCCCAGCCGCTGCGCACCTTCATGGCGGCGGTGTTGACCGCTTCCAGGCCCGAGGCGCAAAAGCGGTTGAGCTGCACGCCCGAACAGCGCCAGTCCCAACCGGCCGCCAGCGCCGCCACCTTGGGGATGACCGAGCCTTGCTCGCCAATGGGGGAAACCACGCCCATGACCACGTCGTCTACCGCAGCGGTGTCGAACTGGTTGCGGCTTTGCAGCTCGCGCAGCACGCCGCTCAAGAGACTGATCGGCTTGACCTCGTGCAGGCTGCCGTCTTTTTTGCCTTTGCCACGCGGTGTGCGTATGGCGTCGTAAACAAATGCTTCGCTCATGAATGTCTCCTGGGGGTCATCAGGGGTTTGCCCTGTGTTGTGGATTTTTGCATTCAGTATAGACTTTTACCAAGCAAACGCTTTGTATAAATAAACAACCCCAAGTCCTGAAGGTGACACCATGATCGAACGCACCCTTTTCAACGCCGACCACGAAGCCTTTCGCGACAGCTTTCGCCGCTTCATGGACAAGGAAATCGCCCCCCACCACGAAGCCTGGGAAGAGCAAGGCTACGTGGACCGCGCCGTGTGGGACAAGGCCGGGGAGAACGGCTTTTTGTGCATGACCCTGCCCGAGGCCTATGGCGGCTCGGATGCAGACAAGCTGTATTCGGTGGTGCAAATGGATGAACTGGCACGCGCAGGTTTCAGCGGCATTGGCTACGGCCTGCACAGCGAGATCGTCGCCCCTTACATCCTGCATTACGGCACCGAAGCCCAAAAGCAAAAGTACCTGCCCAAGCTGGCCAGCGGTGAGATGGTGGGCGCGATCGCCATGAGCGAACCAGCTGCAGGTTCGGACCTGCAGGGCGTGAAAACCACCGCGCTTCTGCAGCCCGATGGCACATATTTGATCAACGGCAGCAAAACCTTCATCACCAACGGCTGGCACGCCGATCTGGTGATTTTGGTGGCCAAGACCGACCCAGCCGCCGGGGCCAAGGGCACCAGCTTGTTTTTGATCGAGCGCGGCATGCCCGGCTTTGAAAAGGGCAAGCGCTTGAAGAAGCTGGGCCTCAAGGCGCAAGACACGTCAGAACTGTTTTTTGACAACGTGAAGGTCAGCGCCGACCAGCTGTTGGGTGGCACGGCCATGCAGGGCAAGGGCTTCATTTGTCTGATGGAGCAGCTGCCCTGGGAGCGCCTGCAAATCGCGATTGGCGGCATTGCGGCGGCGCAAGCGGCCATCGACTGGACGGTGCAGTACGTGAAGGACCGCAAGGTGTTTGGCCAGGCCGTGGGCAATTACCAAAACACCCGCTACACCCTGGCCGAGTTGCAGACCGAGGTGCAGGTGGCCCGCGTGTTTGTAGACAAATGCTGCGAGCTGATCGTGCAAGACAAACTCGACACCGCCACCGCCAGCATGGCCAAGTACTGGTGCTCGGATTTGCAGTGCAAGGTGATGGACGAATGCGTGCAGCTGCACGGCGGCTACGGCTACATGTGGGAATACCCCATCACCCGCGCCTATGCCGACGCCCGCGTGCAACGCATCTACGGCGGCACCAACGAGATCATGAAAGAAGTGATCTCGCGCAGCATGGGTTTGGCGGGGCGCTGAATGTCTTTGCCACCAGAAAAGCCTGAACCTGTTGACTTCAATGTAGGAGCTTGCCTGCAAGCGATTCCGCTCGGGCCACAGCCCTTCATCGCCAGCAGGGCTGGCTCCCACAGAGGCCCCATCACTCAACATGACCGAACTGGCTGAACCCAAACGCACACGAGGTCGCCCCCGCAAGACCGAGGGCGAGCGTGACGATGGCAATCGGCGGCAAGCGCTGATTGCGGCGGCGGCGCAGCTGTTTCACCGCCAAGGCTATGACGCCACCAGCACGCGCGAGATCGCCGCGCAGGTCGGCATGCAGCCGGGCTCGCCCTTCTACCACTTTGGCAACAAGCAAGACCTCTTGCTGGCGGTGATGGTCGAGGGCATGAAGCAGGCCAGTGAGCGCCAACGCGCCGCCTGTGCCCGTTTGGGTGGTGATGAAAGCGCTCGCGACCGGCTGCGCGTGCTGATCCGCAACCAGTTCGATGTGCTGCTGGGGCCCGACAGCGATTTCATCCCGGTGATGCTCTACGAATGGCGCTCGCTGAGCGCCGAACAACGCCAGACCATCACGCAGATCAAGGACGAGTACGAAGCGGCCTGGATACCCGTGCTGCAAGCCTTGCACGACAGTGGCCAGCTGCAGGCCCCGGTGGCACTGGCACGGCTGATGATTTTTGGCGCTTTGAATTGGGCGGTGCAGTGGTACCAGCCACCCCCCAAAAAGACGGCGAAGAAAAGTCCACCACGCGCCTCGCTGGACGAATTGACCGAGGCCGCCTTAGCCCTGTTTTTGAGAGACCCCGCATGAAGCCCACCACACCTTACCAATCCGTCTTTGCACCCGGCCTGCTGCACGGGCAGGTGATTCTGGTCACAGGCGGCGGCTCGGGCATTGGCCGCTGCACCGCGCACGAACTGGCCAGCCTGGGCGCGCATGTGGTGCTGGTGGGCCGCAACCCCAACAAGCTGACCGCCACCGCGCAAGAGATCATCGGTGACGGCGGCCAGGCCAGCTGGCACAGCACCGACATTCGGCGCGAGGACGATGTGAAGGCCATGATTGCGCAGGTGGTGCAGCAGCACGGCCGCATCCACGGTTTGGTGAACAACGCGGGTGGGCAATACATCACGCCGCTGGCTAGTACCAGCGCCAAGGGCTGGCAGGCGGTCATCGACACCAACTTGACGGGCGGCTTTCTGGTGGCGCGTGAATGCTTTAACCAAAGCATGCAACAGCACGGCGGCGCGGTGGTCAACATTGTGGCCGACATGTGGGGCTCCATGCCCGGCATGGGCCACAGCGGCGCAGCGCGGGCGGGCATGGTCAGCTTCACCGAAACGGCTGCATTGGAGTGGGCAGCGCACGGTGTGCGCGTCAATGCCGTGGCCCCCGGCTACATCGCCAGCAGCGGCATGGACCATTACCCACCCGAGGCAGGCCCGATGTTGCGCGAGATGCGCAACACGGTGCCACAAGGCCGCTTTGGCACCGAAGCCGAAACGTCCGCAGCCATTGTGTTTTTGCTGTCGCCCGCCGCCAGCTTCATCAGCGGCAGCGTGCTGCGTGTGGACGGCGCCCGCCCCCAGATGCGCATGGGCTGGCAACAAACCGTGGCCCAACCCGATGTGCAAGACCGCGATGCGGTCAAACCGTTCAACGGCTTTCACCGTGCCGTCACCCCCAAGGTTTTCCAATGAATTTCGAATCCACCTGGAACCCGCACAGCCCTGTGGCGCAGCAACGGCGCGAGGCGGCACTGGCCCGCCTGGCGCAGTGGCAAGCCCTGCAAGAGCGGGCAGCTCTTGCCTCGGCCCAGTCCAAGCCGGTGTTCGACAAACGCGGCCAGCTGCTGCCGCGTGAGCGCGTGGCCTTATTGCTGGACCCCGGTGCACCCTTCTTGCCGCTGTGTGCCCTGGCGGGCTTCATGCAGGACACGCCCGACCCGGCCAAGTCGGTGCCCGGCGGCGGCATGATCGCAGGCATCGGTTTCATCCACGGCGTGCGCTGCATGGTGGTGGCCAGCGACTCGGGCATCGAGGCCGGGGCCATTCAGGCGCGGGGCCTGGAAAAGATTTTGCGTGTGCAAGAGTTGGCCCTCGAAAACAAACTCCCCTTTGTGCACCTGGTCGAAAGCGCCGGGGCCAACCTGATGCAGTACAAGGTTGAGGGCTTTGTGCTGGGCGGCAGCCTGTTCCGCAACCTGGCCCGCCTGTCGGCAGCGGGCTTGCCGGTGCTCACCGTGCAACACGGCTCGGGTACAGCAGGCGGGGCCTACATGCCGGGCTTGAGTGACACCGTGATCATGGTGCGCAGCCGCTCGCGCGCCTTTCTGGCCGGGCCACCTTTGCTCAAAGCCGCCACGGGCGAAGTGGCCACCGAAGAAGAACTGGGCGGGGCAGAGATGCACACCAGCGTGTCAGGCCTGGGCGAGTACCTGTGCGAAGACGACCGCCACGCGCTGGGCACCGCCCGCGATGTGGTGGCGCGCTGGGACTGGCCAGCACACAAGACACAGCGAGAGGCCAAACCCCCGCGCTTTGACGCCGAGGAACTGCTGGGCCTGATGCCCGCCCACCACCGCGAACCGGTGGACATGCGCGAAGTCATTTTGCGGCTGGTGGACGATTCGGATTTTCTGGAGTTCAAGCCTTTGTTTGGCGCGGCCACCGTGTGCGCACAGGCGCGCATCGGCGGACATGCGATCGGCATCATCAGCAACAACGGGCCCATCGATGTGGCCGGAGCCAACAAGGCCACGCATTTCATCCAGTGGATGTGCCAGCTGGGCCACCCCATCATTTACTTGCAAAACACCACCGGCTACATGGTGGGCAAAGACAGCGAGCAAGGCGGCATGATCAAACACGGCTCCAAGATGATCCAGGCCGTGACCAGCGCCACCGTGCCGCAGATCACCATCCAGTGTGGGGCCTCGTTTGGTGCGGGCAACTACGGCATGTGCGGCCGGGGTTATGCGCCGCGCTTTTTGTTCAGCTGGCCTGGGGCCAAGACGGCGGTGATGGGCGGCGAACAAGCGGCCCGCACGATGCAGATCGTGGCCGAGGCGGGCATGGCCCGCAAAGGCATCACACCCGACCCCGAGAAGATGCAGGCCCAGTTCGACAAGATCGTGGCCTTGTTCGAGGCGCAGGCCGATGCCTTCTACACCAGCGGCCTGGTGCTGGACGATGGTGTGATCGACCCACGCGACACCCGCAGTGTGCTGAGCTTTTGCCTCGACACCTGCTGTGAAGCGGCAGCCCGCCAACCCCGCGCCAGCACCTTTGGCGTGGCGCGCATGTAACACCACCCACGGAGACACACCATGCAATACACCCACGAACACCGCGAGATCCAGAACACGCTCAAGCGTTTCATCGAATCCGAAATCAACCCCCATGTGGACGAATGGGAAGCCGCAGAAATTTTCCCCGCGCATGAGGTCTTCAAGAAGATGGGCAACTTGGGCCTCTTGGGCCTGACCAAGCCCGAGGCCTTTGGCGGTGCAGGCCTCGACTATTCCTACAGCCTGGCCATGGCCGAAGCGCTGGGGCACATCGACTGCGGCGGCATCCCCATGGCCATTGGTGTGCAGACCGACATGGCCACCCCTGCGCTGGCGCGTTTTGGCAGCGATGAACTGCGCGCACAGTTTCTGGCCCCAGCCATTGCGGGCGACATGGTGGGCTGCATTGGCGTGAGCGAGCCCGGCGCGGGCAGCGATGTGGCGGGCATCAAGACCGTGGCCCGAAAAGATGGCGACGACTATGTGATCAGTGGGCAAAAAATGTGGATCACCAACAGCCTGCAGGCCGACTGGATGTGCATGCTGGTCAACACCGGTGAAGGTCCGATCCACAAAAACAAAAGCCTGGTCATGGTGCCCATGCGCGAAAACGGCAAGCTGCGGCCCGGCATCGAAGTGGGCAAAAAGATCAAGAAGATCGGCATGAACAGCAGCGACACGGGCCTGATTTATTTTGACGAGGTGCGGGTGCCGCAGCGCTACCGCATCGGGGCCGAGGGTCAAGGCTTCATTTACCAGATGCAGCAATTCCAGGAAGAACGCCTGTGGTGCGCGGCCAGCACGTTGCAGTCACTCACCAACTGCATCCAATGGACGGTGGAGTGGGCGCAAGAGCGCAAGCTGTTTGGCAGCACACTGGCCGACCAGCAGTGGGTGCAGTTCAAGCTGGCCGAACTCAAGGCCGAGGTGGAAAGCCTGCGCGCCCTGACCTACCAGGCCTGCGAGCACTACATCGCGGGCGAAGACGTGACCGAATGGGCGACCATGGCCAAGCTCAAAGCCGGGCGCCTCAACCGCACCGTGCCCGACACCTGTTTGCAGTTCTGGGGCGGCATGGGCTTCACCTGGGAGAACAAGGTCTCGCGCATGTACCGCGATGGGCGCTTGGCCTCCATTGGCGGCGGCGCAGACGAAGTCATGCTGGGCATCCTGGCCAAGATCATGGGCATTGCCAAGCGTCCCCAAACATGAGCACGCAGCACCTGCCGATCCATGGTCCCGCTGGAGGCCGCATGCCCCACACCGTCACCCGCCTGCTGATCGCCAACCGGGGCGAGATCGCCCGCCGTGTGATCCGCACCGCCCACTGCATGGGCATCCAGACGGTGGCTGTTTATTCAGATGCCGACCGCGACGCCCTGCATGTGCACGAAGCAGACACCGCCGTTGCCCTGGGTGGCACGCTCTCGGCCGATTCGTACTTGCGCATCGACAAGTTGCTGCAAGCCGCAAGAGACAGCGGGGCTGATGCGGTGCACCCGGGCTATGGCTTCCTGAGCGAAAACGCCGAATTCGCCCAAGCGGTCATCGATGCAAATCTGACCTGGGTCGGTCCGCCGCCCGAAGCCATCCGCGCGCTGGGCAGCAAGTCGGCCGCCAAGGCTTTGGCCCTGCAGCACGGCGTGCCTTGTCTGCCGGGCTACTTTGGCGCGGACCAAAGCGATGCCACCTTCACTGCACAAGCTGAGCAGTTGGGCCTGCCGCTGATGGTCAAAGCCGTGGCCGGGGGCGGCGGGCGTGGCATGCGCCTGGTGACCGACATGGCCCAGCTGCTGCCCGCCCTGCACAGCGCCCGCTCGGAAGCGCTGGCCGGTTTTGGCAACGGTGACTTGTTGATGGAGCGCGCCTTGCTGCGCCCCCGTCACATCGAGGTGCAAATCATGGCCGACATGCACGGCCAATGCATCCACTTGGGTGAGCGCGACTGTTCGGTGCAGCGACGTCACCAGAAGATCATCGAAGAATCGCCCAGCCCGGCCGTGAGCGCTGCGCTGCGCGCACAACTCGGGCAAGCGGCCATTGCCCTCGCGCAATCGGCGGGCTATGTGGGTGCGGGCACGGTGGAGTTTTTGCTCGATGAAGCTCAAGCCGACAAGCCTTTTTATCTGATGGAGATGAACACCCGGCTGCAGGTGGAGCACCCGGTGACCGAGCTGCTCACGGGGCTCGACTTGGTGGAATGGCAGCTGCGCATCGCACGCGGCGAGCCGCTGCCGCTGGCGCAATCTGATGTGCACCTGCAAGGTCACGCCATCGAGGTGCGCCTGTGCGCCGAAGACGAACACTTCACACCGCAAACCGGCACGGTGCAAGTCTTTACAGCGCCTGCAGGTTTGCGCTTTGACCATGCGCTGCACGCGGGTGCGGTGGTCACGCCGCATTACGACGCGATGCTGGGCAAGCTGATCGCCCACGCACCCACCCGCGCAGAAGCCATCGACCGCCTGCGCACAGGCCTGGACCAGACGGCCGTGCTGGGCCTGCCCACCAACCGCGCGTTTTTGGCCGCGTGTTTGCAGCACCCGGTGTTCCGTGCGGGTGAGGCCTTGATCCCTTTCTTGGCCGAACAAGCCGATGTGGTGCGCCAAAGCCTGCAAGCCACGAGCGCCGCACGCACCGTGGCCGCTTTGGCTGTGCTCTACGCCCAACAAGAGCCCGCCGCCGCCATGCCTAGCCCCTTCACGCGGCCGGTGCGCTTGGGGCTGGGCTCAGACACCGTCTCGCTGAACCTGCAGGAAATGGGGCAAGGCCGAGTGCGCGTCCAAACAGGCGAGGCCACGCACGAGGCCCGCGTGGAGCGCAGCGCTGAGTTGCTGCACATCGACCTGAACGGCTGCCGATGGCAGGCCAGCGCCGTGGCATGCCGGGGCACGACCAACGCTGTGCAGTGGCATGTGCAGCTGCAAGGCCCCGAAAACCTTGAGCTGTGGCTGAGCGACCAAAGCCACAGCGCGCCGAACACAGGCGCCAATGCGCAAGCCGCGCAGTCTTTGCGCGCGCCTTTTAATGGCAAGCTGATCGCGCTGCATGTGCAAGAAGGCCAATCGGTCCAACAAGGCGATGCCGTGCTGGTGATCGAGTCGATGAAGCTGGAACACATCTTGTGCGCCCCACGCGATGCGGTGGTGCACAGCGTATTGACCAGCGTGGGCCAACAAGTGGGTCCCGGCCAGGTGCTGGTGCAATGGAAGGACGCTGTATGAACACCACCGACATCACACCCACATTCACCGCCGAAGAACTGCAAGGCCTGCAGACCACGGTGGAGCGTTTTGCCAAACAGGCCATCGCCCCACATGTGCCCGCTTGGGAAGAAGCCGGTCAATTTGACCGATCGCTTTATACCCAAGCCGCCGAGTTGGGCCTGCTGGGCCTGGGCTACCCCGAGCATTTGGGCGGCACACCAGCCCCTTGGCGTGCGCGCAACCTGCTGTCGCAAACCCTGGCGCGTTACGGCGGCAGCGGCGGCGTGATGGCCAGCCTGTTCTCGCTCAACATCGGCCTGCCCCCGGTCATGGCGCACGGCAGTGCCGAACTGCAGGCCGAAGTGGTGCCGCCTGTGCTGCGCGGGGAACGCATCGCGGCCCTGGCGATCACCGAGCCTGGCGGTGGCTCGGACGTGGCCAGCCTGCGCACCACGGCACGTGCCGACGGCGCGGACTATGTGATCGACGGCGAAAAAGTCTTCATCACCTCGGGCCTGCGCGCCGACTGGATCACGCTGGCCGTGCGCACCGACCCGGCCAGCAAGGGTACCAGCGGCATCTCGATGGTCGCGGTGCCCGGCGACACACCCGGTATTTCGCGCACACGGCTGCACAAAATGGGCTGGCACAGTTCGGACACCGCACAACTGCGTTTTGACGGCGTGCGCGTGCCCCAACGTTACCGGCTGGGTGACGAAGGCGCGGGCTTCAAGATGATCATGGGCAACTTCAACGGCGAGCGCCTGGCCATGTCGGCCATGGCACTGGGTTTTGCCCAGGCTTGTTATGACGAAGCACTGGCCTGGGCACGCCAACGCCAGACCTTTGGTGCGGCCCTGATCGAGCGCCAGGTGATCCGCCACAAATTGATGGACATGCAAATGCGCATCTCATCGACCCAGGCCTGGGTGGATGCCGTGACGCAGCAAGCAGATGCGGGCCAGACGGGTGCCGAGTGGGTGGCGCAGGTGTGCCTGCTCAAAAACCACGCCACCCAAACCATGCAGTTTTGCGCCGATGCCACGGTGCAGATGCTCGGCGGTATGGGCTACATGCGTGGCACGGTGAGTGAGCGGGTTTACCGCGAAGTGAAGGTGATGATGATCGGCGGCGGTGCCGAAGAGATCATGAAAGAACTGGCCGCCAAACAGCTGGGCATCTGAAGCCGGGCCAAGGCCTGCACAAAGGGAGAAACTGGCCTGGTGCTCAAGCCGGTTTGGGCTGGCCCGGAGGCAACTCGGCGCGCAGCGCAAAAGCCATTTGCACCATGCCCGCCAACAGCCCCACCAGCACCCCCACTTGCACAGCCCGGTTGTACGAGCCCATGGCATCAAACACCAGACCGCCGCCCAAAGCGCCCAAAAAACTACCCAGCTGGTGGCTCATGAAGGCGATACCGCCGAGCATGGCTTGCCAGCGCAGACCAAAGGTTTCGCCGATGTAGCCGGTCACCAAAGGGGCCACGCCCAGCCACAAAAAGCCCATGATGGCGGCGAACACCAAGGTGTTCTCAGGCGTGGGTACCGACAGGAAATACCAGGCCAGCCCGAATGAGCGCAGCACATAAATGCCCCCCAACAGCAGCAACTTGTTGTACCGCCCACCCGCCAAGCCGAAAAACAGGCTGCCCAAGACGTTGAAGCCCCCGATCATGCCCAGCGCCTGGGCGCTGAGCATCGGGTCCATGCCGCACAAATCAAGGTAGGACGGCAGATGCGTGGTCAAAAAGACCAGCTGCATGCCGCACACAAAATAGGCCAGTGTCATCACCGCAAAGGGCGGGTGCTTCAAGGCAAACCGGGCCATGTCGGGCGCATTGTCCTTTTCGCCAGCCGGCGAAGGGGGTACCGGCAAAGCGTCCACCCGCCCGGCATACCAGGCGGCGGGCAGGATGATGAGGGCCAGGATCACAAAACCACCCACACCCACGCGCCAGCCGTGCGCCTGCGACAGCAATTTACCGATGGGCGCCGCCATCAAGGCCCCCAAAGAACCCGCTGCGGACACGATGCCCAGCACCGTGCTGCGCAGGGCAGGCGACACCGGCCGCGAAGCCACCGCCATGGCAATGGCCGATCCGTTGCAGGCCATGGCTGCACCAATGGCGACCCCAGCCCCCAGAATCACCCCCAGCAAACCCTGCGCCAGGCTCAACATCGTCATGCCCAGGATGTACAACAAGGCGCCGGTCATCATGAGCGGCCGGTAACCGATGCGCACGGCCAAAGCCCCTGCAAAGGGCTGCAAAAATCCCCAGGCCAGGTTTTGCACGGCAATGGCCAGTGTGAACTCCGACACCGAAATGCCGATGCCTTTGGTCAATGCCGGCATGAACACCCCCAGGCTTTGACGCAAGCCCATGCTGACGGACAACATCAGCGCAGCGCCGATCAAAATGGGCAAGCCCGGGCGAAGTGCGCTCAAGAGGTTCATGGTGTGCAGTGTCGATGTGCTGTCAGGCAATCTAACCGCATCCATTCAAACCGCCTGGCCTTTACGCGACAGGCCCCCGGGGTTCATCCAGGGGTCAGTCGAAAATTTCGTGCAGCCAGGACTTCTTGCGTTTGTAATGGTCCCGTTCACCGTAGCGGTGACGATCATCGTCGCCGAGATACGGGCGCTGCCCCCCTGGTGCTGGCTGGGTGGGCTGCTGCGGTGCTGCGGGCACAGGGGCGGCCGCCGCAGCGCGGTCCAGCAGTTTGTCCAGCTCGCCCCGGTCCAGCCAGATGCCCCGGCAGGATGGGCAGTAATCGATTTCGACGCCTTGGCGCTCGGCCATGACGAGGGGGGTATCGGCACAAGTGGGACATTTCATGGTGATTCCTTTGAATTTGGACAAGCGCAACATGTGAATCAAATCTTCATCCATTCCACCGCACCGTCTGGCAACGCACGCCCTTCGGCCGCAGAGGGCAGGCAGACGCTGCAGCCCACGGAATGCAGGTGAAATGTGGGCCGACTTTACGGCTGCCATGAATCTGGTAAAAGCAGATAATCGCTGATCAACCCTCTCAAAAATTCTGTCCATGCGCACCACGTTCAACTACAAGCACCTGTACTACTTCTGGGTTGTGGCCAAGGAAGGCGGCATCACCCGGGCGGCCGACAAGCTCGACATGGCGGTACAAACCGTGAGCGCCCAAGTGCGGGAGCTGGAGCGCTCGCTGGGCTATGCCCTGCTCAAACCCGCCGGGCGCGGCCTGGCCTTGACCGATGCTGGACTGGCGGCCATGCAGCAGGCCGATCAGATTTTTCAGTTGGGAGAAAACCTGCCTGCCAAGGTGCGCGACGCGGTGAGCTCACCCACCGTGCGGCTGGCCGCAGGCATCTCGGACGGTCTGCCCAAACTGGTGGTGCGCCGCCTGATGCAGCCCGTGATGGGCGAGCCGCATTTGCGCTTGCTCTGCCACGAGGGGGAGTTCGACGACCTGCTGGGCGACCTGGCCCTGCACCGCCTGGACGTGGTGCTGTCTGACCGGCCTGCACCGGGCAATGCCAACATCAAGCTCTACAACCACGCACTGGGTTCATCCGCCGTGTCCTGGTACGGCAGCGCAGCGCTGGTCAAATCGGCGAAGAAAAAATTCCCGGCCAGCCTGGCCGAGGTGCCGGTGCTGTTGCCCACCGGTCACACCGCCGTGCGCACCCGGCTGGACCATTGGTTTGAACACCACGCCATCCAGCCGCGCATCGTGGGCGAATTCGAAGACAGCGCCTTGCTCAAGACCTTTGGCGAAAGCGGCATGGGCGTGTTCCCAGCCGCCGAATGGGTACACGACGAGCTGCTGGCGCACTACGATGTGCAACGCCTCGGACCTTGCGAAGGGGTGAAGGAAAACTTTTTTGCCATCGGCACCGAAAAGAAAGTGCAGCACCCGCTGGTGCAGCGGCTCTTGCAGGCCAGCGACTCGGCCCATTGAGACGTGCGCTCCAGATGTGAAAAAGCCCCCAGGGCTTGTGGCCCTGGAGGCTGGATCACGAATGCCGCGTGTCAGGCTTTGGCTGAACGCACACTGAGCAGCATGGTCGTGGCCAGGATGCCCACCACCACGGCCAGCGAGATGCCCACCGGGATCTTGAACACATCGATCAGGCACATCTTGGTGCCGATGAACACCAGGATCACGGCCAGGCCGTAGTTGAGCAGGTGGAACTTGTTGGCCACCGCCGCCAGCAGGAAGTACATGGCACGCAAGCCCAGGATCGCGAACACGTTGCTGGTCAGCACGATGAAGGGGTCCGAGGTGATCGCGAAAATTGCCGGGATCGAGTCCACCGCAAAGATCACATCGGTCAGCGCGATCAGGCAGATCACCATGAACAGCGGGGTGGCGATTTTCTTGCCGTTCTCCACCGTCCAGAAGTTTTCACCGTCGTAGTTCTTGCTCACAGGCAGCACCTTGCGCAGCAACTTGAGGGCCGGGTTGTCTTCCAGGTCAGGCTCTTTGCCCGCCGCCCACCACATCTTCACACCGGTGAGGATCAGGAAAGCACCAAACACATAGAGCACCCAGTGGAATTCGGCCAGCAGCCAGCCACCGACCAGGATCATCACGGTGCGCAGCACGATGGCGCCGATGATGCCGATCATGAGCACACGCTTCTGGAAATTCGTGGGCACCGCAAAGTAGGTGAAGATCATCAGGAAGACAAAAATGTTGTCCACCGCCAATGATTTTTCGATCAAGTAGCCGGTCAGGAACTCCAGCGACTTGGTGTTGGCCAGTTCCAACGATCCGGTGGTGTCCTTGATGGCCCACCAGAACAAGCCGTTGAACAGAAAACTCAGCGCGATCCAAATCAGGGACCAGTTGAGGGCTTCCTTGACACCAATGTCATGGGCGCCCTGCTTTTTGAGCACCACAAAGTCCACGAACAGCGACACCAGCACAATGGCCACAAATGTGGCCCAGAGCCAAAGGGGGGCAATGGTTTCCATGAAATTCCTCTTTTGTTATCGAAAACACCGATCAGCCGGACCGACCTGCCAACTGCCCAGCGCATGAATCCGGACACTTGGCCTGCAGGGGCGTTTGAAGGTCTTTATTTTTACTGAATAAAACGATATTTCTTTCCTAAAAAACAAGAATGTCACACTGAAATTTCTTGCTGTTTCCAACAGGACCCGGCAGGCAACATGCGCCCATCGACACACTGGACGCGTCATGCCTGTCTTTCACACCTTAAGAGCCTCCCTACAAAAAGCGCTGCCCACCCGCGAATCCCTGGCGCAACACGCCTGGCTGCGCCCGGTGGCACACCAGCTGCTGCACCCCCAGCTTTGGCGGCTGCAACACGAGTCGGTGGCACGGGGCGTGGCCATTGGCACCTTCTGGGCCTTTGTGATTCCCTTGGGTCAAACCTTTGTCGCTGCAGCCCACTGCACCTGGTGGCGCGGCAACATTCCGGCAGCGGCCGTCATGACCATGCTGACCAACCCACTGACTTTCGGTTTCTGGCTGTGGTTGGCCTATCCCGTTGGCAACCTGTTCCTGGGCACGCCCATGCCCGCAGACCATGGGCCTGACACGGGCTGGGCAAGCGGCTTGCAAGAAGTCGGCGGCCCGGTGCTGCTGGGCATGGGCATTTTTGGCGTGGGCGGCGCCGCAGTGGCTTATGGGCTGGTCAAACTCGGCTGGCGTGTGCGTGTGGCGCTGCGACGCCGTCGCTCCAACGCAGCGGGATGACAGCCCCTTGGGCACTTGAAGCGCTCAAGAAAAAACCGCCAGGCCCTCTCGGGCACTGGCGGTTTTTTGTGCAGCAGGCGCTGCAGGTTTTACTTCTTGTCGCTGAAGTAGCCCGAGGTCACTTTCCAGCGACCGTCGGTGATCTGCGACATGCGCGACGCGTTGCTGCCCAAACGCTTGGTCGGGCTGAAGGTCATCTCGGACGTGCCAAAGATATCGGGTGGGATCACCATGGTGTCCATGGCCTTGATGATGCTTTCGGTCGTCACATTGGCACCGGACTTTTCAACCGCGCGCAAGAAGGAATCGATGGCGTTGTAGCCATACACCGAGAACACGGTGGGGTCTTCGTTGAACTTGGTCTTGTACTTGTTGGCCCAGAAACGGATGGGCTGTGAGGCCTCGTCCAGATAGGGGTGCTGGGTCGACATGGTGGCGTAAAAGCCGTTCATGGCGGGGCCACCGAGCTTGTGGATCAGGTCGGTGTAGGCCGCACTCGACCCCAGGAAGGTCGGGTTGAAGCCCAGGCGGCGTGCGGTGGCAATGCCACCAATGGTTTCACGGATGATGGTGCCCATGACCACGAAATCGCACTTGGACGAGGCCAGTTTTTGCATCTGCGATGCAAAGTCGGTCGCCCCGCGCTTGTAGGTGGTGACTTCAGCAAACTGCATGCCAATGGTTTTCAAGCCCGCTTCCGCTCCACGGAACACCTCCAGACCGAACTCATCGTCCTGGTGCATGGCGCAGATTTGTTTGGCGTTCTTTTCCTTCACCAGGATCGGCACGCCCAGGCGCATCTGGTCGTAATAGGTGGCGGCAAAGGAGTACTTGAGCTTGTGGAAGGGCTCGTACATTTCACGCGCAGCCGTGACCGGGAAGAAGTTGATCACGTTCTTCTGAAACTGCACAGGCATCGCCGCCATGTTCTGCGCGGTGCCGATGTGGCCGATCATGGCAAAAATCTTGTCCTGGTTGACCAGCTTTTGCGCGGCCAGCACGGCGCGGCGCGGGTCATAGGCCGAGTCTTCGACCAGCAGCTTGAACTTGCGGCCGTTGATGCCACCTTGCTCGTTGGCTTCGTCCACGCGCAGCATCATGCCCAGGCGCACCTGCTTGCCAAAGCCGGCCAGCGGGCCCGACAAATCCTGGATGGAGCCCAGCACGATTTCGTTTTTGGACACGCCTTGCGTCTGGGCCATGGCCGCGCCAGCGGTCAGGGCCATCGCAGCAGCGACAAGACTGAGTTTGAGTTTCATGGTGCAGGTCTCCTGTGGTGATGATGGGTGATGAAATCAGCGGTACATCGCCTCGATCTGGGGCGCGTATTTGTTCTCGACCAATTTGCGCTTGAGCTTCATGGTCGGGGTCAGTTCTTCGTCTTCGGCACTCAGTTGCGTGTCGAGCAGCCAGAATTTCTTGATCTGCTCGACGCGGGCAAACTTCTTGTTGACGCGGTCCACTTCGGCCTGGATCAGGGCCTGCACCTCGGCACTGTGCGTCAGGCTGGCGTAGTTGGAGAAAGGCACGTCGTTGTCCTGCGCGTATTTCTCCACGTTTTCCTGGTCGATCATGATGATCACAGTCAAGTAGGGCCGCTTGTCGCCAATCACCACCGCATCGGTGACGTAGGGCGAGAATTTCAGTTCGTTTTCCAGCTCGCTCGGGGTGATGTTCTTGCCCCCGGCTGTGATGATGATGTCTTTCATGCGATCGGTGATGCGGAAAAACCCTTCCTCATCCACCACGCCCACGTCGCCCGTGTGCAGCCAGCCGTCGGCGTCGATGGTCTCGGCGGTTTTCTCAGGCAGGTTCAGGTAACCCATGAACACATTGGGGCCACGCACCAGAATCTCGCTGGTCTCTGGATGAAGGCGCATTTCGTTGTACTCGGCGGCCGGGCCAATCGAGCCAGGCTTGATGCGGTCAGCAGGCACGCCCGTGGCCGCACCGCAGGTCTCGGTCATGCCCCAGACTTCCAGCATGGGCACCCCCAGCGCCAGGTACCAACGCACCAATTCGGGTGAAATGGGTGCTGCACCCGTGACCAAAAAGCGTGCGCGGTGGATGCCGATCAGTTTGCGCACGTTGTTGAGCGCCAACAGACGCGCCAGATGAAAGCGCAGTTTCAGGCTGGCGGGCACCGGCTTTTGCGCCAGCACCAAATCGGCCACCTGCTGGCCCACGCCAATCGCCCAGCCATACACCGCTTGCTGAAAGCCGCCCGCTTCCTTGAGCGCGATCATCACGCCCGAGTAAAACTTTTCCCACACGCGAGGCACGGCCGTGAACACGGTGGGCGCGATTTCGCGCACGTTTTCGGGCACGGTCTCGGGGTTCTCGACAAAGTTGAGTTTGGCCCCGGTGTAGAGCGAAAAATACTCACCGCCCATGCGTTCGGCAATGTGGCACAACGGCAAGAAGCACATGCATTCGTCGCGCTCATCGCGGGCGATCAGTGTGTTGTAGCCGCGCACGGTGTAGACCAGCCCACGATGGCTGTGCATGCCACCCTTGGGCTTGCCGGTGGTACCCGAGGTGTAGACCAAAATGGCCAGGTCCTCCGGTTGGCACGCCGCGCTGCGCTGCATCAACGCATCCGGGTGCTGCTGAGCGTGTTCGCGGCCCAAGGCCTGCAGCTGTTTCAGGCTGATGACCATCGGGTCGTGGAAGTCGCGCAAACCCTCCATGTCGAACACCACGATTTTTTGCAGCAAGGGCAAGGTCTCGCGCACGGCCAAGGCCTTGTCGAGCTGCTCGTCGTCTTCGACAAAGAGCACGCGGGTGCCCGAGTCTTCACACAGGTAGTGGACCTGCTCGGCCGCATCGGTCGGGTAAATGCCATTGGACACGCCGCCTGCGCTGAGCACAGCCAAGTCGCACAGCACCCATTCGATGTTGGTGTTGGACAGGATGGAGGCGGTGTGCCGCGCTTCAAAGCCCAGCGCCATCAGGCCATGGCCGATCTCGCGCACGGCTTGCGCGGTCTCGTTCCAGGTCCAGCTGCGCCAGATGCCCAGGTCCTTCTGGCGCATCCAGACATTCGGGCCGCGCGCGGCCACCGCGTTCCAAAAAATGGCGGGGATGGTCTCGCCCGCCATGACGATGTTTTTTTGCGGCGTGATGCCGGAGGTGTCCCAGAGTTGGCTCATGTCTTATCTCCAGGTTTTCTTCTTTTTCCAGCGGCGGTCGGCACGCACGCCCTCTTCCTTCATGCCCAAATAGAACTCCTTGATGTCGTCCTTTTCACGCAAACGGGCGCAGCTGTCTTCCATGACGATGCGGCCGTTTTCCAGCACATAACCGTAGTCCGAAGCGTTCAGCGCCATGTTGGCGTTTTGCTCGACCAGCAAGATGGTGGTGCCGCGCTCGCGGTTGATGCGCACCACGATTTCAAAAATCTCCTTGGTCAACTTTGGGGACAAGCCCAGGCTGGGTTCGTCCAGCAAGATCAGGTCCGGGTTGGCCATGAGGGCGCGGCTGATGGCCAGCATCTGCTGCTGTCCGCCCGAGAGCAAGCCCGCGTCTTGCGCAGCCCGCTCGCGCAGAATGGGGAAGTAGTTGAACACCGCCTCCATGTCACGGGCCACGCCGTCGCGGTCCTTGCGGGTGAAGGCGCCCATGAGCAGGTTGTCGCGAATCGACAGCAGCGGGAACACCTCGCGGCCTTCGGGCACATGCATCAAGCCACGCTGCACGATGATGGCCGGGTCTTGCGCGGTGATGCTCTGGCCCTTGAACTCGATCGAGCCCTTGCGCGGGTCGATGATGCCGCTGATGGTTTTGAGGATGGTGGTCTTGCCCGCACCGTTGGAGCCGAGCACGGTGGCGATCTCGCCCCGACGCACCTGCAGGCTCACGCCACGGATCGCCTTGATCGGGCCGTAGGCGCTCTCCACGTTGAGCAGCTTGAGCATCACGTTGTCGGCCACAGGCTCAGCCACCGTGTTCAGGCTTGGGGTCGCTGCGCTCATGCGGCACCTCCTGGTCTGTAGTTTTCGCGGCGCAGGCTGGACACATCGTCCACCGTGCCCAGATAGGCCTCGATGACGGCCGGGTCGCTTTGCACCTGGCTGGGCGTGCCGGTGGCGAGTTCCTCGCCCTGGCTCATGGCCAACACGCGGTCCGACACTTTGGACACCAGGCTCATGTCGTGCTCGACCATGAGCACGGTGATGCCCAATTCATTCTTGATGTCCGAGATCCAGAAGGCCATGTCTTCGGTTTCCTCGACGTTCAGGCCGGACGAAGGCTCGTCGAGCAGCAGCAGTTTCGGCTCGGTGCACAGGGCGCGCGCCAGCTCGACCACCTTGCGCACGCCGTAGGGCAGGCCTGCGACCATCGAGTCGCGGTGGTGCTGCAGGTCCAGAAAGTCGATGACCTCTTCCACTTTCTCACGCGCTTCGATCTCGGCCGCACGGGTTTTGGACGAGAAAAACATCTCGCTCCACAACCCCGTCTTGCGGTGCGTGTGGCGGCCGATCAACAGGTTTTGCAGCACGGTGGCGTGCTCGAACAACTCGATGTTCTGAAAGGTGCGGGCAATGCCCAGCCCCGCGATCTGGTGCGGCGGCTGCTCGGTCAGGCGCAAGGTGCCTTGTGGCCCGGCGTAGTCGATCACGCCCGTGGTGGGCGTGTAGATGCGGCTGATCAGGTTGAACACGGTGGTCTTGCCAGCGCCGTTGGGGCCGATCAGGGTGAAGACCTCGCCGCGCTTGACGTCGAAGCTGACCTTGTTCACGGCCAGCACGCCGCCAAAGCGCACGCTCAGGTCCTGGGCGGATAAAAGGTTGTCTGCGTTCATTTCAGGCGGTCCGATTTCTGGAACGATTTCTGGCGCTTGAACAGGCCACGGCGGTAAAACGGGAACAACTGGAACCAGGTGCGCACCTTGAGCCAGCGGCCATACAGACCCATGGGCTCGAACAGCACAAAAGCGATCAGCACCATGCCGTAGACCGTGCCCTGCAAACCTGCCGCACCGCCAATGGCCGCTGGCAAAAAGTCCTTGCCCAGCGCAATCAACTGCGGCATGACGATCAGGAAAATCGCACCCAGGAATGCGCCGTGGATCGAGCCCAGGCCGCCGATCACCACCATGAGCAAGAGGTCAATCGACTGGATGATGCTGAACTGCTCGGGCGAGAGGAACTGGATCTTGTGCGCATACAAAGCACCGCCAACGCCCGCCAGCGCGGCCGACAAGGCAAAAGACAAGGTCTTGTAACGCGCCAGGTGGATGCCCATGCTTTGCGCCGAAATCTCGGAGTCGCGGATGGCCACAAAAGCGCGGCCCGTGGACGAGCGCAGCAGGTTCACGATGGCCAGCGTGGCACCGACCGCCACGACCAGGCACAGGAAATAAAACGACTCGGTGCTGTCCAGTGTCCAGCTGCCAATGGCGGGATACCCCACCATCAGGCCTGCATTGCCGCCCGTGACGCTTTCCCAGCGGGCCATGCCTTCCTCCACAATGAAGCCAAAGGCCAGTGTGGCCATGCCCAGGTAAATGCCTTTGACACGCAGCGCAGGCAGGCCCACGATGACGCCTGCGATGGCCGAGAACAAACCCGCGCACACCAGCGCCAGCGGAAACGGCACCCCGGCATTGACCATGACGGCCTGGGTGTAGGCCCCCACGCCCAGGAAGGCGGCATGCCCCAGCGAGAACAAACCCGTGAAGCCCGCCAGCAGCATCAGGCCCAGGCCCACCACGGCGTAGATCAAGACAAAGGTCAGCTGGGCCAGCCAGTATTCAGGCACCACCCAAGGCGCGGTCAGGAGAAACAAGCCCAGCAGGCTGTACCAGAACACATGGCCGCCGTGCTTTGCCAGCTTGACGTCCTGGTTGTAGTCGGTTTTGAAAATGAAACGCATGCCGGGGCCTCAGACTTTCTTGCGCAATTGCTCGCCGAACAAACCATTGGGCTTGAGCACCAGCATGAGCAAGACCACGATGTAGGGCGCGATGTCCTTGAAGCCTTCGGGCAGATAAAAACCCGAGAACGATTCGACGATGCCGATCACCAGGCCCCCCACAATCGCGCCGGGCAAACTGCCAAAGCCCCCCACCACCGCAGCAGGAAAAGCCTTCAGGCCAATGAAGCCCATGTTGGCGTGCACAAAGGTGATGGGTGCCAGCAGCAAACCCGCAACCGCCGCCACCGATGCTGCCAGGCCCCAGACCAGGCCGTTGATCTGCTTGACCGGAATGCCCATGTAGTACGCGGCCAGCTGGTTTTGCGAAGCCGCCTGCATGGCGATGCCCAGCTTGCTGTACTTGAACATGGCAAACAGGCCCAGGCACAGGATGGCCGTGGCACCGATCACCACCATTTGCTCGGCGGCGATCACCAAACCACCCAGTCGCAAAACCTCGCCCGCATAGGGCATGGGCATGGTGTGGGTGTCGGTGCCGACATCCGGGATCATGGTGATCAGGCCGCGCAGCACATAGCCCACACCGATGGTCAGCATGACGATGGAAAAAGCGGGTTGTCCAAGGATGGGGCGAATGACCAGACGCTCCAGAAAAGCCCCGAACACACCCATGGCCACGATGGCGGAAGGCACCGCAATCCAGAACGGAAAGCCCAGCAAGCTCATGGCGGCCAGGCCCGAAAAAGCCCCCACCATCATCAGGTCACCCTGGGCAAAGCTCACCGTTTCGGTGGCTTTGTAAATCAGCACGAAACCCAGGGCGATGAGTCCGTAAATACAACCCTGGGCCACACCGCTGATCAGCAGTTGCAGCAATTGCACGCCTGTCTCCTTTTGTTTTTTCTGTCTGTCCTCTGTTCGCCTTCAGGTCAGCTTTGTCGGTGACGACACCGAGCAAAAGCATTTGCGAACGACCGTGCGATTGTGCATGTCTTACACGAGACTTTCCCTAGGGGTTGTCCCCCATTCGAACTCATACGCAAGGCTTCAATATCCCTTCATGACACATGCCATTCGCATCGGTTCCGGGCTCGGGTTTTACGGGGACAACTGGGAGCCTGTCGCTGCCAGCATCGAGCGCGGCCAGGTGCAATTCATCGCCAGTGACCACCTGGCCGAGTTGACACTGGCCATCCTGCAAAAAGACCGCCAGCGCGATCCCGCTTTGGGCTATGCCCGTGATGTGGTGCCCATGCTGCTGCGCCTGTGGCCTTTGATGCAACCACGTGGCGTCAGATTCGTGTGCAACGCGGGTGGCCTCAACCCCATGGGTGCAGCACAGGCGGTGCGCAAGGCCTTGGCCGCTGCAGGCTGGCACCCGCGCATCGCGGTGGTGAGTGGCGATGACGTGCTTCACCTGCTGCAAGACCCTGCAGCGCGTTTTGACCACATGATGAACGGTGACGACGTGGCCAGCGTGCGCGAGCGCCTGGTGTTTGGCAACGCCTACCTGGGCGCACAGCCCATCGTGGATGCACTGGACCAGGGGGCCGACATCGTGATCACCGGGCGCGTGGCCGATGCGGCGCTGTTTCTGGGGCCGCTGGTGCACGCGCTGGGCTGGAAGCTCGCCGATGCGAGCACACCCGAAGACTTCCACCGCCTGGCACAAGGCCTGACGGTGGGGCATTTGCTGGAATGCTCAGGCCAGGGCAGCGGTGGCAATTTTGGCAGCCAGGGTCACTGGCAAAACATCCCTGACTTGGCGCACATCGGCTACCCCATTGCCGAGGTCTGGCCTGATGGCACGGCCTACATCACCAAAGCCCCGGACACAGGCGGCCTGGTCAACTTCGACACCGTGCGGCAGCAGCTGCTGTACGAAGTGCACAACCCGCACGCCTATTTTTCGCCCGATGTGGTGCTCGACATGGGCCAGATCCAGTTGCACGACGAAGGACAGCACCGCGTGCGTTTGACCGGCGCCCAAGGCCGCGCGCCCACCGATCAGCTCAAGGTGGTTGCAGGCTTCAAGGATGGCTTCAAGGCCGAGGTCAGCTGGGGCTTTTCCTGGCCCGATGCGTGGGACAAGGTGCAGGCGGCAGAAAACATGATCCGCAGCCAATTGAAAGAACGCCAAATGCCTTTTGACGAGCTGTTTGTGGAATACCCCGGACTGAACTCGGCACACGGCCCGCTGGCGCCCCTGCCGCCTGCGGCCGAGTTGAACGAACGCGCCGAGATCTGGGTGCGCATGGTGCTGCGCACGCCCTCCAAAGCCGTGGCCGATGGCTTTGGCAGGTTGTTCCCCTGGATGGCTTTGAGTGGCCCGGCCTACACCTGCGGCTTTCAGGGCATGAACAGCGCCAGCGAGTTGCTGGGCATCTGGCCGACCCTGATCCCACGCCACCAGGTCCAGGCACGCCTGGAGATGCTGGAGCCCGACGCATGAACCACACCGCTCTTGTGAAGATTCCCCTGGCCCGCATCGCCCACGCCCGCAGCGGCGACAAAGCCGACTGGGTGGACTTTGGCCTGTTCGCCTGGAACGAAGCAGGCTATCGCCTGCTGGAGCGCGAGGTCACTGCCGCCAAGGTGCAGGCGCACTTTGCGCCTTGGCTGCCAGGCCAAGTGGACGCCTGGCCTTTGCCGAACATTTTGGCCCTGAAGTTCGTGCTGCACGGCGCCCTACAAGGCGGCGGCGCACGCAACCTGCGCCTCGACAACCTGGGCAAAGCCATGGGCGCAGCGCTGTTGCGGCTGGACATCGAAGTCAGCGCCGAAGAACTCGAGCAGGCGCAAAAAAGCCCCCGAAGGGGCTGGTGGCCGGAGATGTCACCCCGGACTTGATCCGGGGTCCAGACCTCACACGCGTTCGATGATCAACGCAATGCCCTGGCCCACGCCGATGCACATGGTGCACAGCGCGTAACGGCCAGCGGTTTGCTGCAGACGGTTGATGGCCGTGGTGGCCAAGCGGGCACCGGATGCACCCAGCGGGTGACCCAGCGCGATCGCGCCGCCCCAGGCGTTCACGCGGGCGTCGTCGTCTTTCAAACCCAACATGCGCAGCACGGCCAGGCCTTGTGCAGCAAAGGCTTCGTTCAACTCGATCACGTCCATGTGGTCGAGGGTCAAGCCGGTTTGGGCCAGCACCTTGAGCGTGGCGGGCGCGGGGCCAATGCCCATGATGCGCGGTGCCACGCCCGCTGTGGCCATGCCCACGATGCGGGCCTTGGGGGTCAGGCCGTTTTTGGCGGCCGTGGCTTCGTCGGCCAAGAGCAAAGCGCAAGCGCCGTCGTTCACGCCCGAGGCATTGCCTGCGGTCACGGTGCCGTCCGGGCGCACCACGCCTTTGAGCTTGGCCAACGCTTCGAGGCTGGTTTCACGTGGGTGCTCGTCGGTGTCGACGATGATCGCATCGCCCTTTTTCTGGGGGATGCTCACGCCCACAATTTCGCGGGCCAGGTGCCCGGCCTTGATGGCAGCGACCGCACGCAGCTGGCTGTTGTAGGCCATCAGGTCTTGCGCTTCGCGCTCGATCTTGAAGTCGGTGGCCACGTTTTCGGCGGTCTCGGGCATGGAGTCCACGCCGTATTGGGCTTTCATCAGCTTGTTGACAAAGCGCCAGCCGATGGTGGTGTCGTACACCGCGTTGGCGCGGCTGAAGGCGCTCTCGGCTTTGGGCATCACAAACGGGGCGCGGCTCATGCTTTCCACACCACCGGCAATCATCAAGCCGGCTTCGCCCGCCTTGATGGCGCGGGCGGCGGTGCCAATGGCGTCCAGACCCGAGCCGCACAGGCGGTTGATGGTGGCGCCGGGGACGTCGATCGGCAAACCGGCCAGCAAACTGGCCATGTGGGCCACGTTGCGGTTGTCTTCACCGGCCTGGTTGGCGCAGCCGTAGAGCACATCGGTCACTGCGGCCCAGTCGACATTGGGATTGCGGGCCATCAAGGCACGCAGGGGCACGGCGCCCAGGTCGTCGGTGCGCACGCTGGAGAGGGCGCCGCCGTAGCGACCAAAGGGGGTGCGGATCGCGTCGCAAATGTAGGCTTGGTTCATATTTTGATCTCCGAGGGTGAAGTTTTATGCATTTTATTGCATGTTTCTGGATTTTACTGGCTTTATTCTAGGGTCAGCTCAGCCAGCCAAACTTCAAGGACAATCCCCGGCATGCTGATCCAACCCTCCCAAGCCGATGTGCGGCGATTTTTCTGCGGTGTTTATGCCAAGGCCCGAACCGCCGCCACGCTCGAACCCATGGAAATGCTCGTCAGCCAGTGGATTGACGAACACCCCGAATACCACGCCGAACTGGCCGACGTCGATGCTGCGCTGTCCAACATGCACACAGCCGACCCGAACCGGGAGAATCCTTTTTTGCACTTGTCGATGCACCTGTCGATCAGCGAGCAATGCAGCATCGACCAGCCCCGAGGCATTCGTCAGGCAGTCGAGTTGCTGACCCACAGGCTCAACTCCCTGCACGATGCCCACCACCAGGCCATGGAATGCCTGGGTCGCATGGTGCATGAAAGCCAGCGCTCGGGCCGCATGCCCGACGGTGAGGCCTACATCGCCTGCGTGCAGCGCCACGCCACGCGGGACTGAAGACTCCCCACCGCAACACGCTTGCTGCAGACAACAAAAAACCCGCCGAGGCGGGTTTTTTGCAGTGTCCTGCTGCGGACAGGATCAACGGAATTTGGACTGCGGAACAACCTTCAGATCGCCGTCCTGAGCGCCAATGTAATTGGCCATGGCTTTCAATTCAGCATTGGAAAACTGTTTCGCAATGCCGCCCATCACGCCATTGTTGCGGCCCCAGGTGGACTGGTTTTCAACCTTGTAGGACTTGAGTGCAACAAACAGGAAATCCTTGTGCTGGCCTGCAATTTTGGGGTAACTGGGGTCCACAGGCTTGGAAAAATTGTCGCCGTGGCAAGAGATGCAAGCGCCCTTTTGCAGCAAGGCAGCCACTTTGGCGTCAGGCGCTTTGGGGGCCGCGGCCACTTTGTCGGTCTTGCCGTGCTGCTCGTAGTAAGCGCCCAGATCGGCCATGTCCTGCTCGCTCAGGGTGTCGGCAATGCCACGCATGGTGGGGTGCTTGCGCTCGCCTTTTTTGTAGGCATTGAGCGCCGACACGATGTATTTGGCGTTCTGGCCCGAGATCATGGGCACGCGGTACACCTCGGGGAAGCTGGCTTGGTAGCCTTGGATGCCGTGGCAGCCGATGCACATGGCAATCTTTTGCTCAGCGGCTTTGGCGTCGCCCTTGATTTCCTGGGCTTGAACGGAAACAGCGGTCACAGAGGCGACAGCCAAGGCAAACATCGAGGTCAACAGCTTGTTCATTTTGCTTACACAATCCAAATGATTGATAAAAATCAACTGCGGATTATATCGGGCTGGCCCTCATAATCCTGACAAGCTTCATTCCTGTTTTTGAGAACTGTCCGCCATGAAATTCCAAGGTACCGAAAACTACGTCGCCACGCAGGACCTGATGCTGGCCGTCAACGCCGCCATCACCCTCAAACGCCCCCTCTTGGTGAAAGGCGAGCCCGGTACCGGCAAGACCATGCTGGCCGAGGAAGTCTCTCAAGCTTTGGGCCTGCCGCTGCTGCAGTGGCACATCAAGTCGACCACCAAGGCGCAGCAAGGCCTTTATGAATATGACGCCGTGAGCCGTTTGCGCGACAGCCAACTGGGCGACGAAAAAGTCAAGGACATCGAGAACTACATCGTCAAAGGTGTGCTCTGGCAAGCGTTCACGTCCGAAGTGCCGGTGGCCATCCTGATCGATGAAATCGACAAGGCCGACATCGAATTCCCGAACGATTTGCTGCGCGAAATCGACCGCATGGAGTTCTATTGCTACGAAACACGCCAGTTGATCAAGGCCAAGACCCGCCCGCTGGTGTTCATCACCTCGAACAATGAAAAAGAGTTGCCAGACGCCTTCCTGCGCCGCTGCTTTTTTCACTACATCAAGTTCCCCGAAGCGGACACCATGCGCCAGATCGTGGATGTGCACTTTCCCACGCTCAAGAAAGACCTGCTGGCCCTCGCGCTCAAAACCTTTTATGACGTGCGCGGCCTGCCCGGTTTGAAGAAAAAGCCCTCGACCAGCGAATTGCTCGACTGGCTCAAGCTGCTGGTGGCGGAAGACATCCCGCTGGAAGCCTTGCAAAGCGCTGACCAGAAGGTTTCCGTGCCACCGCTGGTGGGTGCCCTGCTCAAGAACGAACAGGACGTGACCTTGTTTGAAAAACTGGTCTTCATGAACCAGCGCAACCGCTGAGCATCCCGCATGTCAGCCAAAAAACTTCTGCTGGAAGGCCTCTCTGACGCGGTGGGTTTCGTGGGCGGCGCACTGGCCGGTTACTGGGCGGGCCAGCTTCTGGGCTGGAACATTTTCAGCTCGGGTTATGACAGCGCCAGCATCGGCGCGATTGTGCTAGTGGGCCTGGGCGGCGGCGGGGGTTTGCACCTGGCGCGTTTTTGGCGCATGCGACAACAACAAGACAAAGCACAAAACCCATGACGGCGTTTGCACTCCCCGTGACCCTGATCGGCCAGCATGTGCATCTGGTCCCGCTCAGTCATGACCACCACGATGACCTGGTTCAAGCCGTGCGCGATGGCGAACTGTGGAACCTCTGGTACACCGCCGTCCCCTCCCCCGAAGGCATGGCCACCGAAATAACGCGTCGTCTCGATTTGCAGGCCCAAGGCAGCATGTGCCCTTTCGCCGTGATCGATCCGGCATCGGGCCGTGCCGTGGGCATGACCACTTTCATGAACATCGACGGCGCGAACCGCCGCGTGGAAATTGGCTCGACCTGGTACCGCCAAAGCGTGCAACGCGGCCCGCTCAACACCGAAGCCAAGCGTCTGCTGCTGAGCCACGCATTCGAGAGCCTGAACTGCATCGCGGTAGAGTTCCGTACGCATTTTTTCAACCACCAGAGCCGCCGCGCCATCGAACGCCTGGGCGCCAAGCTCGATGGCATCTTGCGCAGCCACCAAATCAACGCCCACCCTTTGTCTGTTGGCGCACTGCGCGACACCTGCGTTTACAGCATCATCGCCGCTGAATGGCCCAATGTGCGCACGCATCTGGACTTTCAATTGAACCGTTCCAGCCCCAAGGACACCCGTTCATGCTGATCGACTTTTTCTACACCCTGCGTGCTGCCAAACTGCCGGTGTCGGTGCGCGAGTACTTGACCCTGCTCGAAGCCCTGCAAGCCCATGTGGTCGGCCCAGCCTCGGATGCGTGCAGCATCGACGACTTTTATCACCTGGCCCGCACGGTGATGGTCAAGGACGAAAAGCACTTCGACAAGTTCGACAAGGCCTTTGGCGCTTACTTCAAGGGGGTGGAGATGCTGACCGACTTCACCAAGGAAGTCCCGCTCGACTGGCTCGAAAAAATCCTGCAAAAAGAACTCACGCCCGAGCAAAAAGCCGCCATCGAGAAAATGGGCTGGGACGAGCTGATGGAGACGCTCAAAAAGCGCCTCGAAGAACAAAAGGAACGCCACGAAGGTGGCAACAAGTGGATTGGCACCGGTGGCACCTCGCCCTTTGGCAACGGCGGCTACAACCCGCAAGGCATCCGCATTGGCGGCAAGGGTGGCAACAAGAGCGCCGTCAAGGTCTGGGACCAGCGGGCCTACAAGGACTACGACGACAGCCAGGAGCTGGGCACACGCAACATCAAGGTGGCGCTGCGCCGCCTGCGCCGCTTTGCACGCGAAGGCTCGCACGACGAACTCGACCTGGATGGCACCATCCGCAAGACGGCGGCCAATGCGGGGTATCTGGACATCCTGATGCGCCCGGAGCGGCACAACAATGTGAAAGTGCTGCTGCTCATGGACGTGGGCGGCACCATGGACGAACACGTGGCACGGGTGGAAGAAATGTTCTCGGCGGTCAAGGCCGAGTTCAAGCACCTGGATTTTTATTACTTCCACAACTGCGTCTACGACTTCATGTGGAAGAACAACAAGCGCCGCTACGCCGAAAAGTTCCCGACCTGGGACATCCTGCGCAAGTACAACAAGGACTACAAGCTGATCTTCATCGGGGACGCCACCATGAGCCCTTACGAGATTTTGCAAAAAGGCGGCAGTGTCGAATACAACAACGAAGAAGCCGGCGCCGAGTGGTTGCAGCGCCTGACGCACACCTTCCCCAAATTCGCCTGGATCAACCCTGAGCCGCAAGGCGTTTGGCAGTACCGCCAGAGCATCTCGATCATTCAGCAACTGATGAGCCAGCGCATGTACCCGCTGACCCTCAAGGGTCTGGAAGACGCGATGCGCATGCTCAGCAAATGACGTGGCCAGCTGCGCTGGCTGGCTTGTCGATGACCACGCAACACCGCCAAGCCCGCTGGACGTGCAGGGCTTTGACCGTCATGGTTTGGAGTGTGCTGCTGGCGCGTCCTGCTCTGGCCATCACCGAGCCAACGGATGCCACAGCGGCCATGACACCGCAAGCATTCGAGTTGGTCGTGAAAGCCGACGACAGCCGTATCCGCACATGGCTGGAACAGCACCTGGCTTTGCAAAAGTACAAAACCCTGAATGACCTGGACGACACCGAGTTATCGCGCCTGCTGCGCGATGCCGACAACCAGGCACGCGACCTGCTGGCAACGCTGGGGTATTTCAACCCCCAATTGCGCTGGACACAAACCGCTTCAAGCAATGACCAATTTGCACGCCTGGTGCAACTGGATGTGACCGGCGGGCCTGTGGCGCGCGTGACCCAAGTCAACTGGCAGTGGCAAGGCGATGTGGCGCACAACAGCCAGGCACAAACACAAAAAGAAGAGATCATCAGCCTGTGGACGCTGCCACCCGGTGAGCCCTTCACCCAGGCCGATTGGAGCCGCGCCAAAAATCAGGCTTTGCGCCAACTGGTGGCACAGCGCTACCCCTGGGGCCGCATTCTTGAAAGCCAGGCCAGGGTCGATGCGGCGAGCAACCAAGTGCAACTGGATTTGACCCTGGATTCAGGCCCCCCGGTGGTGCTGGGGCCCATGCAAATCATTGGCGCGGACCGCTATGGGGCCGAACAAGTGCAACGGCTTGCCCGCCTGTACCCTGGCATGCTGTACAGCCAAAGCGAATTGCTGGAGGCGCAACAGCGCTTGGTCAGCAGTGGTTTCTACGATTCCGTCTTTGTCAGTGTGGACCCGGAAGGTCCATCGGATGCAGCGCCCGTGAAAGTGGAACTCAAAGAGGCCATGCGTCAGAAATGGGTGTTGGGCATCGGGGTGCGAAGCGACAGCGGCGCCCGGCTCACGGCAGAGCACACGCACCACAGCGTGCCGGGCCTGGGATGGCGCTCGGTCAGCAAATTGGCCTTGGACAAAAATTTGCAAAGCGTGGGTCTGGAGCTGCTCGCACCCCCAGACATCAGCCTGTGGCGGTGGAACACTTCGGTGAAGATGGAGCACGAAAAATTCACCGGCTTTCAAGTCAACAGCCAGCGCTGGCGAGCAGGCCGCACTCAATTGGGCGAGCGCATCGACCGCTCTTACTACGCCCAATACGATGGGGCCAAGCTGATGGGCGACCTGGCCGGCCAGCAAGAATCTGTCAGCGGCAATTTCGCCTGGACCTGGCGAAGTTTTGACAGCCTGCCCTTCCCCAACCGTGGCCTCGGCTGGGGCTTGGAGTTGGGTGCTGGGGTGACCCTGGGCTCACAAAGAGAACCTTACATCCGCTGGCTGACCAAGGGCTTGTTCTTGCAGCCCGTGGGAGAAAAATCAGGCCGTCTGGCTTTGCGCGCCGAGCTGGGCAGTGTGGTCAGCAAAGACATTTCCACCCTGCCCGCCACGCAGTTGTTTTTGGCTGGCGGTGACCACAGTGTCCGGGGCTATGCGCCGGGCAGCATCGGTATCGAACAGCCCAATGGCCTGGTGCTGGCCGGTCGGTATCTGGCCACCAGCAGCCTGGAGTGGCAACGCCCCATCACGGTGAATCAGCAACGCACGGAATGGGAAAGCGCCGTGTTTGTCGATGCCGGTGCAGTGTCCAATGACATGCAGCAACTGCATACCCGGCTGGGCTTTGGCGTGGGCGCGCGCTGGCGCAGTCCCGTTGGACCTTTGCGCATCGACCTGGCTTACGGTCAGGCGGTGCGCAAATTGCGCCTGCACCTGAATGTGGGGTTCACGTTTTGACCCCGAACGAGAACGCCGCGCCAACACCCACACCGCACAGGCGCGGCTGGCCAGGCATGGCCCTGTCGGCCTTGCTGGGCCCGCTGCTTTTGCTGGGTCTGGCCTGGGGCGCATGGCTGTGGTCGGGCACGCCGGGTTCTTTGGCCGCCGTGTTGAAATGGACCCACTGGCTGTTGCCTGCGGATCAGCAATTGCACGCCACCGATGTCAAAGGGGACATCCAGCGCGGTGGACACATCGGCCAATTGCACTGGCAAAAAGACGGCTTGCAGGTCCAGGCCAGTCAGGTCGATGTTCAACTGGACTGGTCACGGCTATGGCGCCAACCCTGGCCCATCCGGCAGCTGCGCATCGGGTCATTGCACATCCATGACCCGTCCCCACCACAAGCCCCAACACTCCTGAGCTCGCTGACCCTGCCCCTGCAGGTGCAGATGGCCTGGCAAATCGATCGGCTGAGCTGGCAAAAGCTAACCGAGCCGCTGTTGACCCATGTGCGGGGTCAATACGCATACGACGGGCACCAGCACACGCTGACCACGGATGAATTCAACATGGCTCAGGGCCGCTACACCCTGCAGGCACAGCTGCAAGCCACAGCCCCCATGGCGTTGAACCTGCAATGGCAAGGCCAGGTGCAAGTGCCCGGCCCTTCCGGAAAATCCGGCCCCGGCGGTCCGACGCTGGACCTGCAGTCTTCGGTGCAAGGCAGCCTGTCGGGTGCGCAGGCGCAATTGACCCTTCAGGCCCAATTGGCGCCCACAGGCACCAGCCCCAAGCCACCGCCTTCAAGCCCCAAGCCTGCACCCGGGCGAGCGACCGAGCCGATGGAGCTGACGCTGCAGGCGCAGATCCAGCCCTGGCAAAAGCAGGTGCTGGTTCAAGCCGACATCGAGAGTCAGGCCTTGGACCTGGCGCTGTTGTGGCCGGGCGCGCCACAAACCCGATTGACCGGTCAGGCGCATGTGGTCCCCGAAGCGCAAGGCTGGCACCTGCAGACCCAATGGCGCAATCTGAACGCAGGCCCCTGGGACCGGCAACGCTTGCCCCTGTCGCAACTGACGGCGCAGGTCAGCTACCAAAACGGCTTGTGGCACATCTTGCAAGCCAACGCACAAATCGCCAAGGGGCAGGTGCAAGGCCAGGGCCGACAAACCGCCGATGGCTGGACCGGCTTGATCACCTTGAACGGTCTTGTGCCTGCCGAACTGCACACGGCTTTGGCAGGGCCTGCGGTGCAAGGCCAGCTGCAAGCCGAAGATGCAGGCCAAGGCCGCGTTGAACTGCAAGCCGACCTGCAAGCCGCCGCAGACAAAACGCTGCCCCGCCAAAACCCGAATGCGGTCAACGAAGGCCTGCAATGGGACCGCTTGCAACTAAAGGGACAATGGCAAGACAAGGTCTGGGACATCCAAAGCCTGACACTGCAAGCTGCGCAAGCACGCCTGAATGCCCAGTTCAAATACCAGCCCCAAAAACAAAGCCTGCAAGGCCAGGCCCAACTGAATTGGCCAGGCCTGCAGGCGCAACTGCAAGGGCTGCTGGCCCCTGCAACCGGCCAGGGTCAGCTGGATGTGGCCCTGCAAGATGCCGCGCAAAGTCTGAACTGGCTGCAGCGCTGGCCCGGCTTGGCGACACGGCTCCAAGGGCTCAAGGCTTTCGGCTCGGGCGAGCTCAAAGCACATTGGCAAGGCGGCTTTGCGCAAGCAAACACGCCCATTGAGTTGTCCTTGAAGTCGCCACGCCTGCAATACGCGTCCGGCAAAAATACCCCCTGGCACATCCTGGCCAGTCAGTTTCAGATGCAAGGCACATTGCAAGCCTTGCAGGCACAAGCCGTTGCGCAGATCGCCCATGGCAGCGAAGTGGGCAGCGTGAACACGCGTCTGAGGGCGAGCCGGGCCCATGCCCAAAGCGATGAGTGGCAAGCCCAGGTCGACAGCTTCCGACTGGACATTCCGGGCCCTGTGGGGGCCAGTCCCTGGCGCGCAGAACTGCAAAAGGCCTGGCCCTGGCAAATCAACCTCAGCACCGCCGCCCCGGGCCTGCAATGGGCATCGGCCAACTGGTCGCTGCAAGGCCCCACGCCCGGCACGGCCAAGTTATTGGCCGAAGCGGGCCAATGGCGTGCGGCCACCCCTGTTCGGGCCGCACAAGCCCAAGGCGCAGCCCGCTGGGAAGACCTGCCGCTGAGCTGGCTGCCGGGTGCGTGGGGCCCCGACATCCAAAGCGATGTGATGCTGCAAGGGCAATGGCAAATGCAGCTGGACAAAGGCTTGAACATGTCCGCCTCGATGCAACGCAGCCGGGGCGACTTGCTCATCCATGCCGACAACGCACCGGGCCAGCGCCTGCCTGCAGGCTTGCGCGAAGCCAGCGTGCAGTGGCGCCTGCAGGGCGAGCGCATGGACGCTGCACTGACCTGGGACAGCGAGCACATGGGACAGATCCGGGCGCAAGCCCAGTCGGTCCTGCGCAGCACCAGCCAGGGCCTGCAATGGGACGATCAAGCCCCTTTGACGGGGTCCATGGTCGCCAGCTTGCCCAAGGTCGGGGCCTGGTCCTTGTTGGCCCCCCCGGGCTGGCGGGTGCAAGGCACGCTGGAGTCACGGCTGGAGCTCTCGGGCACCCGCAGCCAGCCCCAGTGGCAGGGCCGACTGCAAGGCGACAATCTGGCGGTGCGCTCGGCCGTACAAGGCATTGAATTCAGCCAGGGACAGCTGATCGCCCAACTGCAAGGCCAACAGGTCATTCTGGAGCGTCTGAGTTTGCGAGGTGCAGGGCCTCAAGGCGGCGAGCTGCAGGCCAAGGGGCAACTCAGCTGGGAAGCTTCTGCCGCGGCGTTCAACGCAGCCCATCCTTTGAATGCGGCCAGCCTGGTCTTGCAGATTCAGGCCAAAAGCCTGCGCGTGAGCAACCGGGCCGATCGGCGACTGGCCGTCTCGGGGGATGTCACGGCCGAAATGAACAAAGGCCAACTGCGCCTGAAGGGTCTGGTGCAAGCCGACCAGGCCTTGTTCATCCTGCCGGAAGAAAACACCCCCAGCCTGGGCTCTGATGTGCTGGTCCTTCGAGCCGAGATGGACGCGCCAGTCCCTGCCCCCCAGGCCGCATCGAAGTCATGGCTTGGCACGCCCGACGTCCAAATCCGACTGGACCTGGGCTCGGACTTCCAGGTTCAAGGCCAGGGGCTGAACACGCGCTTGATGGGTCAAGTCCTGCTGGTCAGCAACAGTGCCACACGTGGCCTGCCCCGTTTGACGGGTCAGGTGCGCACAGAGGGCGGGCGCTACAAAGCCTATGGCCAACAACTGAACATCGACACCGGGGTGCTGCGCTTCAACGGCCCTTATGACAACCCGAGTCTGGACATCATTGCGCTGCGTCCCAATTTGTCACAGCGCGTGGGTGTGCAAGTCACGGGCACCGCCTTGCTGCCGCGCATCCGTCTGTATGCCGACCCGGACATGCCCGATGCGGACAAACTCGCCTGGTTGGTGCTGGGCCGGTCTGCGGCCAGCGGCGGTGCGGAATCGGCCGTGCTGCAGCAAGCGGCACTGGCCTTGCTGGGCGGCAACGGCAAAGGCATCAACAGCGAACTGGCCAACAGCCTGGGGCTGGATGAAATTTCACTGGCCAGCGGCAGCCGCTCGGATGCCACGGCCACGGGCGCTGCGGTGACACTGGGCAAACGCCTGTCCAAGGATTTCTACATCGTGTACGAAAGCAGCTTGAGCGGCACGTTCGGCAGTCTGTACATTTTTTACGACCTCTCGCGCCGCCTGACCTTGCGTGCCCAGGCCGGGCAGCAAAGTGCACTGGACCTGATCTTCACGGTGCGCAAGGACTGACGGCCTCAGGCCTTGGTCTTTTTCCGGCCAGCGGCCTCCGACTGCAAGATGTCGTAAAAACTTTGCGCGGCAACCGACAGGCTGTGGTTTTTTCTTCGGATCAGGTAAATCGGACGCACGGCCTTTTTGTCCTGAATGGGCACAGCCACCACACCCGCACGCAGGCACAGGGTCAATGCAAACTGGGGCACGATGCTGATGCCAAAGTCTTGTGCCACCAACCCCCCCAAAGTACCCAACTGGCTGACTTCCAGACCCGTGTCCACCGTGCCCGCCGTGTGGAGCAAGGGCTGCACATGCTGCCAGACACTGCCGCTGCGGATGGTGTGGATGAAGGGCTGGTTTTTCAAATCCTTCAACACCACACGCTCCTGGCTGGCCAGGTGGTGTCCGCTTGGGCAAATCAAAAACATGGGTTCGTTGAACAAAACGCGTGAATCGAGCTCCAACGGATGCCCTGGCTGTGCATTGATGGCAATGTCGGCATGGCCCTGGCGGATCAGGTCCAGACACCGGTCAGACACCACATCCGACAGCTTGAGCTCGATGCCCGGGAAGCGGGCCTTGAACAAAGCCATGCGCTCGGGCAGCCAGTTGGACGCCATGGACGGCGGCGCCGCGATGCTGACGCGCCCGGCCCTTTTTTGCAGCCGATCGCTCACCTCGTCCAGTGTGGCCCGCATCTCGGCGGCAATGCGGTGTGCCCCCAAGGAAAAGGTTTCGCCCTCGGGCGTCAAAGACACATTGCGCGTGTCGCGGTCAAAAAGGCGGGTGCCCAATTGCGCCTCCAAGCGGCTGATGGTCTGACTCAACGCCGAAGGCGAAACATGACAACGCTGGGCCGCAAGACCAAAATGCCGGGTTTCTTCCAGCGCCAAAAATGCATCGATGAACCGGCCAGACAATTTCATTAAAGATATTTCACAATGATGTTGTTAATTTAATTTTACAAATTAATCTGGGTTTTGCAAAATGCCATGACTTGTTCAAAATTTCAGGACGGTGGAATGCAAACTTTGGCTGTGGGCTGTGGTGCCGGTTTTTCAGGCGATCGGGTAGACGCGGCGATTCCCGTGGTCCAAACGCTCATCGCCCGGGGCGGGCCTGCTGCCTTGATGTTTGAAAACCTGGCCGAGAGAACCCTGGCGCACCAGCAGCTGATCCGACGCGCGCACCCTCACCTGGGCTACGAGCCTTTGCTGGAGCAGGAGCTGCGCCCCATCCTGGCCGACTGTCTGCGGCATGGCATTGCAATCATTGGCAATTTCGGTGCGGCCAATCCGCAAGGGGCCGCACAACGCATCGTGCAACTGGCCGAACAACTGGGTCTGCCCAAGCCCCGCATGGCCGTGGTGCAAGGAGATGACCTGTCCCATGCCCAGGGGCGCGCCTTGGTCAAACAGCACCTGCCCGAGGGCTTTGACGATGCGCGCTTTGTCTGTGCCAACGCCTATCTGGGCGCATTTGAAATTGCACAAGCGCTCCAGCAAGGCGCGCAAATTGTGGTGACTGGGCGCGTGGCCGATCCATCCTTGCTGCTGGGCCCGGCCATCGCCCACTACAACTGGCAAGCCACCGACTGGGACGCCCTGGCTGGCGCCACCATGGCAGGCCATTTGCTCGAATGCGGCGCCCAGGTCAGCGGCGGGTACTTTGCCGACCCCGGCAAAAAAGACGTACCAGGGCTGGACAACGTGGGCTTTCCGATCGCCGAGATTTTTCCCGATGGCTCCTGCGTGGTGAGCAAGGCCGACGACACCGGTGGCTTGGTCGACTGCCGCACTGTCAAGGAACAGCTGCTTTACGAAGTGCACGACCCGGCCGCCTACATCACCCCCGATGTGGTGGCCGACATCACCCAAGCCAAGGTGGAACAAATCGGGCCTGACCGTGTGCGCCTGTCTGGTGTCAAAGGCCACCCGCGCACCGCCACCCTGAAGGTGTTGGCCTATTTTGATGGCGGCTGGCTGGGGGAAGGTGAAATTTCCTATGCAGGCCCCAACGCCGAAGCCCGCGCCCGACTGGCGATGGACGTCATGCAAAAACGCATGGGCCAGCGCATGCCACTGCGCTTTGACCTGATCGGCATCAGCAGCATCCTGGGTGACGATGGGGGCCACATGCTGGCGGGTATGCCTACCACCCGCGTCACCGATGTGCGCTTGCGTGTGGCCGCCAAACACGCGTCGTTGGCGCCCATCGACTTGCTGCTGCAAGAGTTGACCGCCTTGTGGACGGGTGGACCTGCTGGCGGCGGCGGCGTGCGGGTGGCCAAACGCCAGCGGCTGTCCAACCTCGCTTGCCTCATCCCGCGCGAGCGCATTCCTGCCAGCTTCCAGTTTGTCTGACTTCAAAAGAAAGACCCCATGGCTTCCATACCGCTTTATGACATTGCGCACGCCCGTACAGGCGACAAGGGCAACCACGCCAACATCAGCCTGATCGCTTACCGCGACGAAGACTACCCGCTGCTGGTCGAGCAGGTCACGCCCGAAACCGTGGCCGTGCATTTCGGTGCACGTCAGCCCAGCGCTGTGCGGCGCTACCTCTTGCCCCACTTGGGCGCCATGAACTTCGTGCTGGACAACGTGCTCGACGGCGGGGTCAACGACTCACTCAACCTGGACATGCACGGCAAGTCCCTGTCTTTCCATCTGCTGACCCTCACCATTGATCGACCTTGAAACCGCTTGTTCAAAACCATCAGGAGACACCATGAAACCACGCCACTTTCTGAAAGCCCTCGCCTTGAGTCTGACGCTGCTGGGCTTGTCTGGCACCAGCTGGTCCCAAACTTACCCCTCCAAACCCGTCAAGTTTGTGGTGCCCTTTCCAGCCGGTAGCGCCACCGACCAGGCGGCACGGCTGATGGCCCTTCAAATGCAAAATGCCCTGGGTCAGCCCTTTGTGGTCGACAACAAACCCGGTGCGGGTGGCTCCATTGCCGCCATGGACGTGATCCGCTCCGCACCCGACGGCCACACCCTGCTGTTCTCATCGAATTCGGCTGCAGCCTCCAACGTGGCGCTGCTCAAAAGCATTCCCTATGACCCGCTCAAGGACTTCACCCCCGTGGCGGCAGTGGGCGAGAACATGCTGGTGCTGATGGTCAAAGCCGATCACCCCGCCAAAAATATCCAGGAATTTCTGGGCTACGCCGCACAGCGACCGGGCAAGGTCAATGCGGGCTATGGTTCGTCCAGTTCGCAGGTCAGCATTGCGGTGCTGAACAAGCTGGGCAAGGTCGACACCATGGGCGTGGCCTACAAAGGCATTCCACTGGCCATGAACGACGTGATGGCCGGTGTGGTGGACTACACCTTTGTGGATCTGGGCAACGCGATGGCACAGGCCAAGGGTGGCAAGTTGCGGCCATTGGGCATCACGGCCAACAAGCGCTCTGCGTTGGTGCCTGACTGGCCATCGCTCGCCGAGAGCATGCCGGGCTTTGACATCACGGCCTGGTTTGCCCTGGTAGGCCCGGCCGGGATGCCCAAGGACGTGGTGGACAAACTCAACACCGCCATGGCTCAGGCCTTGAAGACCAAAGAGACACAGGACAAACTGGCCGGCATCGGGATCCAGCCCATGGTGATGTCGCCAGACCAGCTCAAAGCCTTCATGGCCAGTGAAGTCAGCAAGTGGGTTCGCCTGGTCAAAGAAGCCAATATCCAACCCGAGTGAGAGCATGAGCCCCCGAAAAAATATCCTGATCACCGGCGCCAGCCGAGGCATTGGACAAGCCATTGCACGTCTGGCAGCCCAACAAGGCTGGGGCATCGGCCTGAACTACCACCGCAGCGAGCAAGAAGCCCTGACATTGGCCGAAGAACTTCGCCAGATGGGTGCCCAGGTCGTTTGCCTGCAAGCCGACGTGAGCCAGCAAACACAGGTGCAGCGCATGTTCCGCGAGTTCGATCAGGCACTGGGGCCGCTGCATGCCTTGATCAACAACGCCGGGGTTCTGGCCAGCTTCCTCATCACCGAAGTCGACGAAAGCAAGCTGACCCAACTTTACGGCGCCAATGTGTTCAGCGCCTATTACTGCGCGCGTGAAGCGGTGCTGCGCATGTCCACCGCGCAAGGCGGTACGGGCGGCGCCATTGTGAACATGTCCTCGGTGGCTTCTCGCCTGGGCGGCCTGTCCGGGGGCAGCGCTTACGCGGGCTCCAAGGGCGCACTGGACAGCTTCAACCTGGCATTGGCCAAAGAAGTGGGCACGCAGGGTATCCGGGTCAATGCCATTCGTCCCGGCCTGATTGCCACCGAGATCCACAATGTGCATGGCGGCATAGGCCAAATGCAGGCCCTGGCCAAAACCGCTGTCCCCCTGGGACGCTCGGGCACGGCCGAAGAGGTGGCCAAAGTCGCGATGTGGCTGGCCGGCGACGACGCCAGCTATGTACACGGCACCATCGTCGACGTCGCGGGAGGACGCTGAAAATGATGAACTGGCATGCCTGTCCGCAGGCATTGCCGGTTCATGCCGCGCGCTTTGCCAGAACATGCCCGGTGACCATCAGGCCCCAGGCTTGCCGGGTGGCTGCTTGGCTGCTTGGCCGACACTGACCGCCCCCTTCGAACCCAGCCCATCCGCGAAGGGTTCGCTGCGGTGGTGCTCAAAATCTCCCTTCAAAACCAAAGACAACACGGGCTTCGCCGCACGGCAGCCAGCTTGGCCAGCGCTTGCAGATTTGACAAGTAAGTCTAAAATATTCATATTTCAGCGCTGGCCATCGTCATGTCGCGCACACAAACCTGTCCCACGCACGCCCGCTCGTCCTCAAGATCCGAACCCAGGCCTCCTGCCATGCCCACACCGTCACATGAGGCTGCGATTGCCGAAGCTTTTGATGCGCCAAGAATTCAGGCCAGAGCCTCTGCGAAACCCATTCCTCCAAACCGACACCTTCCGGTTCCAAAAGCTGCAGGATGGGATGAACCAAACAAGCACATGATGTCCGCCCGTTTTTTGGCTAATTGGTCGTCCCTGCCAAACCCCAGCAACCCGCATGAATGCTGGTGATGTGGGGTGAATCCGGATGGTCAGAACTCTCAAATAGATATTCAATGGAGCCTGTTTTCTGGGAGTTTTTCAAAGCAGCGCCAT